>Ga0181585_10001722_pt1 | contig 19310 bp, 15 predicted proteins | sample 071ome_29_FD_132469 | JGI IMG/M metagenome (GOLD analysis project Ga0181585, IMG submission 132469) | Coastal salt marsh microbial communities from the Groves Creek Marsh, Skidaway Island, Georgia - 071407BT metaG (megahit assembly) | ecosystem: Environmental > Aquatic > Marine > Intertidal...
TGAGCTAACGTACTGATTTTAAGTGCGTAATTTATGCTGAAGATAGCCTCAGGCTCTTTTTTCCGAGCTCTCGGATATGGTATTACTATTGTATCGGGTCATTCTGATACCAGCCAACTGATAGTTAAAAAGTGGCGGCTGGGGGAAGCGGGACTGAGGAGTAAGCGATTTGAATAAAGGGAATCGTGCTCGGAGGAGGACTTTTTCAAACGAAGTCTTCATTAGTGGAACACCTCAATAGTTTAAAGCCGCTTTGAATGATCCAAATAAGATGATGCACGTGATGTGAAAGCCTGCGTGCATCAATAAAAAATAAAGCGAATGAGCAGTAACGGATAAGACAAACTCATTACCCGAGTCTCATGCATTAATTTCTTCCTGGTGGCAAGAGTGAGCCTTTAGCTGATGCCCGTCTTTAGGCACCCATCTTGGAGAAAATAAGTAAACAGTAAGAGCACAACTCTTTGTCAGGGATTGCTCTTGTGAAGTAGCTCCTAGAGAAAGACTCTTAAGGGTGTGTCCGTAAGTAAGTAAAGGAAAAGAATGAGAGGAAAGAATCAAAGAAGTGGTGGAAACCGGAGACGGAATTCTAACAGTAGAGGCAACTCAAGCTCGAATAGAGGAGGAAGATCCTCTGGCAATCGGAGAAACAGCGGAAATCGGGGTCGTGGCAGAGGTCACGGGAGAGGGCATCGTAACGGAGGCACAGCCGAACGAGGCAACCAACGGGAGCGTATCCAGGTCGAAAGCGGCTCCTTGGTACTTATCGATCAATTCATGCTGGCAAACTCTCAAGTTCTCGCCCGACTGAACGACCTCTTGGATGAGGAACCAGAGGCGAAAGATGCATTAGTAAAAGAATACGGTGGAGCAGTAGTAAACCTACCACCAAACACGTATCGCATCGAACGTGACCCGTTCGCTTCCACTATAGTTATTCATCCAGAGGGTGAAAAAGTGGAAGTGAAGTCTTTGAAAGAAGAGCTGGATGAAAACCTTGGCAGGGTATTTATCGATACTCGCTGCTTAGCGATGATCGATCGGGAGCTACTGGATGACATTAGCTTACTTGAAAAGTACCAGGACCTCTGGGTGAATGGGAAGGATAAAGCTTGTCGAGATCTCCTTCGGGACAACGGCGGTGCTGTGCGATATGGCTTCCAACGATTTGGTGATGAGCTTTCGGTTCATGCAGATCCAGAACTCAACCTGATAGCGCTATGGCCAGATGTTATTGAAGATCAGGTCAACAGTGCTGATGAGATAGCAGCAGAGGCGGAGGCTGCATCAGCTCCACAAAGCGCTGGAATTGAAGGGGCTGCCTAAATCTTCTCAGGTTGCTAGCACACAGGGTTCATTGTGCCGAGCAGGAGACGGCTCCTTATGAGCGTTCTTGGAATCAGGAGAGCGTATCTGAGGGGGTGGTCTTCTGGTCAAGAGTTCTAGCGTTCAAGGAAACGTGAGGGAAGGCTAGCTCATGAGGGTTATGCTTGAAGTCTTTCGAGAGGGAGTCAGGCTCCTAAGGGATACGGTACAGAGCCGTTTTGCATTCGGTCATCATGTGAGGGAATAAGGAGCAATGCCTGAGTTGCCAGAGGTTGAATCGACCGTTCTTTCACTGAAACAAGAGATCGTTTCGAAGACAATTATCGGGGTCAAAGCTACGTGGCCTCGTATGATAGAGCCATATTCAATCAAGAACTTGAGAAAACAGCTAACGGGATTGAGAGTAGACGCGGTATCACGGCGGGCAAAGTGTATAATCATATCCCTTGCAGATAATGATAAACCTCTACCCCTCGCCCTCTTAGTCCATCTTCGCATGAGTGGAAGATTACAGGTTGCTGACTCCAGTAGGTCTCCACATCCGCATTCAAGAGTCATCCTCTGTTTTGCCGATGGAAGCGAGTGTCGATTTATAGACCCCAGAAAATTTGGTCGGTTTACACTCCTTTCCCAAGAAGGGCTCGAGCAGAAGTTGAACCAGTACGGACCAGAACCACTCCAGTCAAGTTTTAGAGCAAAGAATTTCTACCAAGCGCTCCAGAGCAAGAAAAGGAGTCTTAAACCTTTACTGCTTGACCAACAATTCATTGCCGGAATTGGTAATATCTATGCGGATGAATCGCTTTGGGAAGCTGGAATTCATCCCCTTCGTGCGGCAGATAGCCTTTCTTTTGATGAGGCAAAACAGCTCTTAAAAGCAATTAAGAGAATCTTAAGGAGTGCTATTCGTCTTAATGGAACCGATTTTGGAGATGGAGTGGTTCATAATGGCCGTTTTAAACCGCGGGTATATGGTCAGAACGGAAAGCAATGTAAGAGGTGTGGGAAGGAATTAGAACGTTTGGTAGTTGCCCAACGGGGAACAGTCGTTTGTAATACATGCCAGAGATAACGAAAGGGCAGTATGGCATCAATGGTAGAAGAAATTACGAAGCGTTACGAGGATTTCCTTGCGATTCCGTTTCCAGCTGGACATAGGACGAAAACTATCGGAGATAAAACACTCGCTCTCTATCAGTCAGAAATGCTTGGTTACGTTATTTCGTATTCGAACACGAACGGGGCTTTGGGCTCTCGTCAAAAAGTGGTTCTTACCAAGGATTTTAATGATTTAAAAAAAGCCCTCCCAGAATTTTCAAAAGAGGCACAAGAGTATTTTCAAGAACTGCTATCAATCGTAGAGGTCGTTCTTCATACTGCCCATGATCAGCCGCAACTCTAAAGCTCGTTTGCAGAGTTTATGGTGCGATTGGAGCAAGAAGTCATTCTCTATCTCTATTCTACTCAAGATTTGATGAAGAAAGATGAAGGATAAATCCTACTTGAGCCAGTGAATCCATAAACTGTTTGAGCTGAATCTCTTCGTGGGGATGAGATGCAATGACTAATAAATCCACTGCTTGCACGTATACGATTCCGTACCAATGATGCTTCTTACTTGTTGCGAGAACAATCTGAGTATCAACATTCTTCGGAAGTTCGCCTGAAGGAGTTTTATTTACTGACACTGGATGGATGCTCTGAACCGATACTCTTCTCGGGTCTATCTGCGCAGATAGATAACGAGTCAGGAAATCAGCAGAAGTTTGTCCTTTGCTCGCTTTGAAGATTTTACTTTGTTCGATGAGTTGTGTTGTGCCACTTACTTCGGTATTGCCTACTGTTGTTGGATTCGATTGCGTTCGTGTTTGAACAATGTGGATTCTCATCTCATGTTTACGATCGATACCGATCACAATATCTCCATCTGCAGATGCCAGTGCTTGTTCAACTTCAAAATGGCTAGGGAGCGGAGAGCCAAGCAGCGCTTCTGGCTGCAGTCGGATATTTGAAAAAAGGAAATCACCGGGTTTGAATAACAGCAGGATGAAGGCAGCGAAGCTAAGTGACACGAGCCCAAGAACGAATTTACCCATCAAAGTTAGTCCCCGCAAAAATGAGCAGATAAAGAACTTCTCGTACCATATTTCTTACTGAAAGAAAAAGTCCTGCCGTTTGAGCCCCTGAGTTCAGAGCAAGAGTGGCCTAACGGCTAACAGCTAAATGAATAATAGTTGTAGTATGTTGAAGTATTTTAGGAGCATTGAGGGTCAGATTCTTGCGATTTGAGAGGCTGAAGATTGTCATCAATTTCTTGCATAGCACGTAAAACTTCTCCACTCTGTTCATGACAGGGAGAGTCTGAGCAATGATAGAGAATTCAGAGTATAAGGATGATGGTGTATCCGTGCCATCACAGCAAGAACACGAAGGTTCTCTTCCGAAAATCAATAGAGGATTACTGCAGTTAAACTCGCAGTTATCAGACCTCTTAAAAAATACTATTTCCCTGTATCAGTTCGAGGAAAGGCAGAATCGTGCAGCCACGGCTAGCCATCTGACGGCATCTGTTCTTCGGAAAGAGGCTGGATTTCCAAGTAGTGCAATAAGTTCTTTCATAGATGTTCCCACAGGGAAAGCCATTGAGCTTTTTGAGGTTATTCTCTACGACCTGGGAGCTCGAGTAGAACAAGGCTCCCTGAGGTCGCAAGCACTCATGCCCATTAACATCATGAGCTCACTCATAAAAATAGAGGGACTTCAATCAGCAGTAGCGGAACTTGTTGATGAGCGTACCAAGGAAGCAGTCGAGCAGGGCGGGTCATATACACCAGGATTTTACTTACAGAAGCTATTAGAACAGGCGAGTTAAAGCCTAAGGTAGAGGTTTATGAGCGTAAGAATGCATGGGGTATACAGCGGTAATAAGCGTGTAGAGATCACACATGAGCAGTCTGGGACAACGCTGTTCACCGATGCTCCAAAAGACAATCACGGTGAAGGGCAGAGCTTTTCGCCTACGGACCTCTGCGCGGTGTCACTAGCGAGCTGCATTCTAACAACCATCGCGATTAAGATGGAAGAAAAGGAAGAGGTCAATCTTTCAAACTCCTTTTTCTCTGTAGAGAAAATCATGAGTAGTGACCCTCGGATGATAGGAAGCATCGTCATAGAGATACACTTGCCTGCTACATTCGATCAGAAGCAAAGAGTCATTGCTGAACGGGTGGGAAGGGCCTGCCCCGTTCACCGTTCGTTAGCTGCTGAAGTAGAACAGCAGGTGAGATTTCTATTTGATGTTGAGTAAAGTCTCTTGTAAGAGATTGTATCTCTCATACACTCGGAAGACCTGCTTATTGCATCATACTTCCATTTCGAGCCCCGCGGAGGGGTTCTTTCCTCTTCCAGGAGGATTCCTTCAACAATCTGGTTAACAGGCTTTTACTGCTTGCTACTAATTCATCCGGATGCGCTCGTGCTACGATAAGAGGAGAAATTTTATTGAGATGCTTTTCATATAAAGGATCGTAGTACCAGAGAAGCAGTTTGTGTATCCATCCCGTATGGTACTCTGGCGAGTTCTCTAATGCCTGCCTCTTGCAGGCGTCTTGAATGTCCTTTGTTAACTCTTGGAAACGTGCTCCACCGAGCTTTCGAGCAATACGCTTTAAGTGCTCGCACAGATTACTCGAGAGGAGAGAGCAAGTTACCTCTGGGTCTCTATAGAGACCAAGTAATCTTTCTTGTTCTTCGACAATATATTCCTCCAGTATAATTTGTATTCGCTCTTTCATTGGCCGTTCAAGTTGGATACGGGGTGAGTGACACATTCGTTGAAAGAAAGGATCTGGCAGTTCGCGTTTTCCAATCATTCGACTCTCATCCTCAATCAGGATAGGAGTTTCAAGAGGCGTGATAGTTTCTCTGAGAATGGAGAGATACAGACTATTTTCAAATTCAATTTGTGTTGGTTGAGGTTTATACGTGTCTCCAAAAGCAGAACCTCGGTGTCTCGCCATATCTTCTAGGTCAATGGTTCTGTGGTGAGAAGAAAGTGTATGAATAAGACGAGTCTTGCCACAACCTGTATGACCAGTAAGTGCTAGCAGTGGAAGTGAGAGTTGTGGATTATGGGCATAGGCGATCAGTTCTTGACGAAGCGCTTTGTAGCCTCCTTTGACTCTTGGCAGTGCTGTTCCTGATTCCGAGAGCCATTGTTGTGTTATCTGAGAACGAAGGCCGCCCCGAGCACAGTAAATACCTGTGATATTATCCTTCTGTATGAGGGATATCCATTTATCTATGAGCGTTGCTTTTCGCTTTCCCTGAACAAACCAATTCCCATATCGTATGGCTTCCTCAGAACCTCTCTGCTTATAGATTCTTCCGACAGTATCCCGCTCTATATTTGAGAGGATGCCTGCATTTACACCGCAAGGGAGAGGGGCTGCTGTGGATTCACCCGGTGACCGCACATCGAGAAACACGCCGCCAGCACTCGCGGCAAGAAGAGCATCAAAGGGTGCAATAAGCTCTTGAGTGTTATTCATAGTGTTAGAAGTCTACTGTTGTCGCACCCGAAAAGTATACAGCTGATGTCCAATAGGCGAGATTTCCTTAATCAATCCTTTCACCGCTAGTGAATGCGGGTTCTAAGAGGGAGTGCTTGACAGCTTTCACTGATTTCAGGTGCGCGCGAGAGCGCTATGTGTTTGCTCGGATAGAAGTGCTTTAAGCGAATCGCCCTTTCGTTGCTCGCTTGAGGAGAACGTATAGCCAGCCGCTTTGCTTTGATGCGTCTCGGAAGTCTTAGTGTTAGACGACGCCTGCCTTTACTATTCAGAGCAACGGCAAAGGTCGGACACGTCACTTCTTTTTTCGGAGTAGAAAGGGTGTAGGATAATTCGATATCCTGCCGAGCTGTTCCACGCACTACAAAACGGAGTCGACCACCATTGAGTGAAGCCACTCGTGTTCGTCGTGCAGTGTGTCGTATGCGACTAATTCTTGCAGGCTGGTAAACCGGAGCTGATGAAGGTTCCTCTGCAATCGGAGACTCCTCTCGAATTCCGTAGAGAGCACGATACGCACTCAAGATTCCAGCCGTTCTTACAAGGCCTTGTAAACTCGGCGCATAGGCGGCCGTGTCTAATATCTCTGATTTTAAATCGGTGAAAGAAAGATGAGGCTTATAACTCAAGAGAAGAGCGGCAACACCCGAGACATGCGGAGTTGCCATAGATGTGCCACTAAATTTTTTGTAGCCACCATTTCTTACCGTGCTTAATATTCGTTCTCCAGGTGCTACAATGTCGACACCGATTGCTCCGTAATTTGAAAACCAGGACAGGTTGTTATCTTCGTCACTTGAGCCGACAGAAATGATATTCTTCAGGTCGTAACTCGCGGGATACGTGGGAGAAGTGTCAATATTTCTGGCAGAATTACCTGATGCTGCGGCAAAGAGAACTCCTTGTTCCCCAGCTTGTTCTATTGCATTTCTCAGTAACACAGAGGGATAAGAAGTCCCGAAAGATGCATTGATAATATGCGCACCGTTTTCTACCCCATATTCCAGCGCACGAATTGCATCAAAGATACTGCCAGAGCCGTTTGCTCCAATGAACTTTAATGCCATTAGCCTCACGTTCCAGTTAATACCACTCATGCCACTTGCATTGTTACTGACTGCGCCAACAATTCCAGCACAGTGAGTACCATGATTATTGTCGTCCATCGGGTCAGAGTCGTTATTATAGGTATCAATCCCATAGATGTCGTCAATGAATCCATTCTCATCATCATCTAATCCGTTATCCGGAATTTCTTGAGTGTTTTTCCACATGTTGAGCTCAAGATCTTCGTGAGTGTAATCTATGCCTGTATCGAGAATAGCTACGGTGATTTGAGAAGAACCAGTGGTAAGATCCCAAGCTTTCGGAAGCTCTATTTGGGAAAGGGGTGCTTGTGATTCAAATAGTGGATCGTGGGGAATCGCTTCTACGGACAACAGGTAATTGGGTTCACAGTGCCAACCTTCGCTATTGATAATGCCCCTCGACCTGAGTAATTGTTGACAATCGAAGTGTGTTTGCTCCTCATCTGCCAGACCAATAGTATCGAATACTCTGGTGCTAGTGCTTACTCCTCCACCAAAGCCTCTCCTATCAAATCCACTTTCTAAACGAGCCAGTTCAGCAGTCTGCTTGTGAAGAGTTAAAGATTGTTGGCGAATCGGAGCAATGACGTATTGGTTTTGATACGCAAGTGGGAGTACCTGCGCAGAGCAAGACTCCGAGGGAATGGCAATCAGGCTCAAAATAGCCAAGCTCAAACATGACAGTTTGAATGGTTGAAAACCCATTTTTTCATCCTTACAAACAACCTTCACCAACAAAGAGCCCTTATGCGTTCGCTCAGCCTGATGAAGCTGAGCTGCTCTTTATCTGGGATACCCTGACAACTAACCATCCAGAAATACTGAGAAAAACCGCGGTACTCCTCGAGCGTTTCGATGTCCCTGTTTTTAAGATTCACTCAACGGAGGATCGATTCTGACCTCCTAGAGGGAATTCTATTTTGAAGAGTGCTCCTCCAGAATCTCCATTCATTACTGAGATAGAACCACCGTTATCTCGTATAAGATTCTGACTGATAGATAGACCTAATCCCGTCCCTTTTCCTTCCTCTTTGGTAGTGTAGAAAGGCTGCCAAATACTCTGAAGGTGGGATTCAGGGATTCCAGGTCCATTGTCTGCAATGGTGAGAACTACTTTGCTATTCTCTTCAAAACTCGCAATTGAGACTCGACCATTTTCTTCAAATTCAAGCGCATGGGCAGCATTGATGAGGAGATTAATAATCACCTGTTCAACTTGTTGTGGATTGACTTTTACAAGAGAGAGTCCCGGACAGAGTTTCGTTTCAATCATCACATGATACTTCAAATGGATGTCAGCTATTTCAAGGGCAAGGTGAACTGAATCATTCAGATTGTGAAGTTGTTTTTCTCCTTGCGAGGAACGAGCAAAGTTGTTGAGACCTTGCATGAGTTTGTCAATGCGTTCTAGCCCATTTGATATGCGTTCAAGCGCTTTTGGAACCTTGGATATGAGCCTGTCTCTTGTATTTTCATCAATATGTATTTCGGTATCAGAAAGAAGCTCAGAGGTCTGTTGCCAATAAATTTTGGTTGTTTCGAGGCTAGTAGAAATGTAACCAAGTGGATTTTTTATTTCATGTGCTAAACCAGCAGACATAGTGCCAATGGTAGATAGACGTTCGGCATGAAAAAGTTGGCGTGCACGATCTGCTGAGAGTTTGTCGATATGTTGAGCGTAGCGCTCAATAACTTGATTCGATTCAGCGAGGACTCTCTGGTCAACAACTATTTGTTTTGCAATATCAAGTTTAACTTTTCCAAGTTCAGAGGGAATGGGAACCGAAAGATAATCGTGGGCCGACTTGCCAATAATTTGTACCAGCTGTTCCTCGTCCTTTTTGTCTCCCACCACAAAAGCGAAAAGTGGCACTGCATGTCTACACTTCCAAAGGGTCTGAATGAATTCAGCCGCTTCATTCTGCAGGCTGGATTGATCAAAGATATATAGCTCTGGTGGTGAGCCAGATTCAAAGAGTCTTGTAGCAGCCGTGATATCGGTAAATTGAACCTCCTCATATCCGCACTGAGATAACATTGAGCTTACCGCGTCAGCATTTTCTGAGTTGGTCCTGAGGAGTGTAAAGACTGATGCGCCCATAGTATTCTCGAGTTTTTCTGAAAGAAATTCCTGTCTCATACCCTATCGACCAGATGCAGGACTGAACTAAAGCATCTTCTGAGAAGGCAAGGAGCTCGAGAGCTCTTAGGGTAACTATCGTAAATACAGATAGTTATGTGATTTCTACCGCCGTTTTAGGACCGATGAGGCTGTCGGAGAGAAAGGGGTCCTCAGAATTTGGTATCTGGTCTTGGGGAGTGGTATCGTTGCAGCTTAACTGAATTTTTCGTCTGAATGGGGTCAACGTTGAAGGCTTGGAGCGTTCTTATTTTTTTGCTTTTGGGTCTTGGTTGTTCACCATACAAAATACGGTCCTTTCAGCATCCACCTGTTGAAATAGAGCCGAAATTCTCCAGGGACTTACCAGATTCTTCCAAAGTGTTTTTGAGTGGAAATTCTATCGAGCCTTATTGGTTCGGTTATAAGGCTTCAGAGCTTGATGCTCTTATTCATACTGCTCTTAATCAGAATTTTTCACTTCGAGAAGCCTTCTTCCGTATCGAGCAAGCTCGAGGGCAAGCGCAGTATTCGGGTGCAGAGCGATTCCCAAATATTGAAGCGAATGTTTCAGCCAGGCGTTCACGGGTTGAAACACAACAGGCGTTATTCTCAGGGGGATTTACGCCAGTGAGTAATGTCATCCAGAGTCAGTTTGGGGTAGTTCCAACACTGGCGTATGAGATAGACATTTTAAAGAGGATTCATAATACCTACGAAGCAGCAGCTATTCGGGTAAAAGCGACAGAAGCTGATTTTCAAGGAGCGTATTTATCACTTTCAGGAGAGGTCTTTCGGCAGTGGATTACTGCGCTTGCTTCATTGCAAGAACGTGAGCTCGTTAAGCAGCAGTTATCTGTGAGTGAAACTTTTCTGGAGTTAATAGAGTTACGCTTTTCAACGGGACGGTCCTCAGCACTTGATGTGTTAGAGCAACAACAGCAAGTTGCTGCACTTGAAGGTGAATTGCCGGTCATTGATTTAGATCTCGAAAAGGCACTTCATGCACTGAGTGTCTTGCTCGGACAGAGCCCAGGATCCGTAACGTCGGAAGACGTGGGGACTCAATTTCCGACCTTTATGAAGAGCCCGCCAAGGATTCGCCCAGTAGACCTTATTGCACTGCGTCCAGATCTGAGGGCAATTCTCTTACGTCTTCAGGCAGACGAGCACGATGTAGCAGCTGCAGTAGCGTATCGATATCCAAGGCTTTCACTCGGTCTGAACTACAGCCTTGCTTCGGGAACAATTGAGAGCCTTTTTCCAAATAAGGTGCTAACGGGACTTACGAACTTATTTATTCCGTTGATTGATCGTGGACTTCACAAGGGGATGATTCGAATGAAGCGCTCTGAGGTAGAGATGGATCTCGCTCTTTTTTCGGCTACATTCCTTGAGGCAATTCGTGAAGTTGAAGATGCACTAGCCGGAGAATTTCACCAACACGAACGACTCATAAACATGCAAACCCAAAAACGAGTTGTAACGCATCAATTTGAGGAAGCAAAAAATCGGTACTTGAATGGGCTTTCCGATTTCCTACCGGTATTGTTAGCGCTGCAGGAAAAACATCGGGTTGAAAGGCAGGTAATACGAGAGCAAGCCCAGAAAATACTACTGAGAAATCAGCTGCTCCTTGCTACAGGAGGAATGATCCCAGTTGAGCAAGTCAGGGAAGATGCTTTTTCTCCCGATGACCAAAGACTCCTAGTGAGTCGTAGGATAGATGTTGATGGCACACCGTTCCTGAAGGAGGTAGTGAATGAACTCCAGTAACGAACGGGAAGAAAACGCTCAGAAGAGTTCTGTCGTTCCTGATCAAGCGAGAACAAGCTTTTCCGCTAGAGAGCTAAGCGTGCGTATCGCGTTGATTGTAGGAATTCTTTTACTTGGAGTGTTGAGTTTCTGGCTTCTACTCTCTCTTCAAGAAGCTCCCCCCAAGAGCACCAAGGCTACATCCGCTACTCCGGTAATGGTGGAGCGGATCTCTCCGGTTGATGTCACAAGTCAGGTTAGAGGTGTAGGTACCGTTGCCCCGCGGCACTTGGTGCGTATTAGACCAGAAGTGAGTGGCCAGATAGTTGAGATGCATCCAGATCTCTTGGTGGGGGCAGTTGTTCAACAAGGGGACCTCCTTTTTCGAATTGATCCGCGTAATTATGAATTAGCGATCGAAGAAGCGAGGGCTCAGTTGGAGCGAGCTTCGTTTGAGCTTACCTTAGAAAAGGGGAATCAATCAGTTGCAAAGCGAGAGTGGGCGCTCTTGAAAGACCTAGGTGTGGACACTCCTTACGCTGAGACACACAGGAGCTTAGCACTACGTAAACCGCATTTACAGGAGAAGCTTGCACAAGTATCAGCAGCAGAAAGTAGGTTGCAACGAGCGCAACTTGATCTCGAGCGCACAGAGGTTATAGCGCCATTTGATGGCACCATATTAAGGAAGAATTTAGAAGTTGGAGGATATACCAGTCCGCAAGAAACGGTGCTTGAAATCGCTGGCACGCAACAGTTTGAAATAGAGGTTGAGATTCCGCGCAGTGAGCTTCGGTGGCTTACTCGACTCTATCTGGGCGTTGCTTCTGACCGAGAAGAAAAATTGAATTACGAGACGAAGATCCTGCAGCGAATTGGTAATGGACGATACCAGCATCATGAAGGAATGGCAGAGCGGTTAGTCGGAGAAGTTCAGCGAGATGGTCGAATGGCGAGGGTGCTGGTTACAGTGGATAAGCCATTGGGAAGAGATTCAACTCCATCGTTTCCTTTGCTCATAGGAACGGCTGTTGAAGTTGTAATTGATGGAGATCAGATTCTCCATGTTTATCCTATTCCAGTGCGGGCAATCAGGGAGGGCGAGGTGATCTGGACGGTCTCTGAGGAGAATACGCTTGAGACACTCTCTGTTGAGCCAATTTTTTCAACCTCCGACTTTATGTATGTACGAGGAGAGTTTGCTCAGGAAATCACATTGGTTACCAGTGCATTGTCGAATCCGTTAGAGGGCTTGTTGTTGGCAATACCTGAAGAGGTTGCTGAAGAGGAGCCTCTGAATGTTTCTGAAGCAGAAGCAACAACCATTATTCCTGAAATGGGTGAATAAGCGCGGGATATGGCAAACCAGACTGAACGAGACGAGCTTTCAAAGGGCCCCATCGCTTGGATGGTAAAAAATCGAGTTGCCGCGAATCTCTTGATGATTATCTTTCTTTTTGGTGGGCTGCTGATGAGTAGCCAAATCAAGCAGGAAGTTTTTCCAGAGTTCACCACTGACATTGTTAGAATTACTGTGCCCTATCCTGGTGCAAGCCCTGCTGAAGTAGAGCAAGGAATTATCCTCTCAGTGGAGGATGCAGTGCGCGGGCTTGATGGAGTAAAGAGAGTTACTTCTACTGCTTTTGAGGGGTCAGGCGTTGTAGTTGTAGAGCTATTAACATCAGTGAATGAATTTAAGCTCGTACAAGATATCAAAAACGAAGTCGATCGTATTACTTCCTTTCCTGAGGATGCCGAGCGTCCTGTTGTCAGTCTTGTTGAGAGTAGACGGAAGGTTGTTTCACTCATGCTCTATGGGGAGCAATCTCGAAGTGCGCTTCGGATGCTCGCTGAGCGAATACGTGATGACCTGATTCAGCAACCTGGAATTACACTCGTTCAACTGGGGTTAACACCACCTCTTGAAATTGCTATTGAAGTGCCACAGTCAGAGTTGCGTGCTTATGATCTTACGTTAGAGCAGATCGCCAGAAAAATTCGTGAGACCGCCATTGAGCTTCCCGCTGGTGAAGTGCGGAGTGAAGGAGGACAGATTCTTTTACGAACGCAGGAGCGGAGAGATTTTGGACGGGACTTCTTGAATATCCCAATCTCGTCCTCGTCATCGGGAGGCATAGTGCGGCTCGGTGAAATTGCTACGATAGAGGACTCGTTTGAAGAGGCGGACCAAGAGGCGATATTTAATGGAAAGCCCGCAATAAGCATAGATGTGTTTCGAGTCGGCAATGAGACTCCTGATGGAGTTTCTCAGGCAGTACAGGCGTATGTTGACGAGCTGCAGTCCCAATTACCACCAGATATTGGAGTTTCTCTCTGGAATGATCGGTCCGTAGTCTTTGTTGATCGCATGCAGCTTTTAATGAAAAACGCGGCACTCGGACTCATACTCGTGCTGATTCTCCTAGGGCTATTTCTTGAAGTGAGGCTAGCCTTTTGGGTAACGCTGGGCATTCCAATTTCAATACTTGGCTGTTTTCTGTTTCTACCATGGTTAGACACGTCAATTAATATGATCTCTCTCTTTGCGTTTATTATCACGCTGGGAATAATTGTAGATGATGCTGTCGTAGTCGGTGAGAATATTTACGAGAAACGAGAGCAAGGGCTTAGTAAAATCCAAGCTGCCATACGTGGAGCACAGGAAATATCGATGCCTGTTATTTTCGCTATTCTTACAAATATTGTGGCATTCATGCCGTTATTTTTTGTTCCTGGTATAAGCGGCAAGTTCTTTCGCCAAATACCGGCGGTGGTAGTAATTGTTTTTGTAATTTCTTTGATTGAGTCGCTATTTATTCTTCCAGCGCACCTCTCACACAGTGCCCCAGATAAAGCGCTTTGGAAAAAGTTAAATAAGCCCCGCGAGTATTTTAGTGAGAAGCTGAATAGATTCATTGAAAAAGTCTACGATCCATTTGTTTCTTGGGTCGTAACACATAGATATATTACTATCGCAATTGCGCTCGCCGTCCTTTTAACTGCGTTCGGGATGGTTGCAGGTAAACATCTTTAGTTCACCTTTTTACCCAGAATTGATGCCGATGTCGTAACAGCTCAAGTGCGACTTCCGTTTGGAGTCTCTATTGAAGAAAGTAGACGGGTCCAGAAGCTTCTGGTTTTGGGGGCTGAGCGTGCAATACAAAGGGCGGGTGGTTCACACATTGCAAAAGGCACCTATAGTCAGATAGGAGGAGGGCTTGTCTCTTTTGGTCCAGGTCCTGCTTTTGTAGGTGCAGGTGGTGCTCATGTTCTCGCGGCTCAAGTCGCGCTCGTCCCCTCGGATCAGCGAAAGATATCGGGCATGCAGTTCTCAAGACTGTGGAGAGAAGAAGTTGGTCATATCGTTGGTATCGATACGCTCATTTTTCAAGCTGAGACGGGGGCAAGCGAAGGGCTTCCGATAGAGCTTAATCTTAGTCATCCCGTGAAAGAGACTTTGGAGGAAGCGGGCAAAGAGCTGAAAGCTATTATAGAGACCTATGCTGGAGTATCTGACACTGATGATGGTGTTCCGAGTGGTAAGAGACAATTTAGCTTTACGGTAACTCCGTATGGAGAAAGTCTTGGCATTACTGCAGCCGAGCTTGGTCGACAGGTAAGAGGTGCCTTCTTTGGGGTCGAGGCTTTGCGTCAGCAACGTGGAAGAAATGAGATAAAAGTTAGAGTCAAGTTGTCAGAGGATGAGCGCTCAACCCTGAAAACACTGGAAGAACTAGTAATTCGAACTCCAGCAGGGGGAGAGATTGCGTTCTTCGATGCTGCACATGTTCAGGAAGGACTATCATACACCGAGATTAAACGAGTAAATGGACGGCGAGTCGTAACAGTTTCTGGAGATGTAGACGAAGATGTTTCAAATTCAAATAAGATTATTGACGAGCTGCTAAAAAAGCATATACCAGCGCTTCAGCGTCAGTACCCTGGATTAACGTATAAGTTTGCTGGCGAGAAAGAGGCGCAACAAGATTCGCTGAGTAGTCTCGGAATGGGATTTGCAGTAGCGATGTTGGTAGTCTTTACTCTCCTAGCGATACCGTTTAAGAGCTATATTCAGCCCATTATTGTTATGCTGAGTATTCCTTTTGGTTTCATCGGAGCTATCGCGGGGCACTTTCTTTTAGGATATGGCCTGAGCATTATAAGTCTCTTCGGACTCATAGCACTCTCAGGGGTAGTCGTGAATGATTCGCTGGTCTTAGTTGTGACAGCGAATAGGGAGCGAGAAAACGGTCTATCGACTTATGATGCTGTTATTCGAGCTGGCAAGAGACGACTAAGACCGATTTTACTCACCTCACTTACAACATTTCTTGGACTGGCACCGATGATATTTGAGACGTCTATGCAGGCGCGCTTTCTTATTCCAATGGCAATTTCTATAGGTTTTGGAATTTTATTTGCGACAATTATTATTCTCGCCATTGTGCCAGCTTTCTATCTTGCGATTGAAGATATACGAGTGCTTTTCAAAAAAGCGAGCTAATCTTTTACGAGATACTAAAGACGAGGTCTCCTCTACGCCCCTTGAATTGCCGGTTCTCTTGTGTTGAAGCTGTTTCATGATCAATTCGTTGAGCCGGTATTGAATGAGGAGATGATGGCTCTTCGCTCAGAACATTATTTTGGTCAAGTGTACGCCTAATAATCTCTTCCGTATCGAGAGGTTCTTCTATCACTGATTCAGCAGCTACAGCGATCTCATCGACTGTTGCATCATTGGATTCTCGGTCTGTTGCTTCAGTGGGCTCCACCACTCTTTCTTTTACCTCTTTTTCAGCTATTCCCGTCGTTACAATTGTTCCTTCCAGTGTAGCGAATGACTCTGTTGGTAATGGTTGAGCATTCAAGAGGTCACTGTTCATTTCGTTTGAGAGTTTTTCCAGGCGTTCGAGTGTTTCATTGAGTGATGCGGTATTTTGTATCTCTTTTTCTTTTGTTACTTCAGGAATGAGTGTTTCAGTGTGCTGATGTTCAATCACCGCAGGTATTACTGTTTCAATTTCTAGGTGTTCGGATTGTTCTCGATCAACTTCAGGAGATACCTCTACTGCCTTGCTGTGTTCAAGAGGCTCTTGGTTTAAGGACTTTTCCTGCTCACGCAAGGTATCTTCAACACGTTCTGTTTCGAGTGTTGATGCAATCATCTCTTCCTTGACTTCTGTAGTACGCATTGCCGCAAGTATATCGTTTATTGAGGCTGGCTGGTGAAGAGCAGGATCATTTGCATTATTTAGGTCCTGTTCTTCCAGGGTGTCTGTTCGCATGTCAGACTGGGAGTCACTCATTGAGTTGATAACTCGGTGGTGACGATGGTCTTGGGAAATCTTTATTCGTTCTTCGCCCGTAATCACTCCCTCGGTCTGAAGTTTGTTGAGATGCTCTTCCGTCGCTTTTTCTTTAAATTCACTGACTGAGACGTGTCCATCGCCGTTTGTATCGAGGGCTTTCATCAGATCAGAAAGTCTCGCTTCAGCGGCATTATTGGCTTCAAGGTCGATATATTGCTTGAGATCTACTACCTCTTCCTTTTGCAGAGTTGTATTTAAGTCAGACGAGGGGGAAGTAGACTTATCGAGCTCTTCTGGAGCTGCGAGTGGGGTAGTGTTCTGTTGTTGAAACATAAAACCGCGTAAAAAGTTTTCTAACCATCAGTGGCGTTCTTGAGAGAAGCCTACTCTACGGGTGTTATGGCAAAATTGCGTATTGAGGAGGCATAGAGAAAAAAAATAATCGACCCACTTAACAATATTGAGTTTTATCAGCTGGTTGCAGATATTGCTCAATTGCATGAAACAGGTCGTGTTCTGAAACACGGTAATGTCGATGATTGCCTTTTTGGGACTCTCGATTGAAAGCGTTTAGTCCCGCTTGATTACAAATTTCTTTGATATCTGCACCAGTACAGCCCTCGGTAATCTCTGCAAGGTATGAGATATCAAGTTCTTTATCCATCGTAATATTTCTCAGGAAGATAGAGAAAAGCTCTGTTCTTGCTTTATGATCAGGAGGTGAAATTTCAATACTTTTGCTGAGACGCCCAGCTCTCTTAAGAGCGTCATCTACGAGATCAACTCTATTGGTTGCGCCAATAATATAGACCCCCTCGATATTTTTGATTCCATCAATAATCTGTAAGAAATGGTTCAATAGATTTTCTGCCCATGCCTGACTCTTTCCCCCTCTTGCCCTTCCAATGGAGTCAATCTCATCTATAAAAACAACAGCCGGGCGGTGTTGTTCAGCTGCATGGAATAGTCTTGAGAGATTTTTTTCAGATTCTCCAACAAACTTTGAGATAATGTCATCTGCTGCAACAGAGAAAAAATTTAATCCCGCAGTGCTCGCGAATGCTCTTGCTATCGTGGTTTTCCCAGTTCCAGGGGGCCCGTGAAAAATGATTCCTTTTGGTGTCTCAATTCCATACTTTTTAGCTTTTTCGGGAGACCGGAGAAGTTCAACGATACTAAGAAGCTGCTTTTTAAGCGAGTCGTTGATGATGATATCATCCCAATGAACTTTTTGAGACTTGTGAGACAGAAAGAGGGGGGTGAAGCTGTTTTCCTCCTCTTGCTGCGTTGATTGGGTTTCTTGAGTCGGTATGCGAGTAGGCACACCTTGAAACCGCTGATTCAGCCATCTGTCGAACCTCGTTTTTCGAATCGCGAGGAGGGTAAGGAGCGGGCCAACAAAGTGCAGCAGGGGAAGGTGAGCAGTTTTTAGGTCGGGAATATCAAGCGAGGCTGTTTTTACGAGAAGCAATGCCATCAGTAAAAAGGTAAGTATTCGTAAAGTGAAATCTCCTCTCTTCCAGAATTTCGGTGTTGACCATAGTTTCGTCTGATATGTGTAATAGAGGAATGGCAAGGTAAGGGTAAGAGTGAGCGTTAGGAGTGAAAACTCGAACGCAAACAGTGGTAGCACTTGATTTGGAATCTGTATCGGCACCATAAAACACCCAAAAAACTCGCAATAAAACTCACATTGTTATGGTCAATGAGTTCCAATATGTGCGGTTGGTGGGCGTGTTAAATAGTAGGTAAAGTCCGCTGAATGGCCCTAACCTGCTATAATAGCTTGATTTTTCAAGATGCGATGATGGTGGGCCAGGGAAGACTTGAACTTCCGACCTCACGCTTATCAGGCGTGCACTCTAACCAGCTGAGCTACTGGCCCCAAAAAGGCTCAATAAAGCGAGATATGAGCAAATAAAAGAGTGGAGCTGAGCGGGATCGAACCGCTGACCTCCTGCGTGCAAAGCAGGCGCTCTCCCAGCTGAGCTACAGCCCCAAATACTTTACGATCTCATATCGCTTAATTGTCACGAGTCTCTATCCTCCCTGCTCACTAATGTCAACTCTCTGTAGAGTTACCATCTTGAGGGTAAGAAAAGAGGCGAATGACCAGGTGGGAGATGGTAAACAGAGTGAGCGTTCTCTGTCAAGTTACTGAGAATTTTCAGAAAGTTATATCTTCACTTTTTGTGGGAAGGTGCTCAGAGACCTTTTGTAATGGGCTTAAAATGCCGATAGCACTGTATTAGTTGGCTTAAAGGATACTAATGGAGGCAGTTCTTCTACTTAATGCGAGCTTCGAACCCCTGAGGGTTATCTCTTGGCGGCGAGCGGTCAATCTCTTCTTTCTTGAGAAAATTGAGGTACTTGAGGAGTATGACCATGAGATTCGCTCAGTTTCTATCGCTATCAAGGCACCTGCCGTTGTTCGATTATTGAATTATGTAAAGCCCAGAAAGCGAGTCCCACCTTTTTCTCGCTTTAACATTTTTGCTCGCGATAATTTTCAGTGTCAGTACTGTGGTAGTAATTTAACAGCAAAGCAGGCAACACTAGACCACGTGTTGCCTCGGAGCCACGGTGGAAAAACTTGTTGGGAAAACGTAGTTTGTTGTTGTCGTGCCTGTAATATAAAAAAGGGATCACGTACTCCCGAGCAGGCAAGGATGAAATTACATCAGGATCCGTTCAGACCAGGGTGGCTCCCTGTGTTACAGTTACGATTAAATGGAAAAGACCACCCATCTTGGCATATGTTCCTCCGTTACGCTTCGCACCGTTGAGGAAATGAAAGACACCTTAAAAGGTGTTGCAGAGACTGCTGCCCTCAATCCTCTTATCGATGCTCTTCTATCGCATGGAGAGGCTTATTTCGTTGGGGGTATCGTACGTGATGCTCTAATCGGAAAAACTATTAAAGACATTGATATCGCAACATCTCTTTTACCAGTCCGGTTGGAAGAGATTCTTACTTCCTTGAATTTTAAAGTGATCGAAACGGGCCTAGAGCACGGGACTATTACTGTTTTGGCGGGTGAGCAGTCTGTAGAGGTAACTACTTTTCGGTCGCCATCGAAGAGAACAGCAACACAATTTGGAGCTTCAATCGAGGAAGACTTATCAGGTCGAGATTTTACAA
>Ga0181585_10001729_pt1 | contig 19281 bp, 42 predicted proteins | sample 071ome_29_FD_132469 | JGI IMG/M metagenome (GOLD analysis project Ga0181585, IMG submission 132469) | Coastal salt marsh microbial communities from the Groves Creek Marsh, Skidaway Island, Georgia - 071407BT metaG (megahit assembly) | ecosystem: Environmental > Aquatic > Marine > Intertidal...
ATCTTGTTTTCAAACCACCTTTTACTGGATACTCTCCAGATATGTCTGGAAAACTCTGAAAAACCAGAGAAACTTGAATTGTGAAACCTAGATAAGTAAACTTTCTAACAGTATTTTGAATGTATGTTAATAACAATAAAGCTAAACAACGAAGAAATCTCTGGAGTACAACGTCTTGCAAGATGGAGAAGTGATCCAAAGGTTGAAAAGTATGGGAAACACCGGAATTCAACAGAATTAAAAGCATCAAAAGAAATAGAATACCGCAAGAACTACATTGGACTTGCAGGAGAATTTGCTGCTGCCCAACACTTTGGAGCATTTTTTGATCCAATTCCAAGAATGATGGGGGATGGTCACCAACCAGACCTAATTTGGGGAGAGAAAGCGAAAATTGCAGTAAAAACTGCATCGTATGACCCACCGATTTTCAAGATCAGTGGATTGCATGAAATTGAATATTCTACGGATTTGGTACTTTGCCACTACAAGGAACCTTTTGTGAAAATCTACTGGATCAAGTCCAAGGAGGAATTTCTGGACAAGATGTACACAAGAGACTTTGGAAGAGGAATTCGACTTTGCTTGGATCACAATGCCTAAAATACTAGACAAACTTGTTCAATCTGCAGAAAAACGGGGAGTTCCCAAGCCTATGGCCTATGGGATGGCAGTAGCCTCTCTGCAAAAAGCAGGAATCTTGAGAACAGGTTCTATGGAACTTACTGAAAAAGGTAAAAAGATGAACAAACTCCTTACTCCGAAACAACTCTCTGGACACAACCGGAAGAAGAAGTCAAAAAAGGCGGCACTTACCAACAAACCGAAGTCTTCTCAATCTAAAGCCAAAAGAAACCTGGCACCTAAGAAGGCTATTCCACAAAAGAGAAGAACCTCCAAACTCAAGAAGTGAATTGTGCAAGCAGTCCTTGCATTGGAGTTTGCAAACTGGATGAGAACAAGGTTTGTATTGGATGTTTTAGAACCATAGAAGAGATCAGACAAAAAGGATTGGATGAAAAAGAAAAAGAAAACAATTCCCAGAAAATATGCCAATGTCCCAAAGGACAAGAAACTAGGAGTTCCTAAAAAGTATGTCTCTGGTGCAAAGAACAAGAGTGCCAAGGCCCAAGAGATCAAGGATACTGCAGAAAGATATAGGAAAGGACTTCCAATTGATGTGAAGAAGGTTTCTGAATCCAGAGTAAAGGCAGCAAAAAAATATACACCCAATCCTAATTTCAAGAAGAGGAAACGTGGCAGTAAAAAGTAGTAGTCCAAAATCCAAAGCAAAACCACTATCCGAGGCAACAAAGAAATACTTGCAGAACACTGCAAAGAAACATGGATTCAAGACATCTACATTGACTGCTGTTTATCGTAAGGGGCAAGGGGCGTATCTTAGTTCTGGTTCCAGAAATGCTTCAATGGAAGCATGGGCCAGGGGACGGGTGCGTTCATTTGTTACTGGTAAGGGAAAGGCAAGAATTGCAGATGCAGGACTCTATAAAAAAGACAAAGGAAGAGCACCAAGAATGTCAGGAGGAAAGAAGTAAAGAGGACTTTTACTTGGATCAAAAGTACTTCTCTAGCCGATGCAAGGACAACATGATTCGTAGAAGTGATGACAACATGTTAGTAAAGAACATCTTCTTTAGAGAAGATGGTGTCGTGGAAGCAGCCTACATAGATGAAAACATTGCAAACTGGGGTTCTCTGAACCTTTTTTTGCAACATCACATCATTGAAGAATTGGAAGAAGTAGAGGTGGTTTCTACAGTTTTGCCAAGATACCCAAACGAGGAACTATGATTCAATTTCTAGCACCACTGGCAAGTCTGGCAACCACATGGTTGGAGGGAAATGTAGAGAAATCCAAAGCAAAAACCGCTGCGGAAGTGGCTCTGAAGAATGCAGAGGCCATTGTTTATGAGAAGAAGGCCACAGCAGAGATTGATTGGGACTTGGAGGCCATCAAGGGTTCTCAAAACTCATGGAAAGATGAGTGGCTAGTGATTCTATTTTCAATTCCAATGATTCTGGCCTTTATTCCAGGAATGGAAGGGGTTGTGGAACGTGGATTTACTCAACTGGAAGCAATGCCAGAGTGGTATCAGTATTCTCTGGGTGTGATCATTGCTGCATCTTTTGGGATTCGTAGTGCAACCAAGTTATTTAGGAAATAACCATGAAAGTGAAAAATACCAAACACTTTTCAGAAGCAGAACTCCAGTGCAAGTGTGGCAACTGTACCTTTGAAGGCATGGATGCAAACTTTATGGAATTGCTGGAAGCCGTAAGAACTGATCCAGATTGGGATCGCCCCATGAAAGTAAGCTCTGCTTATCGTTGTCCAGAACACAACAGTGCCGTATCTTCAACAGGCATGACAGGCCCTCACACTTCTGGAAAGGCTATTGATATTCAAATTTCTGGTGGAGAAGCTCATTTGTTACTAGGTGTGGCAATGGGTTATGACTTCTCCGGCATAGGGATTGCTCAAAAAGGGCCTCACGGCTCTCGTTTTATTCATCTGGATACATTAGAAACAGGAGAGACAAAAGGCCCAAGGCCTTGGATTTGGACATACTAGGAGGAGATCATGAGAAATAAGTCGAAAGTCACAGAGGCAGACATTCGTAGAGTCAAGAGGATGCCTCAACGTAGAAATGGATTGGCTGGTAAAGGAAAGGGGAAATCTTCTGCAAGAAAACTGCTTTATGATGCAGCCTACAATTCAAAACCGGATCGAAAAAAGTATAGAGCCAAGTTGCAGAAAGCAAGAAGAGCCAGTCCTGCTCCAAAAGGGTATGACAAGTCCCATACGAAAAAAGGGAAAATTGTAAACGAAAGGGCTTCTACCAATAGGGCTAGAAACAAACCTGGACGATCCTTGAAATAAATTCTCCAAATAAGGAGTCATATGGACTACTCAGATGTCTTTTTGCGTTATGCTTCAAGGCATACTTGGACTCGTTTGGCTCCTTCCTCACTTCACGGAATAGGTGTTTTTGCTATTCGTGATATTCCTGCCTTTTGTGATCCCTTCCCAGATTGTCAACATTTATTCAAAGATGTTCCCATTGAAACTTTGGATGAAATGCCTACATTTATTCAGAAGATGTGTAAAGATTATCTTTACCATGATGAGGAAAGAATCTGGATACCCAATTTGACATTGAATCAAATCAACATTTCCTTCTTTCTGAATTCTTCCAACAACCCAAATTGTGAGCATCATGAAAATGGAAGAATCACCACCCTCCGAAAAATCGAAGCAGGAGAAGAACTCACCCACTGCTACGAATTCAAAGAAGAAACCGAAATCTACTGATTCCAAGGATCGACTAAAGGTTCTGAACTTTATTTCAAAGGATAATCTTCAGAATGAACAGGAAAAGTTTGATTTACTGGACTTATTAACACTTGCCGCAGTAGAGGTAGAATCTGGAAGAGATTATGATGTGAATAGGGCCAATTGTGGTATTGTGATACTTGCAAATGCTGATGGAGATTCCATAGAGTCTTCATCTATTACAATTTACACTACGCAATCCAGCCCTATTAAGTTGATTGGAATTATGGAGTTTGTAAAAAGCCAAATCATAGAACAGAGTTAGCAGGTTTAAAAAAGCCTCTTGGTTTTTTGTGTAGTTCTGCTCGGATTGCGCCAATTGGAGAAATAATGATGTAACTGTAGGTTTCTTGATTTGGCAAAGATGTTGGTTTTGGGTTCTGTTTCTCTTCCATAGGAGTCTCCATGAGGTTATACTTCCAACACACGGCTGGAAGGATTACAAATACAGATTGGCAATACACTCCAGTGTATGCAACTTTTGAAGAATTTGAAAAACAAAATGCTTTGGAAACAGGATGGCTCCCTCACGAATATGAAGAAGACCTTTGGTTCCAGGCACGACAGGTTCGTTACTGCTTAAAGGAATTGTCTTTTGCAAAACGCCACAAGATTCCTTCAAGAATAGACTTTGAAATCGTAGACCATTTGAAAAACTGGTCTTCGTATGAAGAGATTTGGGATACTTATCTGGAAAAGAAAGGATTCCCTAGCAGCCTTGCTTTGCGGGATCTTTTTAAAATTGATCCAGAAGACAAGAGGATTCTGGAGGTGTATGACTACGATGAGTTGGTAGCCTTTTCCATTTTACGAATGGAACCTGCTCCTGTGTCCTTGCAGTTTGCCTGGACATATCATGACCCCAAACTTTCTCTTGGTATCCATTGCCAATATTTTGAACTCAATTACTTCAAGGATCTGGGATATGCTTACAACTATGTGTGCCCTGGATATGAAAGAACCTGCATCTGGAAATCAAGATTCCCAGGATTTGAGTTTTGGACAGGAACCACTTGGAGTCAAGACAAAACTGCCTATGCGAAGTTGTGTGAAAGAGATTCCAATCTAAAGGAAATGGACGATTTGGAAGAAACCGATATGCTTCCAATGATGAGAAATAAAAAATTAATCCATAACTGGTAATGAGCACTCATCTATTGCAACTAAATCCACCAATTCCAGTGGTCACTCCAATGGGAGATGGAATTGCACATATTGTTGTGGATTATTCTATTGAACACTCTATTCATTGGGTGGTTTTCTTGGAAGAAAATGGTCAATGTTGGACATTCCCCAATGAAAAAATTAGAGCACAGCGGAATATAACGGTAGGAAGGGATCATCCAGAAATTCCAGAGAGAATGACACTGGAAGAGATTCTAAGGAAGGATGCAGAAGTGAAATCCCCTCTTCCAGAAGAAGAGGAGAAGTATAATAATAACGATTATTGGTAATATTCTAACAATTATTGTGAATTTATAGAATTTTTAGGAATTCAATGATAACCATCCAGTGTGTTGCAGAACCTGCAGAATCGACAACAATGGATTGGTCATGCTCTTCTGTTATGGGCGCTGCAAATTTTTCTGTAAAATCAATAAATCCACTTCCAAAAACATCAATAACATTGACACTGTTTCTGGTAATATCTAGCCCTTCATTCCAATCGGAAGCATAAAACATGGATTTAATGGATGCCCCTGTTGGGGTTACTCCTTCAAAGGCCATATCTGCCAAGGTAATGGTGGCAGCGGCTCCAACCACTTTGACAACCGCATGAGTGGTTGTATTTCTAATTACTGTTTTCGCCATTCTTTAGTCTCCTTATCCATTGTGATAAAAATAAAAAATCTCCACTAAATTCCTTTTCCCACTTGCCATCCTCTTTCCAAATATCAAAATAGATGGAAAACAGGGAACCCCACAAATAGATTCTGGGGCTTTTTTGTGTGTAGTTTATTGTAAAGAAATCCAATTCCAGACAAAATCCTTGTTGATCTTCAAACCATCCTTTTCCTATGGCAAAATGCAATGGTGTCATTTCAAACATGGCATTCCTAGTAAGAGGTATACGAAATAATATCTCTATTTGGATACTTGATGGCCCATTGATGGTCTCTTTCTCCATTCTTCAGTTCACCAATATTCCAGACTCTTGGTGGTTGCCCCATTACTTCTCTTGCCACATCAATCAATTCATCGACAATGGGAGGATGCCCTTCCATAAAGGGCTTTTTTCGCTTTTTAATGGCATTGATGTATCCCTTTAAAGAATTGATTAAATCCATATTTCGCATAGCACATTCTACAGGCAAATCATATCGAAGAAATGATATTTCTGTAGTTTGTGTCCATTCTTTGCTGGTTTTTCTAGTAATTTTAGTTGGTTGTTTTTTAGATTCTTTCACAAATCCTCTACATGGTAGGATTGGGTTTTTGGATTTTTGTATAGTATTCACCATACATTTCACCACAGGCCTTCAAATTGCTTTCCAACAAGGCAGAGGCCATGTCGTTACGATTGTAAAGCATATCCAGATAATCCTTTTCTGGCATATCGCTTCTCATCGTATCCATTCCGCATCCACATACTTGAAAAGAGGAGATTCTGGCAAAGGGTGGGGTAATACCATTCTGCAAAAATGCAGAATATAGGTTATTTATGCACTTTTCCATGTAAAAAGAGATAACAATCGAGGAATACTCATCCTTAAGAATTCTCAATTCTTCTGGAACCACAGGGCCAGATTGTTGACTTGCTGCAGTAAGTGGTGAAAGTATGCCCCAAAAAGCCGCCAACATTGCAACTTTTATTCTTGTTTTCATCTATTTTCTCATGAAAGTTGAACCTCTTGAACCCTTGGATGGGTATTTATCAATTCTGTAATAATCTTGGATCTTGCAACATTTAGTTCTTTTGCAATCAAATCTATTTTCTGTATATCTCTTTCCAAAAGAGATACCGAAATCTGTTTTCTTCTTGGTACATTGTAGGTCATTCCCTTGAGTTGTCCAGGTTTTCTACCTCTTTTTACAACATCATCCTGTTTATTTGGATCGACTTCCCAAGGTAAGGAGTTTTTATTTTCTATGTTGTCTTGCATTTAAGTCCTTGTTTAACACCATTGGGCGAGTTCTTTTTAGTTTTTGTGAAAAAAACACATTGATATCTTGAAGAAGAGAATGCTCAATTTCCATTTGCATTTTTTCCCATTGATCAATTCTGGGACTTCCTTCACCTGTTAGAACCCAATTTGCATCAAATCCATGACGATATTCGATGCAGATGGCGACAGGTTTACTGCAATTATTGGAATTGATCATCTTCATATATCCTGCAGGAGTAATCCCAATGCTTGTTGCAAAAGCAGATTTGGTCATATTCCTTTCTTCTCGGATCATCTCAATTCTTTGCCAGATGTAATCTGCATGAGTGAGAACCTTCTGTTGTGTTGGAGAAACAGGATCATTGTCAGGATCAACGAAGGGCTTGGAGGTAGGATTGAATTTCATGATTTTCAAACGAAAAGCCAACTAAAGAAATCCCACCAAAACTTCACAACAGTAACCAAGATGGGAATCCACAAAATAAAGGCAAAGAAATAGGAAATTCCTCTCACCTTGCTATCTTCTTCCTTTTTCTTCATCCAACTTCTGGGCAAATCAAAATCTCCCATACCATTCCCCTTGTTTTTGTCATCCATTACCATTCCCCATTCATTAGAGTTGGATTTGGTTTGGAATTTTGAATTTTCTGGTGTTCCAGCATCGAATTCTTTCTGGTTTTCAATTCCTTCATTTCACAAAGAGTCTCATGGGCTTCAAAAAGTTTATTTCGTAATTCGTAAATGGGTTCATGATTTTCTGTAATTCCTGGGGCAAACGAATCGACTACTCCCAATACGGCATTACAAGTGTCAATGGCAGTCCAGATTTCATCTTCACTCAAGGAAACATTTACTTTTTGGTTAGGAAGAACTCCAGAGCTTCGATGATCCACCATTTCTTTTTGTTTTGGTTTGTTAATTTGCATACCACTCCATTTTTGGCAATAGTTCATAAAGTTCCTCAAAGAGTTTAGGAGAGCAAGGCCAATACTCATTATTCTGGAGTAAAACCCAGTCACCTGGGCATACCTTGTACCCAAGATCATTGCGAAACGCTTTATCTTTGGTTTTGATCAACCCATGTTCCTTCATGGGTTTTTGACAATCCTTACATATACCCTTTGGGGGTATTCTTCCTTCATCCAGATAAGGTTTTACCACCCGAAAGATTCCACCATCATGAGGATGACTGTTGGGAACCGTCCATACAGCCGCTTGTACCCTTATCTTTTCTCCAGTAATATCAAGAAGTTCTTGTAAATCTTTGAATTCATAAGTAGGAAGTATTTTTCTTCTACTCATCTTCCTTATTTTTTAGAATCCTCATGTATCTGGAAGAGGCCATTCCATGAATGATTTCTAGTTGAAGTTGTATATTTTCAATACCATTTTTTACAAACTTCAGTAGATCCAGTATATGTGGTTGTAAATCTGCAGAAGCGGCAATGTTCATTGTTTCGTTAATCGAATCCTTCATTTGATTCGTCATCATCTGCTGGTGTCGGATGTTTTTTTGCATTTCTGCAATTTGTGAATCCGATTTCTCTGCAATGGAGCGAATTTTTTCCAAATAGAGGGAAGCATCCATCAATTCTTCCTGCAAATGGTTACTCCATTCCATTACAGAAAGTCGATTATCATCAAGAGTCATCCCATATTCTTCAACACCCTTGGAAGATCTTGTCCAGAATTTTTGAACAAGGCTTTTCACAATAGAGTCTTCTTTCCGGTTAGGAACAGGTGGATCTTTTTCCATGTTAGGATTCATTTCGTATTTCCTTTTTATATTCTTCCACAGCTTCATCCTTCATCCTTTTTTCTCTGGATTTTCTTTCCCAAATATTCTCTTCATACTCAGGCCAGACAACCCTACTTAGGTTCATTCCAAATATGAACCCAAGAGCAAAGCCAACGCCAAACATCAATCCAATTTCCATAAACCTCCAAGTGTATTGGCGGTAACAGCGTAGCGTTGGAGAAACTACTAAAAGACGCATATTGCTTTAGCAGATGTCTTGGCAAGAATATTTTTTAAAAAGGTGTCCTCTTGCCCTGCCTTTAGTTACCGCATTCAGAGAGAGAAGGGGCCGCTTTCACCCCATGAATGAAAACATCCTTTCTGTTTTCAAACAAAAATGTCCAAAACGCAGATTAATAATGTATTTCATTTCAAAGAATAAACCCTTCCCTCTCTCAATGGGCAATTTCAAGCATAGGGTATTATTTTTCCTAGGTCAATAAAAAAGTATAAATTAAACTTTTCCACTTGAAATAAAGGTAATTTAAAATTAAACTTATTGCAGGTGTTTGGGAGATGGTCTTCCAGTTCACCGGAGAGGCAAATGCCTCATTTTACTCAAACCCGATAAAGGTTTATATGGAAGAGAACACTTCTCAAGAAAATCATTCTCATGAAGAAGAGGCTGGTTATTGGGGTTATTCCTTATTTACAGACAACATGGCCTTTTCCAATGAAACTCATTTACTTACCAAGGCCTTAATTGAAGCAAAAAAAGAAATGGGGAATGTCATTGAATATGATTCAAAAAATCCTCATTACAAAAACCGCTTTGCTTCTTTGGAAGCCACTCTTTTAAAAATCAATCCTGCTTTGAATAAACACGGTTTGATGCTTTCTCAATGGCCTTCTGGAGATAAATTAATTAGCAGAATTGAACATATATCTGGGCAATGGATGATGTCTGCTTATGACATTACTGCCATCAAGAAAGACCCCCAACAAATGGGTTCTGCAATTACCTATGCAAGAAGATATTGTGCCCAGGCCATTGCAGGGATTTGCGGTGGTGAAGAAGATGATGATGGAAATGCTGCAACATTGGACAATTATAGCCCATCTATTGCTGTGGGAGGCCCCAAGCAAAAACCAGAAGACATTTATCAAGAATTTATTGAGTCAGTTAGTGAAGTTGATTATGCAAAGGCCCTTTCTGACAACTGGGATGAGTTGATGAGAAGAACCAACAAACTTGCGGATCGTAAGAAATTGGCAGCACTTCTCAATGGTCACCTTAATAAAGGAGCAAATTCTGGAGTAGATGACCTTTAATTAACTATGTGGCGTGTATGCGCCACTCACTCTCAAGGAGTTCAATGAGTAAAGGCAATAAGCATTCTCTGGAAAGAAATCCAGATTTCAATTTCAAAACGATTGAGGACTTGCAACATCTTTCCTTTGAAGAAAAGGAGAAAATATTGCATGACTTGGATTACATTCTAAACGAGTGTGAAATATCTAAAAAAACCATTCTGGAAGGATTGGAATTAGAAGGAATTGATCCTGACCTTGATTGGTTAAAAAGGGTTAATTACAAAATTTCTATCAAGAGGAAACAGAAGAAAATGCTGCAGAACCATCTCCGTGTTGAAAAGGGAGAAAGTCTTTTAGGAGCATTTTTTGACATTTCTAAAATCATGTTGCCAGAAGAAACCTTTAATTCAATCCTTAGAAAATCGAAGGAGCTTGTCAACAAAACAGGAAATGGAGAATTTTCATGAGACAACCTGGAGTTTACATTGTTTCCCTTAAAAATAAGGAAACAGGAGAAGTAGTCAATAGTTGGGACTTCTATTCTGAAAGTAAGGCAATGGAGAAATATTGGGAAATTAAACAAAATGACAATGAAATTGTCTCTGTAGATAAAATCTCATTTGGAAAGGAAAAAAATGCCAGTAGAAACTAGAAAAGAAAACGGATGGACAATTATGACGATGTTCCCAGAAGAAGGTAAAGTCCATCATGAATTACCATTTCCTTGCTATGTAAGTGAGGCTCACGAAGGAATGGAGGCCACCAACCCAAATTCAAAGGAAAGCTGTACCTTGACTGCAGAGGCATATGCCGTTTACGAGGTGATAGTTGGAATGAATCGAATTTGCATGGAAGTGGCAATGCACAATCCTTCTTACTTTTTATGGGATTATGTGAGAAAAGGAATTTCTTGGTTCCAAGAACACTATCCCAAGGAATATTATATACTTTTGGACTAGTTCCTGCATTTATCCCAATAACCTCACTCATTATGGATTAGTTTTGCCTAGAAAAGTTGATTTATCAATAATCGGTGAAGAATTTGGATATCTTACAGTAGTAGGACTTTCCGAAAAACGTCCAGAAAAAGGGACAGATACATTCTGGGATTGCCATTGTTCCATATGTGGAAACACAAGGCCTATAAGAAGAAGCAATATTGTTTCTGGCAATACCAGCAGTTGTGGTTGTCGCTCTGGGTTAAATAGGAAAGTAGCAAAACTTGCTGGAACAAATGAAAGCACCGTTTCTGTAATTATGAATAATAAGTGGCAAATTGCCAGATACTCACTAGAAATGGTAGAAAGGGTTAAAAAAGCTGCAAAATCACTAAATTACAAACCTTGGTATAGGAAAATCTGATTACTTCCTAACAGGTTGTCAACTGGGCCATTTGAAGATGGCCCTCATTACCACTCCAATGCGAGAACACCATGAATATTTTTGTTTTGGATGAAAATCCAGTTGCTATTCCTGCAATGATGTTGGATAAACATGTTGTCAAGATGGTGCTTGAATCTGCACAGATGTTATGTACTGCCCACCGTGTTCTTGATAATGTGGATTCCATCCACAATACTCCCCTCTACAAAGCTGCTCACATCAACCACCCTTGCTCCATTTGGGTACGAGAAGATGTTCACAACTACCGCTGGTTGTACAGCCATTTCTTAGCCCTTTGTTACGAGTACACCTACCGATACCAGAAAACCCACCTCTGTGAACGTAAGCTCTCCAAGGCCCTTCTTCATCCTCCTGTAAATACCCCGTTTCTTGAACAAACTCCGTTTGCATTGGCAATGCCAGATGAATACAAGTGTAGGGATGCAGTAATTTCCTACCAAACGTATTACTGGAAGGAAAAATCTTCCCTTCCTCAAAAATGGACAAATCGCACACCTCCTGCATGGTATTCTGCTGCGGTTTCTGTAAATTAATTTTCAATAAAAGGATAAAATGAGTAAGTTTAGTGATCTTGATTCAGAAAAAGCCGTTATTGGATGTGTTCTTCTCAATAATGAGGTGATTGAAAATGCTATCGAAATTCTTACCCCCAAGGACTTCTTTGATCCGAAATATCAACGCATTTTTTCTACAATGCAAACGATGTATGAGAATAATGAGCCGATGGAGCCGTTATCAGTATCGAAGAGGACTGTGGATTGTTACCCAGATACAGATGTATCTGAGGCGGAACTGGAAGAAATCGCAAACAATTCGCCAGCACCATCCAACATTGAATTCTATGCACAAAGAGTAATCCGAGAGTATTCCAGAAGAGAAGCCCAACGGTTACTGGACTTGGCAAAGAAGGAAATTGAGGATGCAGAAGATCCGATGTCTAAAATTGCAGAAGTAGTCACACGAATGGAGAACATCCGTTCCGATGCAATGGATCAAACGGTTTTTGATGCTCAATCCTTGTTCATTGAAAGAATGAACTATCTGGAGAAGAAATCAGAAGGACTTATTGAGAATGACATCATTTCAACAGGATTGCGTGACCTAGATGACCTTCTTAGAGGAGGAATTCGCTTCCAACACTTTGATGTTCTTGCTGCAAGACCAGGAATGGGAAAAACTTCTCTTGCAGTCCAGTGGGCCGTGAATTCTGTTCTACGACAAAATATCAGTTCCTTGATATTTTCCATTGAGATGTCGAAGGAAGAAGTCATGGATAAAATGATTTCCAATGAATCAAAGATTCCTTATGGAAAGATTTCCAGTGGACAAATGGAAGCAGAAGATTGGGAAACCATGATTGATTTGTCCCACAAATTGATAAGTAATCCAAATGACCCAAAAACTGCAGGAATTTTTGTTGATGATGTGACTAAGGATTTGCATCGAATGGTTGCAATTATCCGTAGATGCGTCAGAAAATATAATGTAAAATTTGTAGTAATTGATTATTTACAATTAATTTCTATCTCAGGTAAATTTGGATCAAGAGATGAACAACTAGGATATGCAGTAAACCTATTGGCCTATACTGCAAAAACATTAAACATTAATATACTGGCCCTTTCCCAATTGAATCGTGGAGTGGAAAACAGAGAGGCCAGAAGGCCTTCTCTTTCAGATTTACGAGAATCTGGAAATATCGAACAAGCGGCATGGAGAGTTTTTGCTATTTATCGTGATGAATACTATAACCAAGATTCTTCAGACAAAGGTGTTGCCGAAATTAGTGTGTTAAAGGGTAAGATTTCCAATACAGGAAAGGTGCAGGTTTACTTTGACAAGGATTGCACTAGATTTTCTAACCTTGCTTATGGGGAAAGGGAATAAGATGAGTTCTGCAAAAAGAACCATTGAAGAAGATTTGGAATCTTCTTGTGAAGAATGCGGATTGGATTTTGACCATTGTGAGTGTGTTGAATATATGAATATAGAGTTGCCTACAAGATTGTTCATTGATTTGTCCTTGGAGGCACACGAATTAAAACTAACCTTTAATGACCACATCATTAACATTTTGAAAAAGTTCATTTGCAATCTAGGAGAAAGCAATGACTGTAAAAAACAATACTAAGGTTTTGTATTCCAACTCCATTGGAAAGAAGTTTGAAAAGAGGGGGGATACAATTGATTTGCGTTCCATCAAGGTAGATCCAAGCAAAACTGGAAAAGAAAGGATTCGTGGACAGATTACTGGATGGTTTGATGGAAGGCATCGTCATGGAAAAAAAGGAGAGAAGATGCCAGTTAGTCAAGATGAAATAGATAAATCTGTGGAGGCTTTTTTGAAAAAGGGAGGAAAAATTACCAAGTTGCAGCCTGGAATTGCTAGAATGGTAGATGATGATGAGGAAGAAGCAAATGAAGACAAGTTTGATTGTTCTCTTAGTATTGAAAAACTTCTTTCAATCAAAATAAATGAAATGAAATACTGACTGAGATTTCTCATGAATAACAATTCTTATCAGAATCTAAGAGATAAGGTAGAAACCTTCTCTTGGCTTTATGATCAATACACTGGCTTCTTGGATGATGATGAACGTAAAATGTATAGAGGCATTGGTCTTTCCAAAAGTTCCTTGGATCGAATCAATAAATCTGTGGATCATTACTTCATGGAGCCGGATGCAGAAACTCCTGCAATGCGTGTGGGAAGTGCCTTTCATGCAATTATCCTAGAACCAGACAAGTTCCAGGAAATTTATCTTTGTGGCCCAACAGATTGTGATCGAAGAACTGCTGCTGGGAAAAAGGCATGGAAGGATATGGAGGAGGAGAATCCAAACAAGATCATTTTGAATGAAAATGATTGGAGCATGATTCATTATATGATGGAATCGGTAACTCATCATGGACTTGCTTCAGAAATGTTGAATTTAAATGAAGGGGTTGCCGAAGAAACCATCATGTGGAATGACGCAGAATTGGGAACCTTGATGAAAGGAAGAACTGATTTTCGTTATTTCCCCAAAAAAGCCATTATTGATTTAAAGTCCACACAAGATGCTTCCCCAGACAAACTGGAAAAGGATCTATGGTCAAGTGACTTGCGTTACCATCTGCAAGCAGCAATTTATACAGATGGAATTCGTTCAATTATGGGAAATGATTCTTGGGAGTTTTATTTTATTTATGTGGAGAAGAAACCACCTTATGCAGTTCAAGTGGTAAGGCTTCCTCCAAAGGCTCTTGAAATTGGAAGGATTCAATATCGGGAGAATATTATTGACTTACTCAAATGGTTGGATCGTGCAACAAATGCACTAAGGAAAGGAGAAGGGTTGTCTTCCAGCTTTGAGGAGAAGGTTTTGGAATTTAATCCTCCTGCTTGGCTTGTGCAGAAAATCAAAAAACAAAACAGGTTGAGAGATGATCTCTAGCACAAGGTATTTGTCGGATCTAAACTGTGGTATCAATTACCATGAATTCTACAACTCGACCCTGACTCCCAGTGAAAGGCTAACGATTTTGCAAAAACACAAGGAGGATTTGATGTATCTGATTGGTACAGCAATTTCTGATTCTTTGAAAGAAGGTTTGAGATTTAACCTCTCCTTGGCAAATAATGCTGAGAAGTCGATTAAAGAAGAACTTTCATAAAAGAGGATTATGTCTGGAGGAACTTTTGACTATTTGCAATACCAAATTCCAGAATTGATTTCGATGATCAATGAGTGTGTCTGGAATTATGAAAATGCAAAGATGCCTAGTGATATTGAATATGACTTACCAGTTTCTACTTCTCGGAGTTCTGAAATTGATGAAAGTCTTGTCAAGAATATGAAGGGGTTGGTAGATAGATTGCAAAGAGATTTTCTTTGGTTGGACAATCTCGACAAGTTCCTCTCAGGAGATATTGGAAAGGATGAATATATGAGCAAGGTAGATGCAATTTTGTATGAAATGACGTTTGAGGATGGCGAAGAGTATTTATCTGGTGATGTTCTTGATCATTTCTAATGCAAGGGTTTTATGGGGGATTATCGAATTACTTCCAGAACCGTTCCACTGATTCCTGACAGAGAAAAATGCCCACATTGTGGAAAAGAGCATAAGGTTAGAGTTAGTGGTTCCATGCACTACATCCGGTGTAAGAAAAAAGATGGGGCAAGATTCTTGGTAGGTTGGGATGATGTGTATACAGTAGTTCCACCAAAGGAATCCATTTTTATCAATACTTGACACTAGGGCCAGTAGCTCAGTTGGTTAGAGCATCCGACTCATAATCGGTTGGTCACAGGTTCAAGTCCTGTCTGGCCCACCAATGGGGTTTTTATGTCCACAAAACATAATTTGATGAGGAAAGCGGATTATATCAAGGCCAAGTTAAATTCTGCAAATTTGGTGTTTGGTGAAAGAAAGCTTAGAAAAGGTTCTGGAGGAATTAGTGAAACAGAAACTCCAGAAAAAATAGTGACAATGAAGTTGAAATGGAAACTGGGTGGAGAGTTGGAGGTTGGATCTCGTTATGGAAAAATTGACCTCTTGACGAATGATTCCATTATTGAAGTAAAACGATATAAGTCTTGGAAACACGCATTAGGGCAGGTTTTGATTTATGGATTGGAATATCCAAATCATGAAAAGAAACTTTATTTGTTTGGATCTTCAAAACCAAGGCCAAGTACTTGGTCAATGATTCAAGAGGCATGTTCTAATTTTAATGTAAAATGCTTCTTTTTATTAGAGAAATGAGATGATTGAAAAGTTTTTGAAGTGGTGGTTACTGGTAATTCTAATCATGGTAGGATTTGGTCTTGCCTGGAATTTTGAATTTTTCTTCTTTTTACTGGAACACGACTTCACAAACCTTGGTCTATTTATTCTTTTTACCTTTAGCATCAATACCGTCACAACGGGGATCAAGATCTTCAAGGAAGAAAATGATTATGAGTTGCAGTGGTTTTTTAGTGATGCCTTGGTTAGTGTTGGAATGATTGGTACAGTAATTGGGTTCATCTATATGCTGTTCTCTGTTTTTGGAAATCTGGATCTTGCAGATTCTTCCAAATTAACAATTGCCTTGAGTGAAATGGCAAAAGGGATGAGTACTGCTTTGTTGACTACCTTAACTGGACTTGTTTCAAGCATTCTTTTGAAATTCCAATTGGTAATTGCTCAAAAATAATATGTATGACACTAAATACTCCAGTAACCTTGCCTTTGTAGATCTTCTATTCAATCTAATTGTTGGGATTGCCTTCCTTTTTATCATTTCCTTCTTAATGATCAATGATCCCAAAAAGCAAGAGAATGTAGAGCCAATTGCAGAATACATGGTGATTTTATCCTGGGATGCAGAGAAGGATGTCGATATTGATCTCTGGGTAGAAGGCCCATCGGGAGTAGTTGGGTTTCAAAGTCCTGTTTCGGGTTCGATGTACTTGGATAAGGATGATCTTGGACACCGAAATGATTATGTATTAGTGGATGGAGAAAGAAAGCCACTTCACATAAACCGTGAAATTATCAACATCAGAGGTTTTGAAAGTGGTGAATACATCATTAATATTCACTACTATGGTGCAAAAAAGGCCTACGAAGAAATCAATGCAAACTTGGAAGTGATCAAACTAAATCCATTTTCTGTTGTTCACGAAAGCTCTTCTCGGTTATTTTCCAGAGGTCAAGAAAAAACAGTGGTTCGGTTTCAGATGAGCCATGATGGTAACTACTCAGGAATTAGTCACCTTCCAAAGAGTATTGTTTATCGAAAAAGAAACCATGAGCACCCTTCCCCTCCTCTCATACATGGCCCTTGATGATTTATTTGATTGCTGCCGGATTGATGATTATCACTCTCTTTCTGGTAATTTTGATTGAATTAAAAAAAAGCCTACATCTCCTTTACATCATCCCGATTACCATTTTCTTCTTCAGTGGCGTTTATTTCTTTTACGATTCTGTATTGGGATATCCAGCAAAAAAGACAATAGAGGAGGATTTCCAGCTTCTTTCTTACCTAGTTTCTCCAGATGAAAAAGAAATATTCCTTTGGGTATCTGTATTTGATGATGAATTGCCATTGGCAGTAAGGATTCCTTACTCCAAGGAAGATCATAAGGCATTGGAAGAAGGAAGAAAAATGATGGAGGAAGGGAAGATGGTGGAAGGCTCCATGAAGGAAGGAGAGGAGGATGAGTCTGGAAATGGTTTTGAGCAAATGGAGGGTTCTAGTGGGTTGGGTACAGAAAAATCTAGGGGAGGATTGCTCTCTTTGCAGGAGATCACACAATATAGGTTTCTTCAAAGAAAAACCAATTGAATTCTAATAATATCTCTCTATAATGAGTAGGTTTCGCAACTTTAATTGCAATTAACCTATACAGGAGAGAAAATGTATTACGATATGAGAAGAGATAAGGAACGAGAACTTTGGAAATTCTGTACTCTAGAATACAAAAATGATCCAGAATATGCTTTTCAGAGCTTTTTGGAAGAAAGAAAAGGGAAAGAAGCAGGAATTAGGAAAATACTAAAGAGTATTGCTTCTATTTTCTAAGGATGGAGGGGGCTTTCTTGAAGCTGCTGCGAGAACCCCTAAACGCAGTGTGGTTAATCCACACATCAAGAATTATGCCCCCGTATGGAAGTTGTGGAGTTTCTAGTGAAGGAGTCTCCACGATCCCGCCTGTTTTTGTTTAGAGTGGTTACAGGTCTAACAGAGTTGCCTCTCCACTGGAACATGCCTAGTCAGAATTGTGTGATTTTGTACAAGTCACCCTCTCCCACAGAAGGTTCACACACGAAGAAACGACTCTTCATTCCAACAAGGCAATTCCCTGGTCAGCACCTTACAGCAATATCGGAGCAACTGTTTATCGGTTCACTTTAAAACACATCCCATGATTAACCGATAGGCTTCGGAGGATTTCCATTTGGCACCAGTATGGTGTGAGCCATGCGTCCAAGTAACTGACTCAATGTGTTCCGTGTTCACTGACCATTTCTTTGTTTTAGAAAAGAGTATCCTCTTCTTTTGCCAAATCAAGCAAAATCTGTATGGCATTTTTTACTTTTTTCAATTTAGTAGAATCCTCAACCAATGAAGAATTGTGATTTCTCAATGAATTCAATGCTTTGGATTGAGATTCAATTTTCTTGTTGAGTTCTTCAATGCTGTTGTCTCGGTTTGTGATGATCTTGTTTTTCCTCTCAATCACCTCACCCAACTCCCTCACTGCATTGGCTTCCGCTTCAATTTCATTCTTCAAGGTGAAGACTTTCACTTCCAAGTCAGAACTTTTCTTCTTGTAAAACTCAATTCCCTTTTCGTGTTTATTTAATTTTGGCTCTTCAATAAAATTATCTTCCAAGGGAAGTTCTGGTTCAGTAATTTTCTTTTCTACTACAAATGCAGGTTTTGTCTCTTTCTTTTTATTTGAATTGTTGAGATATTCTGCAAAAAGCGGAATATCCTTTTCCTTGATGAGTGTAATGTTGGGGGCCTTGATTAACGGAATCCCAAATTTCTTGGCCTTTGTTTCAAAGGAGTAATGAGAAATTCCAAATTCCTTGGCAACTGCAATAATGGCCCTAACATCACCATGCCTCAAGGCACTCATCCAATATTTGGTTCCTACCTTTTTCTTGAAAGAAGAAACACACTGCTCCAGTTTCTTGAACCCTTCTGTGCTTACCGCTTTTTCTGTGCCAACCCAATGATGATATACTCCAGATATTTCCATTGCCTGTTGAAGTGCATTGTCATCGACATGAAGTCGGCTTCTGATTTCTTCAAAACGATACATAAAATTCCTTGTTGATGTTGGTAAAAGCGATTGCCCCCCACTACTTCTTGTGCAACCATATAAATAATTTATCTTAATAATCCTACTTGTAAAGAAAAAAATTGGATGGAATTTTATGGTATATCCTGCACTTCCACTGGAAAGTAAATGGCGGTTAAACTCAGTAACCCATTGCCTTTTCTGTTCTAGAAATTTATTGAAAGAACATCCATCTTCTGTTTGCGAAAACTGTTCTGCGTTACAGATCAAAAAACTCAAAACCCAAAACCGTAGATAGGATTTCATGCAAAAAAGAAGACACCATCGAACCCCAGGACTTTGGCATCTCAAGAAAAGAGGTTGGATGGGTGGAGGCCCTTATGTAATAGGATCTGCCCAAAGAGTTGTGGCAGATTGCAACCTTGAAGATGAGGAGGGCACTTATCGAAAAGTTGAGAACATGGCAAATGCAAGATTCATTTCAAAGGCCCCCGAAATGTATATTCTTCTGGAAAAGGCACAGGCCTTGCTTGAAGGAAGTAATCTTGTCCTTGAAAGAGAGGGTGAGATTTTGGA
>Ga0181585_10001735_pt1 | contig 19260 bp, 15 predicted proteins | sample 071ome_29_FD_132469 | JGI IMG/M metagenome (GOLD analysis project Ga0181585, IMG submission 132469) | Coastal salt marsh microbial communities from the Groves Creek Marsh, Skidaway Island, Georgia - 071407BT metaG (megahit assembly) | ecosystem: Environmental > Aquatic > Marine > Intertidal...
TGAGAAAGAGGAGAACCAGAATCACTCGGAACCTGGAACATGCTAGCAATGACCAGAAGCAGTTTGGCATGAAAATCAACATGCCGTATCTGATCCTGGGAAACCATCAAAAAAACGGCCTGGCAGTCATGGATCAGCCCATAAACCGCAAGAGCCTTCTACCCCAGCGCTTGAGCACAACAGCCTGCCTCAGCTTGATGGCAGCCTTGCTCCTGGGCACAGGGTGCGACAAACCAAGCACCTCCACTGGGAGCCCCTCTGAAGATGATTCAAAGAGGCTTGCACCCAACCCAGCTACCCAGGCCGATCTTAGCTGGACCAACCACATGGTATGGATTCCGGGCGGCACTTTCCAACGAGGCACAGAATCCGGACAAGGTGATGAACAACCTGTAAGATCCATCACTATCTCAGGCTTCTGGATGGATCGCACCGAGATAACCAATGGGCAATATCGCGAGTTCGTCCGAGACACCGGCTACGTGACTGTCGCCGAACGGAAACCAGATCCGAGGCTTTTTCCGGGAGCCGACCCTTCCCTGCTGGTAGCCGGGGCGATTGTCTTTGAACCCCCGCCAGAGCCGGTTTCACTTCGAAACCATTATGCCTGGTGGCGCTACATGCCAGGGGCCAACTGGCAGCATCCAACTGGACCCTCCTCGGACATTCAGGGGAAGGATGACTATCCCGTCACTCAGATTGCCTGGGAAGATGCCGAAGCTTATGCAAGGTGGGCTGGCAAGCGGCTCCCTAGCGAAGCCGAGTGGGAATATGCGGCCAGAGGTAATCAGGAAGGCCTATCATTTGTTTGGGGCAATGAACTCACCCCTAGCAACCAATGGCATGCCAATGTCTGGCAAGGTGATTTCCCGCACCAAAATACCCTTGAGGATGGTCATTACTGGATGGCTCCGGTGGCTCAATACACTCCCAACCCCTATGGGCTTTATGATATGGCAGGCAATGTTTGGGAGTGGTGTCTGGACTGGTATATGCCAGACTATTATGCGAACAGCCCATCCAGAAATCCTTTTGGGCCCAACCAAAGCTACGACCCGGGAGAACCCGGCATTCCCAAGAAAATCATGCGAGGGGGCTCATACTTATGCAGTGATTTGTATTGCGAGGGATATCGCACGTGGTGGCGGATGAAATCAGCCCCCGACACAGCCATGTCTCACACTGGTTTCCGCTGTGTCAAACCCGGCCCGGATCCAAACACCCTCTCGGGCCAAGTAGCCCCTACTGATACAGGTCTCTGAGGTCGAGGATTTGTCGCTGCATTTGTTGGGCAATCGGGATGGCGCGCGTCAAGGCATTGGCACGAGTCTGCCCCGCAAAGGATTTCATCCCAATACGGAGCGCAGCAACAGGATCTCCGTTGCGGTCAACCAGCGGTAAGGTCACAGTCGTTTTGGACTTGTCACGCTGGTAGTAGGTTTTTGACTCAGTGATGGCTGCGCGGACCGCTTCATCCTCGGGTAGATCCAGGCGGGCCGAATCCTTGGAGGCAATCACGCTTGCGCTTTGCCCTAGTTCTCGAGGTGCGTAGATCATCAATTCAAGGACCCGGGGAAAATCTTCCAGGGCTCGCTCAACCATTTGCTGCGCGGCAATGACCATGGGCTGGAAATCTAGGCGAGCATCTGCAAAATATGAAACCGCATCGGACTTGGTCCAAAATCCAACCTTTCCTTGGTTGAAAGTGTGATCGGTGAGTTGAGGGAAAGGTTTTTCCCCGTTGAGTAGGATATCAAACTGAGGACCTTTCATGGTGACTCCCATGGAATGCCATTGCCCCAGGGCCAGTTCAGTGGTCACCCGAACGGGCTCGCCTCTTACGCCATCGACTACTTTGAAAAAGGCAAAAGAGCGACCGTTGCCGCTGGCTCGGATGTAGTAATAGTTGTTGGGATCCTGATAGCGGAAAACCAAACCAGCCATGGTTTCCACAATCCCACGGACCAGCTTGAATTTGACGGAAAACTGACCATCCCGAAATGTCTGCGCCGCATAGATCAGCATGGGATAGCGCTCCTCGGTTAGATCCTCCGAAAGCTGGGCAAGCACCGCACGCTGCCTTGAAGCAGCCGCTTCTTTTGAAAATGAGGGGAAGAATCCTGGCACTTCATCCTGCACAATCCCCCACCTTCCCTCACGACCTGTGCCCCCGGTCAGGGCCTCGAATCCCTCAGGCAATCCATCTTGAGGGGTCTGCTGAAAATCAAAATAAATCTCAGTAGCCATGAGGGATGGGTAGACCAGCATGGCAAGGATCAGATTTAGGCCGTATCGCATGATGCGGGGACTTTAGCAAAGAGGTGTTTCGTGGGCAATCCCTCGCGGGTTGGGAGAATCTTCTTTCTTGACGTTGCAAGGTGATCTGATTGATTTGTTTTATGAGATTAAAACGTCTTCTTAGCCTGCTTACTCTGGGTCTTGTGCTTGCCAGCACTGCCGGCTGTTATTCGACTGCCGACGGGGGGAAAAAGGCCGGGGTACCCTGGCTGAAGGACTCGGTGGTTGGACGCTACGAGCGTCCTATTGACCAAATTTATGAGGCTGCCATTGAGGTCCTTCGCTTCAATGGTGCGATCGAGAGTGAGAACAGTATCAATCATTCTCTGATTGGTCGTATCGACACCCGTCGCGTGTGGATTCAAGTTCTCGAAGAGAGCCCAACCATCACCCGAGTTGAAGTACAGTCCCGATCCAAATATGGACGGCCTGATGTCGATCTCGCTAGCGAAGTAGAAAAGCAGATCGCCCTGCAATTGCGCTAGGCATCTCTTCAAATAGAGGCCTTCGGATCGGATCAAATCCATTCCTTAATTAGGCATCCATAAAGAAGCAACTCGTGGGGAAGTCGCGTTTGAGGCTTCAGGGCTTATCAGGTGATTCACCCCGTGATCAAGCTGAAGGACGACTCCCTTCGGCTTCTTTTTTTCTACGCGTTACCTGGATTTCAAGTTTGAGGCGTTTGAGACGCCTCTTCGTCGTCTCAGCGTGCACGCTATCAGGATGATCCTCCAGGAAATCCTCAAGCACCTGCCGGGCTGCTTTCTCGTCTCCGGTGAATCGACAATGCAGGTCAGCCATCTGATGGTACCAGCGAGCCAGTCGGGCCGCCGGCTGATGTGCCATTTGTGTGCAGCGTATCAATTGATCCAGAGCCAGATCAATGCGCTGAAATTGTTCAGCGTAAAGCCAGGCGAGCTGTTCCCGGACACTGGTGTCATCAGGATGCATTTCTAGGTGCTGTAACAGCTCCTGACAACTGAGTTCAGCCCTGACCTGTGGGTTCAAGCCTTCATTCCCCTGATCTGCGGCTGAAAGATTGGGGGTAGGACGATGAACCAAATATTGCTTGGGATCTCGTCGATGGACTAGGTAAGCATCATCGGTCATGTGAGCCAGACGCTGTATCGCATGGGACGCTTGTTCGGTATCCGGGTAGGATTCCTTAATACGGCTGATCCACCAGCGAGCTTGATCAGGATTCTTGCGATACCGCAGCTCCCACTCAGCAAGCCGATTCATGATGAAAGCACCCTGCGTGGCCTCAAGGTTTTCTCTGTCAAGGAATTCCTCAAGCACCGTCATGCCACCTTCGCAGTTACCTAGATCCTCGGTCAGTATTTCCGCCAGCATCACATGCCCTTTCATGTCATGCGGGAAGGCCTCCAACTGCTTGCGCACCTCCATCATGGCAAGGTCATAAAGGCCACGTTTGCGCCTGGCCATAGCGATGGCATAGAAGGGAGTTGGCTGAATCTGCTCATCACCGCCATCGTAGAGGCTGGAAAGAGGCCGAGCCAGCATCGCACCCCATGAAGGAGCCCAAATGATACCAATGATAATGGAAAAGGCCGCAGTCATAAGGGGGCCCAAGAACCCCAAGGCATAACCTCCAGATTTGAGCAACCCCTTCAGGATAAAAGCCCATGTCAACAGGATGGCAAGGGTTCCGGCCCATTTGACCATCAGCTTGACTGGATCATCGCTACGATCAAGGCTTCGCCTGAACAGACGCCAGACCAGCCAACAGGCGGTGCAGCACAGAAGAAGGCCAATCGAAATGGGGAGAAGGTTTTCCACAGGACAGGTGTTGGCGCTACGAGACCTTGGCCATAACAACGGCAAGGATAATGAATCTCGTTACCCTTGCCTAGATGCAATCAAGCACAATCAAAACTGCATCACTAGGATGGCGGAACCGGGATTGTGGTAGTCAGCGCAATCCAGACCATGGCGCAAAAAAGAGGCGACAGGAATCATTTGTAGTTCTTGGCACAGCGGCTCCAGCCTCTCCTGAAGTCGACTGAGGCTGAGACGATTCCAATGGTAGCCATCGCGCTTCTGGATTTGATGTTCCTGTGCCATGGCTGTGTTGAAAAAGCCCAGGCATGCCATACCGCGAGTGATGCGAGCCACTTCACAGATGCCCTGCTCCATGCCCTCGGGCGAAAGGTGCTCGAATAGATCGTGTAAGTAGAGGAAATCCACAGACTTGTCCGCTGCATCCACATCAAACACGTTACCAATCGAAAAAGAAGCCTCAGGGAACATGGCGATGGCATTGTCAATATTCTTGGGACAGAGATCAAAACCTTGATATTGAACGAGCCTGGCTAATCCAGAGGAAACCAATGCACGGTAGTCATTGGCCGAACCACAGGCAGGCTCCATCACCGAGAAAGCAAAAGGAGGTTCTGTGGGGAGTTCTCGATGCCATTGGCGAGCGAATGTCTCCAGAACCTCCTGCATGGCTTGGCTCTTCCATGGGTCTACTCGCAGCACATTGAGTGCCTTCAATAAGTAATTCTCAGGAACGGACTCACGCTGCAGATCTTCCCATGTCGCGATGAAGTATGATGGTATCTCAATGGCCTTGAACTGAGACTGTCCTCGTTCCAAGGCCCTTAGGAGGTGTGCGGCTGTTTGACGGCCAGGCCGCTGGACAAGCACACGCTGCAGGTAACTCATACAAATACCAAATCGATACTCCTGCCAGATCTTGGCTCGGTGTTGACCAGGAAAAAGCGACTCCACCATGAGACCACGAGTGAGCAAGCTGGGGAAATGAATCCGAGGATCTTCAACCCCAGAGACCAGATAACCATCCAGGAATTGGGCATCATGTCGCATCCATGCCTCACGTAAGGCATTCGTTTCCTCTTTGAAACAGTGAGTTGAAATGGGATCTGACATCGCGAAAAAGGGCGATCAAATGATCGCCCTTGAGTTGAGATTGATTGCCTGAAAAGCCAACTGAATCAGAGGCCTTTGCTGAGGATATGCTTGAGCAAGTCCCCAACTCGGTTGCTGTAGCCCCACTCGTTGTCATACCAACTGACCAGCTTAAAGAAGCGGCTGTTGAGAGAAATACCTGATCCAGCATCAAAGATGGAAGAGGATTGGCAGTGGATGAAGTCGGTGCTGACCACTTCATCATTGGTCCATTCAAGGATGCCTTTGAGGTAGGTTTCACTGGCCTTTTTCATGGCAGCAGAGATTTCCTCATAACTGGTTTCCTTGACTGTCTTGACCGTCAAATCCACACAGGAAGCAGTGGGAGTTGGCACGCGGAATGCCATACCAGTGAGCTTACCCTGCACTTCGGGGAGCACCAGACCGACAGCCTTGGCAGCACCAGTGGCTGAGGGAATGATGTTGATGGCTGCTGAGCGGCCACCTTTCCAGTCCTTGCGGCTAGGCCCATCGACTGTCTTTTGGGTCGCCGTGTAAGCGTGCACAGTCGTCATCAAGCCTTCTTCGATGCCGAATCCTTCCTTGAGAAGCACGTGCACCAGTGGTGCCAGACAGTTGGTGGTGCAGGAGGCGTTAGAGATGATGTGATGCTTGGCGGCATCGTAGGTCTCGTGATTGACTCCCATAACGATGGTGGCCACATCGCCCTTGGCAGGTGCGCTGATGATCACCTTCTTGGCTCCAGCTTCCAGGTGTCCGCTGGATGCTTCAGCACTGGCAAATAGCCCGGTAGACTCGATGACCAGCTCAACGCCAAGGTCCTTCCAGGGCAACCCAGCAGGTGTACGAGCACTGACCACATGGATATCTTTGCCGTTAACGACCAAGACATCATCATCTTCCTTGTCAGGAGAGGATTTCTTGGAGCTCACCTCGCCGTTGAAACGACCCTGAGTGGAATCGTATTTCAGGAGATAAGCAAGGTTGTCCGCAGGGACCAGATCCCCAACGGCAACCACTTCGACCTCATTGCCAAGTAAGCCTTGTTCTGCGAGTGCTCGAAAGACCAGTCGTCCGATTCTTCCGAACCCATTGATAGCGATTTTCACTGCCATAATTTCTAAGTTTCCAATGTCAAGATTTCAGATCCAAAATGAGGGATGATAGTAATCATGCCGAATCAGCCGTCAATGGCGAATTTGGGTCCGTTGGCAACCCCATGGTCGCATTCCCTCCCATCAGCCTCGGGTTCGCCACCAGGGGAAAACCACTTCAACTGTGGTGACCACCAGAAATATCAGGCCGATCAGGGCGTTGAGACGGAAAAAGGCAAAATGAATCCAGTTGAGCGATCGTCGGCGCGCCAGCCAGTGCTCTAGCAGTAGGGCAACCAAAATCAGACTCAAACCCACAATGTAGGCCAATTTAAAACCTTGCAGGAACCCAAAAAGGGCCAACAAACCCCACATGATCATGTGACTGAGAAAGGCCCCCTGCAGAGCATTGCGGGTGCCCCAGGCGACAACCAGAGAACGGAGCCCATGCTGACGATCAAAGGCCTCATCCTGAAGGGCATAGATGATGTCAAAGCCTATCAACCAAAAGATCACAATCAAACTCAGTAAGCATGGTGCCAGGGAGAGGCTACCCCTGACAGCAAGCCAAGCACCCAGAGGGGCAAGCCCCAGGGCAATCCCAAGGAACACATGGGTGTAATCGGTAAATCGCTTGGTGAGAGAATAAAAACAGATCACGAACAGGGCTACAGGGGAAAGCATGAAGCAGATCGGGTTGATGAGGTAGGCCCAGAGAATGAAGCTTGCCCCGGAGAGCAAAAGTAGCAGGCGAGCACTCCACAAGGATATGGCCCCGGTTGCCAGATGTCGGTTAGCCGTGCGCGGGTTGAGGCGATCAAAGGAGCGATCGACGATGCGATTGAAAGTCATCGCACAGGTCCGAGCACTGATCATCGCTGCCAGCACAAGTAGGAAAATCCGCCAACCAGGCCACCCTCGCTGATCCCGAGCAGCCACCACCATGGATGCCAGAGCAAAGGGAAGAGCAAACACCGTGTGGGAGATCTTGACAAAATCCCCCCACTTGACCGCTTCACGGATAAGCCGACGAAACAGGGTCATGAATCCTTAGCCTGGATTTCCATGGGCCAGCCAGCCTCCAGCATCGCCCTGAAGCCTCCTGCCAGCGAATAAACCTCACGGTAGCCCATTTGCTGAGCCACATCAGCGGTAAGGATGGAACGGTAGCCGCCGCCACAGTACATGATGACAGGCCGACTGTTATCCGGGATAGCTTGTTCGATATCGCGCTCAAGCACCCCCTTGCCCAAGTGCAAGGCTCCCGTAGCATGCCCTGCAGACCACTCGCGATCTTCCCTGACATCCACTAAAAGGGTCTCTGGACTAGCCTGAAGACGCTCACGGGCCTGCTCGAGGGTCAACTCCTTAACTCGAGTGGCAGCCTCTTGAACCATGGAAAGAAAACCAGGAGAGTGTTTCATGCAATTAGGAATCCAGTAAATCGGATTGAGGGATCACCGAAAAGCGTTTTTTCGATTGAGGCCGTGAATGCCGACGAATGCCGACATCGAACAGACATAGGTGGCACTGCTTGGTTCATGAGGCCTTCGCATTCAGGGTGCTAAGGGCTGAGGCTAGGAAAGCGGCATCACCTGGCCACAATAAGGGTGCCGTAATCCGTGTGGCCTCTTGCCGGGCCATGGCAAAGTCCTGCCGACCCAAGGCATGCTCAAAGCGAGCCAAATAATAAGCCTCCCTGTCGGTTCGATTCAACTGAGTAGGATCCAATCCTTCCAAATATCGACCGGCTTCTTCGAATCGATGGTTCAACATCAGGGCTCGAGCATGATGGAGCGCCCCTCGAGGTAGGCACCTGTTGGATGGATTGATCACAGCATGAGTCATCAGGAGGACCTTGTTAGGTTCGCGCCGCTCACTGAGCAATAGAGCAATGTATTGATCTCTAAAATAAGTGTTTTGGGGGTTGATGCGATGGAGTTGGGATGCGGCAGCTACCAGGCCAATCCTCGACCCCATCGTGCACCGAGCATGCAGCACCAAAGACCAGAGCGCCGGATCATTCCTGGCTGAAGCCTGCTTCAGCCCTGGCTCAATCAGATTCAAAGCCTTGGCAGCATGCCCCATCCTGCAGAGACCCTTTCCAATCAAGACTGCCATCGATGGCCAAGGCGTCAGATCATGCTCCAATAGCCTCACGTATTGGTCAGCTGTTTGATAGCGCTGATCGGCATGGGCCGCTCTGGCCTCCATGTAATAGCTGAGGTCCTTCAAGGCCGTGAGGTGTCTGGATGCCTCGCGCACTCCTAGGGCCTCTCGACGCATGGCATCCCATCGACCTGCTTGCTCCAGTTCCTGGGCCAGCCGGATCCACAGCAAGGGGGAACGAGGATAAAGAGGTGCTTGGGCTCGCAGCAAACGCAGAGCCACTTCCTCCAATCCAAGATCCTGCGCAATCTGAACATACCAGAGAGTTTCCCCAATGCTACGCGGATCCTCCCCGAAAACCTCCATCGAATGAGTCGCTTCTTGATACCGACCCAGGCGGCAGAGCAATTCCCAATACCTCAAATGATCCGCCACATGATCTCGTCCCATGGATTGAAGATAATCCAGCGAGGCACGATAAGATTGAGGCAAGCCCTGAAACTCGCTGATCAGGAGATGAAGCTGGTGAGCCAGCACCTGATGTGCTGCTTGCTCAAACTGGGTATGCCACATCTGAGGCGGATCCTGGGTCGTGTTCAGTGATCCTCTGATGACCTGGTAAGCCAAGTGGAGGAGGTTGAAGCAGTCGTCTTTTTTGGTTGGAAAGAACTCTGGGTTAGCCATGAGTTCATCACAGAAGTCTATTCTCCTTGCGAGCATGGAGACTTTCAAAAGTAATCCTCGAGCCGCATCACCGAGAGAAGTTTGGAAGGGCAGGAGCGTCTCAAGGGCTTCCAGATAGAGTCCCTGGACGTAGCAGGCCTCGGCAAATAAGACCGCCTCATCCTGCTTACCTGGGTTGAGCTGCAACAACCATTTTCCGTATTCAAGGGTGTCGCGGGCAGTGGATTCCTGCGGTGGAGTATGAATCAGGAAGGCAAGGTACTGGCGTAGGGTAGGAAGATGGCCTGGATGGTTGGCTATGGCGGCCCGCCAGGCATGTCTGGCCTGATTCATTTGCCCTGCTTCAGAAGCCATGACAGCCGATCGCTCAAGGGATCTGGCCTGCAAAAAATCAAGTAGGCTAATGTGAATGATGGGAGTGACATGCTGCGGGGTCACCCTCCAGGCTCGCACCATCACAGCCGGTATGGCAATCAGCCATGCCAAGCAAATGACAAGGGCCCAACGCAGTAGACGGCTGGCACGCAGGATGCGAACCAAAGCATAGTCATCCCACGATGAAAGTCCGGGCCACAGGCCACACACCAAGTGCCGAATTTTCAACCACCTCATGAGAAAGAAAGCTTGAGCTTTCCAGAGGTGGCAATCCCATCCTTTTAGGGGGCAAAGGGTAACGCTTAAGCGACATGGATGATCGATTTAAGTCAAGCAAGGAGGGCTTTTTACGACACAGCCGTGTCTTCGAAGCGAGACTGCAGGGCATCAAGCAATCGCTGGTGCAAGCCCCCGAATCCTCCATTGCTGAGGATGGCAATCACATCACCCGCCCTGGCACTTGAGGCTACCTTGTCGGCCATTTCCTGAGGGTCAGCCATCACTGCCGCCCTACATCCTGCCTGATTGAGCGCCTCCAGGACAGTTGGAAGATGCAAGCGTTGATCCTCGCTCAGCAGGGATGCCCGGGCCACTTCTCCCAACAAGACATCATCGGCAAGAGAGAGAGCCTGAATGAGCTCCTGCTGCAGGACGCGTCGGCGCGTCGTGTTGCTGCGAGGCTCGAAAAGGGCCGTCAATCGAGCCGACGGAAACTGCTCACGCAGGCTCTGCAAGGTTTTGGCGATCGCAGTGGGATGGTGCGCAAAATCGTCAAATACGGTGATGTTGCCAAACCGACCGATGATTTCCTGTCGACGACGGAGTCCCTTGAAACCGCGAAGAGCCTGCTGAATGACCTGGACCGCCACACCCGCATGACGGGCACAGGCAATGGCGGCCAGAGCATTTTCGACGTTGTGGTCACCAAACATGGGAAGTTCATAAGCATCTCCACTGACCTCAATGCGGGTCATGCCTGCTTCGCTTGAGACTACCTTAGCGATGTCATCTTGCTTCCCGCCCAATCCATACCGACGTATGGGACAAAAAGGGACTTCGAGCAACGGCTGGAGATTGGGGTCGCTACCATTGGCCAACAAGAGGCCATTGGAGGGAATCAGGCGAATGAAATGAGAGAAAGTTTTCTGAACAGCCCCGAGATCCTCAAAAATATCGGCATGATCGAACTCGAGGTTGTGAACGATACCGATTTCGGGCAGGTAATGAATGAACTTGCTCCGCTTGTCGAAAAAGGCCGTGTCGTATTCATCCCCCTCCAAAACAATCCACTCACTATCGGTAAAGCGGGCACCGCGAGAAAAATTACTGGGCAAACCACCGATCAGGTAGGATGGATGCCATCCTGCCTGATCCAAAATCCAGGCAATCAGGCTGGTAGTGGTAGACTTGCCATGGGTGCCTGTCACCACAATCGAGCGTTTGCCTCGGATAAAAACCTCTCTGAGCAGTTCTGGAAGTGAGAGATAGATCCATTTGTTGGCAAGCACATGCTCGACCTCTGCATTGCCCCGCGAGAGCGCATTGCCAATCACCACCCAATCCGGTTTCGTCGAAAAATGCGCCGGATCATAGCCCTGGTGAATGGTGATACCCTGTTCGGCCAAGAAGGTGGACATAGGCGGGTAGACGCTGTCATCCGACCCAGAAACCTGATAGCCGCGTTCCTTCATGGCAGCGGCACAGGATGCCATGGCAGTTCCACAGATACCGATGAAATAGACATGCTGACCTGGCGCAATCACTTCTTCAGCATGAATCAGCCAAGTAGACAAGTCGACGAATCATTTGAGAGAAGGTTTCCCTCTGCCAGCTTTAAGCCCGGGCAGCACCCTGACCATGAGTTTTGACTTTCATAACCCAGGGCGGTGACACATGATGAGATGATCCAAATGAACAAATTCCAACCTTCCTTGACCCATCACACTGCACCTCAAAGCAAATGGCTCAAGAGGCTGCCATGCCTGCCTTTTATGGGGGTATTGCTGCTTCAAGCTTTTACCTTCCAAAAGCTGAGCGCCGAACTCAGGGTGGTTGAAACGCCTGAGACGATTCAGATCATGGATGGAGATCAATCCATGCTCACTTACCATAAAGCAGTGGTCGAGCCACCTTCAGGAAAGAAGGCCGCTTTCGCCAGAAGTGGTTTCATCCACCCTTTGCGCACGCCCTCTGGTGGGGTCGTCACCAGCATCCATGCCGATGACCACATTCATCACATGGGTTTGTGGCATGCCTGGGTCAAGACCGAGCATCGTGATCGCCATTTTGACTTTTGGAATATTGGGGATGAAACCGGCAAGGTGCGCTTTGTCAGAACGCTCTCCACATTCAGTCACGATAACCAGGTTGGGTTCGCCGTCGTGCAGGAACAGGTGGGGCTAAGCAACGGCGGTTCTAGCCAGGAAGTGATTCTTGAGGAAACGCTGCGAGTAAACGTTGAGAAAGAGCAGGGGAACTACTTGATCGATTATGACACCACCCAAACCAATGTGACAAAAGATCCGCTGGTGCTGCCGGCCTACCGCTATGGTGGGTGCATTGCCTACCGGGCTCCTTACCATTGGAATAAGGAGAACAGCAACTACCTGACCTCCGAGGGCATGGATCGCAGCAATGGTCACACCACCCGTGGCAATTGGTGCGCGATGTTCGGCCCCACCGAAACCGGAGTAGCCACCCTTGCCATTCTCTGTCATCCAGAAAACCGTGATGCCCCCCAGCGCATGAGGGTTTGGCCGGACGGCAAGGTATTTTTCAACTACGTCCCCATCCAGGAAAAAGGTTGGGAAATCAAACCTGGAGCCCCATCGACCATGCGATACCGGGTGGTTATCGCTGATGGCAAACCCAACGCTGAAAACCTCAATCAGCTTTGGAAAAATTACGCAAACCCCTAAGACAGGAAGACACAACTGTGCACCCCAAAATATCATATACCCTCCTCGCCGTAGCGATCCTCCAGGGCACCTACCTTCTGGCTGAGGCTGCCTCCCTGAAGGAAGCACTAGGCCGCTCGCCCCATCAACTGGTTTATGAAGCCTATGTGGACAACAATTGGGACATCTTTGTAGCCAAGGCCGATGGCAGTGAGGCACGCAACTTGACTCAGACCCCAGATCGCCACGAACTCTACCCTCAAGTATCACCGGATGGTAAACGTCTTTGCTTTGTGTCAGATCAAGGTTCAGGACGGGATACGGTACGCAGCGTTCACATCATGAACCTGGACGGCAGTGGTCACCAAAAGGTCGCGGATCACGCCAGACAACCCTGCTGGAGCCATGAAAGTGATACCCTCATCTACCTTCCGCAGGAATACCCCAAATGGAATGTCGTTGATTACTACACCAAGGGCCTGGTCTATTACCACCTCTCCACGGGCAAACATGAGCCTCATCCCAATGCCGAGCAATTGCATCATCTCTACAACCCCAGCATGTCGCCTGATGGGAAATGGATTGTCGCCACAGTCCATGCGGGCATGGGATACAAGCATGCCATCCTGCTGATTGCATCGCACGGCAACCAGATCATCAACCTAGAGATCCCGGGCTGTCGCCCAACCTTCAGTCCGGATGGAAACCAGGTGGCCTGGGGGCCGGGAGATCATGAAATTGCCGTGGGGCGAATCGACTGGGAGGCTCAACCGCCAAGGCTCGCAGAGAAATTGATCTCGGTGAAGGACAGTGTGAGAAAGATTTACCATGTCGACTGGGCTCCCGATGGTCGTTTTCTAAGCATCAGCCGAGGACTTGCCAGCGAAGGTGATCCCAGCAAACCTGGAACCTATCAGGCAGCCTGCGAAATGGTGGGTATCTATGCCCGAGACTGGAACATCATCGCGGTAGCCACTGACCAAGCATCCGAAATAGACCTGGAAGAAGCCAATGATGAGCTATGGACTGCCATCACCCATGATGGGCAGAGCTACAAGGAATCTGACTGGTTCACACCGGCCCCTTGAAATGAACTTCTTTCAGAAGATCATACCCTGGATCTGTTTGCTCGGGCTGACGGCGCTGCATTCAGGCTGCAAGCCATCCAATGACACCGCGGGTGATCAGAACGATTCCTTTTTGATCACCACTGCCAGTGGGATCCCTATGGTTTTTGTTCCTGCGGGATCATTCGTCATGGGAAGCAATGAGCAGGGTCCTGACGAGGGCCCGACTCATGAGGTCACACTGAATGCCTTCCTCATCGACCAATTCGAAGTGACCCATGATCAGATGGAACGATTGCAACTACCCAACCCTTCGCACTGGCAGGACGATCCCCGGAAGCCTGTGGAACAAATCCGTTGGAGGGATGCCAAGCTCTTTTGTAACGAGCGTTCCCTGGCAGAAGGTCTGGAACCTTGCTATGATGAGTCCATTGCCGGCTGGCCCTGTGATCCTCAAGCCGGGGGCTACCGACTTCCCTCCGAGGCAGAGTGGGAATACGCTGCCAGGGCCGGCTCCAAGCAAGCCTACCCAGAGGGAATCCAACGTTTGAAGACGCATGCATGGCACGGAGAAAACGCAGATTCCAGGACACATGTGGTCGGGACTCGCCGCCCCAACGCTTGGGGCATTCATGACATGTATGGGAATGTGTCTGAGTGGTGCCAGGACGTTTATCAATCTGATTATTACACCCTCAGTCCAAGCAGCAATCCAAGAGGTCCCACAGAGTCACCAGAGCAAACCAGGCGATCGATGCGCGGAGGATCGTGGAAGTCTTCCCCTCAAATGTGCCGTGTGACCTTTCGCCAGGGCCAGCAGACGGGTGACTCTGATGCCTGCTTCTTCACCGATTTCTGTGGCTTTCGCTGCGTGCGCACTATCACCCTGGAGGAAGCCAGCAATCTGCAAAGCGCAACCTCAACCAAGGGCAGTGCTCAGGAACCCTGAGTCTTATTGAGCGATCGAACCAAAGTCCCCCACTCTCTGCAAACAAGCGATAGAGCTGATCGCAGCGCCCATTTCAAAACGGGAACGACACCCTCTCACCCAGAGGTCAGCGGCCTTCCCACTCTTGCTCAACCACCATGCTTTTCCATACCTGGACCTTTTGCGTTTTCTTTTTGGTGGTTCTCTGCGGACACGCGTGGATGGGAAGTGGTCGGCTGAGGCTGCCGTGGCTGCTGTTGGCATCCTACGTTTTCTATGGATGGTGGAATCCCTTTTACCTGGGCCTGATTTTCTATTCTACGCTGCTTGATTATTGGATCGTTGCCTGGATGGATCAGTGCCATCAAGGCGATTGGCCTGAGAATCGCTCAGGAGGCTGGAGAGCTTTTCTTTTCCTTCACCTCAAAAACCGCGGCCTCAACCAGGCCCTTTGGTGTGGGCGCTTACTCCTCATTGGTGCGACCTGTGGCCTGTCTTTGGGGCCGTCCTCCCTCAGAGCCCTTGCGACCCTGATGTGCCTTTTGGGGTTCACCATGATCTGGGCAGCGACACGTCAAGACCGACGCAGTTGGCTCTGGGCCAGCATGCTCAATAATTTAAGCCTCCTGTTCTATTTCAAGTATGCTGACTTTTTCATCGAAAATGCCAATTTCCTGATGGACCGCTTGGGGCTGGGCTACCAATGGCCACCAGCTGCCTCCTGGATGCCTCTGGGAATGGAATACATGTTACCGGTTGGGATCAGCTTTTATACCTTCCAATCCATGAGTTATACCCTCGACTTCTATCGCGGGCAGCTTGGGCGGGAGCATAGCTTCCTACGTTTCGCCACCTATGTCTCCTTCTTCCCTCAACTGGTAGCTGGCCCAATTGAACGCGCCTCCTCGCTATTGCCGCAGCTGGCTCGCCCCAAAAAGCTGCAAGCAAAAGCTTTTGCTGAAGGGAGTTCGATTTTCCTGGTAGGTCTGTTCAAGAAACTGGCCCTAGCCAATTACCTCTCATTTTATGTGGAACGTGTTTATGAAATGCCTGAGACACAGGCGGCGCCGGCGCTGGCCATGGCCACGGTAGCCTTTGCCTGGCAGATCTACTTTGATTTTAGCGGCTACACGGACATGGCTCGCGGCATCGCACGCATCATGGGATATGAGCTGATGCTCAATTTCAATCACCCCTATCTGGCTACCAGCTTGGGAGATTTCTGGGCTCGCTGGCACATCAGCCTTTCCACATGGTTTCGCGATTATGTCTACATCCCCCTGGGAGGAAACCGGAAGGGACCGATCCTTGGTGCCACCTACCTCCTGATTACCTTTCTGGCCTCTGCCATCTGGCATGGAGCAGCATGGACATTCGTGATCTGGGGTCTGATGCACGCGGTGGGCACCTTGTTCAACCGACTGCTGGAAAGACAAAAATGGTTCCAGGAAAAAGTCCCTACCATGCTAAGGCGAATCCTCGTTTTTGGCTTTGTTTGCCTGGCGTGGATTTTTTTCAGAGCTGAAAGCGTTGCCGATGCATGGTTGATTCTCTCGAAACTCGTGCAGGGCAATTGGCAGGATCCTCAAATACCTTGGCTGATGGTCGCTCTGATTCTGGCGGTGTGGTCTTATCAATGGGTCCAGCAATCCCCATGGCGAGCTTGGACCCAAACCGGTCCATTCAAAGTCTGCGCTGTCATCATCATGTTGTTATGGCTTTGTTTTTTCAGTTCTTCCGGAGGAGCCTTCATCTACTTCCAATTCTGATCTCATGACATGAAACACTCCTCCACACCAGTCAATCAGCCAGGGATGAGGGCCCAAATGGAAGGAACCCGTTGCACACAGGGTCTCGTGCTGAGTGGGCGCCAATGGATCCTTGTCATCATGTCCCTGTGCCTGACGATGTGGATGATACCCATTGGCTGGCAGGGACTGGAAACCTTCGATCCCGAAGAATCATACCGGATCCCCTACGCCGCGAGCCGAGATTACTGGCTTTATGAGAGGTATGTGAACCAACCCCATGATGAGCCGAGGGTTTACTTTGTCGGGGACTCAGTTGTCTGGGGAGAATATGTTTCAAAGGAAGGGACCTGGACCCATTGGCTGAATGATCACAGCCAGGGAGAGCCTCGGTTTGTCAACCTAGCCCTCAACGGGCTCTATCCACTGGCACTGGAGGGACTGCTGGAGCATTATGCCAAAGAGCTTCATCACGCTCAGGTGCTGCTGCACTGCAACCTCCTTTGGATGAGCAGCCCTCAGGCAGACCTTTCGGATCCCAAAGAACAGGTTTTCAATCATCCCATGCTGGTTCCCCAGTGGGAACCCCAGCTGCCCAGCTATCATGCCACCATTGAAACCCGCTTGAGTCGACTGGTTGGTAATCATTGGAGTTGGCTGGCGTGGATTCGCCATCTTCAAATTCATTACTGGGATCAAAAAGATCCTTACCAATGGACCCTGATGGATGATGGCCGCTACCCACCGACTTATCCGAACCACCGATCCTTTCCCTGGCAAGCCATCGATTGGCAACTGGAGCAAGAACCCAGCCCCGACCCAGATCGAGGTTTGGAAAGCCCCCGACACAAACCTTGGTCAGAGCTTGGTGAGGGTACGCAACGCTATGATTGGGTTCCACTCAGTCAATCCCTGCAATGGGCGGCATTTCAAAGAATATGCCAGCGGATGGTAGAACGCGACAATGCGTTGATGGTGATCATCGGACCTTTCAATCAACACATGTTGCACCCAGACCACCGGCCTACTTTCAAGGCTTATGAGCAGGAAATCATTCAATGGTTTCGGGATCAGGGTATTGCCCATCTGGCTCCACCAACCCTGCCAAGCCATCAGTATGGAGATGCCAGTCACCCGCTGCAACCAGGCTACCGCATGCTGGCCCAGCAGCTCTGGGAAGCCCCAGATTTTCAGCAGTGGATCAAGCCACTCAAGCGCTAAGCATCGGGTTGATTCCTGGAGACAAGTCATATTAGCATTCCACCCATGATCACCCGACGTGCTTTTTTTCATCGTTCACTGCTGGGGGCAGCCTCTCTGGCCTTTCCGGGCTTGAGTTTCCTTTCCAGCCAGGCTCAACAATTGAACCGGAAAGCCACGGGTAACCCACAACTGGAAGTAGCCTCAGTGGAGGCGACCACGGTTAAAGTACCTTATCGGGAAATACCAGGACGAGCCATGAGCCGTGAGCTACCGCACTGGAAGTGGAGCGAAATCCTGGAAGTCAAACTCAAGGCTGGGGTCTCTGGCTTCGGTGAAACCCTACTTTACTATACTTGGGGCACTTCCTCTCAGGAGGACATCCAGCGATGCATCGGACGTAATGCTGCCGAACTGATGTGGGACGACTCACTTGGTGCAGGCCTGCAGATGGCCCTCTTTGATGCTGTGGCCCGCCACTTGGAGATTCCGGTTCATCGATTGCTCGGATCTCAAGTCAACCAGACCACACCCCTTTCCTGGTGGAATATCGATACCTCCGCAAAGGACATGGCCTCGGAGTGTCAGCGAGCCCTTGAACTGGGATATCGCTCCTACAAGACCAAGGGACGACCCTGGTTTGACATCCATCAGCAGGTGGAGCAGTCCGCGGCAGTGGTACCCGAATCCTTCAAGATCGACATGGACTTCAATTCGACCTTGCTGGACGCCGATCGAGGCATGCCAATCATCAAGGATCTGGAAGCCTACCCACAGGTGGATATTTACGAATCCCCTATCCCGCAGTCGGATGTAGCAGGCAACCGCCGAATCCGTGAAGCCACCCGTGTCAACATTGCACTTCACTACGGAACACCCAACCCGAGGACCGTTGTTGAAGAAGGCGTCTGTGATGGGTTCGTGGTCGGAGGTGGAGCCAGTTCTGTCCTCAGGCAGGCAGCCTTTTGCTCCCAGGTCAACATGCCTTTCTGGCTTCAGCTGGTCGGTACAGGCCTGACCGCAGCCCATTCTCTTCATTTTGGGGCAGTCTGCAGCCATGCAACCTGGCCGGCAGTCAACTGCCATCAGCTCTACAGTCATGACCTGCTCAAACAACCCATCCTGCTTAAGGAGGGTCAGGCAAAAGTGCCAGAAACACCGGGACTAGGGCATGAGCTGGATTGGGAGATGGTCGAAAGGTTTCGGACCGCCAAACCCAGTGAGCGGCCTAACCCGCGGCGGATGGTAGAAATCTCCTGGCCTACTGGCAAGCGCATGCTCTTGGCGGCCACTGAGGTCAATTATGTCCTCAATGCCGCCAACCGAGGAGCCATTCCTTTTTATGAGAAGGGCGCCGACACAAGGCTCTTGCCCGATGATGGCACAAGCCAGTGGGAGACGCTCTACCAGAAGGCCCTTGAGGGTCCCCTTACTCTCTAGCCACCCTAGACTCGAGCCAACGCAACGCCTCAGGATGAGCCTGCCAGGCAGGCAGCATGGCATCAGCTAGAGCATGGGCTTCTTCAGGTGTGTGGGGCTCCCAGGTCATGGGATGGGAAGGGGGCACTTCCTGGGTCCCTATCAGACAAGCTTCCATGGTTGGGTTAGCTTGACGCGCCTCCATCCATTGAATTTCCAACTCAGACTCCCTACCCTGAATCAAGTGACTCAAGAGTTTCCCCCACCCCTTTGCGCAGGCTGACAAGCCTTGGCTATCGTCGGCAATAAGAAGATCGGCTTGAGCCGTGTCTCCGAGGAGGAGCCAAGTCAATAACAACCAGTCCCCAACAGGTAACATGTGTTGGCAATCCAGAGGGCGAAGGGTTGACCATAATGCCGCTGCAGGCTGGTATTGACCCTGAAAATGATATTCCTCGGCCAGCCGATGTGCCACGCGCAGATAGGCTCGCGTGAAGGGATCTTCCCAGTAAGCGCTAGAGTGATGAA
>Ga0181585_10001746_pt1 | contig 19217 bp, 15 predicted proteins | sample 071ome_29_FD_132469 | JGI IMG/M metagenome (GOLD analysis project Ga0181585, IMG submission 132469) | Coastal salt marsh microbial communities from the Groves Creek Marsh, Skidaway Island, Georgia - 071407BT metaG (megahit assembly) | ecosystem: Environmental > Aquatic > Marine > Intertidal...
ATGTTTGCACCTGGTACATTATTCGAAGAAATGGGTATTCGCTATTTTGGTCCTGTCGATGGTCATGATGTTGTGTCACTGATCAAAACTTTACGTAACATTAAACAAATTGAAGGTCCTAAGTTACTGCATGTCATTACTAAGAAAGGCAAAGGGTATTTGCCTGCTGAACAAGACCCCGTCGGTTATCATGCAGTACCTGCATTTGATCCAGAAGTTGGCGTTGAAAAAAAACCGTCAAACAAACAAACCTATACACATGTTTTTAGCGATTGGATATGCGATGCAGCAAAACAACATCCAAACTTAGTTGCTATTACCCCTGCGATGCGAGAAGGTTCTGGACTGGTTCAATTTGAAAAACTATTTCCTGAACGTTATTACGATGTAGCCATAGCCGAGCAACATGCAGTGACTTTAGCCGCAGGTTTAGCATGTGCAGGACATAAACCGGTTGTCGCCATTTACTCTACATTCTTACAACGTGCATATGATCAGCTAATCCATGACGTTGCCGTACAAAACTTGCCTGTACTTTTTGCTATCGATCGAGCTGGAGTGGTGGGTCCCGATGGCAAAACTCACGCTGGCAGTTATGACATTAGCTTTCTTCGCTGTATTCCAAATATGCTAATTATGGCACCTGCAAATGAGCATGAAACAAGATTAATGCTTCAAACTGGTTTACTACACAATGGCCCTTCTGCTGTGCGCTATCCACGTGGTTCAGGCCCTGGTATAACTCCGCAAAGTAATTTAGCTACTATTGAAGTTGCTAAAGCCGATACACTCCGCAAAGGGAGTAACATTGCCGTACTTTCATTCGGTAGTTTATTGGATGTAGCTATGCATGTTGCAGAACAAATAAATGCCAGCGTTGTAAATATGAGATTTATCAAACCTATTGACGAAAACATCATTGCTGATATGGCTACTAACCACGAATTAATCGTCACTCTTGAAGATAATGTCATTATGGGTGGCGCTGGCAGCGCGGTCAGTGAAGTATTAGCTAAACATCAAATCCTTACGAATACGCTTCATCTTGGGTTACCTGATAGTTATCAAGAACATGGATCTCGAGACGAGTTACTCGCCGATGCTGGTCTAGATAGTTCAGCAATACTAGAAAAGATTAACCAAATATATCCGCTTAGGGATTGCGAACACAAAAGTGCTCACGTAGTATCGGGATAATAAAGCAAGAATCAATATATTCTACATATTTATCAAGAGGTTATACCCATGAGCGCGAATGCCGAGAATGTTGTTAGCAACATACCTGATACACAAAATAAAGCAGACACGCGCCAAATCCCTATTGATAAAGTCGGAATTAAAGGGATCAAACACCCTGTGATAGTGATGGATCGCTCTGGCGGTGAGCAACATACCATTGCTGAATTCAATATGTATGTGAATCTGCCACATAACTTCAAGGGCACACACATGTCACGTTTTGTAGAGATCTTAAACCAATATGAGAGCGAGATTTCTGTAAAGTCATTTAATGACATGTTAGAGAAAGTAGCGGAAAGATTAGAGGCTGACTCAGGCCATATTGAAATGACATTTCCGTATTTTGTTAAGAAAACCGCCCCTGTAAGTGGCGTACAAAGCTTACTCGACTACCAGGTATGTTTCCGTGGAGAAATAAATAACAATGAAGCACGTACCGACGTAGCTGTTCTTGTTCCTGTGACAAGCCTTTGCCCTTGCTCAAAAAGTATTTCAGAATATGGAGCCCATAATCAACGCTCGCACATTACTATTTCAGTACGAATTAAAGATTTTGTTTGGGTAGAAGAACTTATCGAGCTAGTAGAAAAACAAGCATCATGTGAGTTGTATGGTCTACTTAAGCGACCTGATGAAAAATACGTGACCGAGCGTGCTTATGATAATCCTAAGTTCGTTGAAGATTTAGTACGTGATATAGCAACACAGCTAAACAACGACGATCGAATTATAGCCTATACTGTAGAGTCAGAAAATTTTGAATCAATACATAACCACTCTGCTTACGCATATATTGAAAAAGATAAGACAGCAGAATAAAACTTATCTTAGTGATGACTTAAAGTTATAAGCAGTGGCTAGCTTAATAGTAAAAATACCAATCAATTTATCCTGTCGTTCTAAACACTTGATAAGCACTTAATATCTGATTAAGTATTATGCGCGCATCACGCTCAGATACTACCGCTCTATTGCTGCTTTCGGGATAATGGACTGTTATTAAAGTCTGCTGGTTTTGAGGCAATAAGTGCAATTGATAGCGTGTACGTTCTAAAGTTTCACCTTCAGGCAACTGTAAAGACTTCGCATCAACTAAATAAATACCTTTATTACGGTTCTGCTCAAAAATAGCCATACCTGATCTATCAATGGCAATACCAGTACGTCGCCACACACGGCTATATTGATCTCCTACAAATAAAACAGGGATACCATCAATATCTTGCAAATCGATGTATAGACGTGGTCCTTGAGTATTAGCTACTTCAAACAAAGCATCTTCTCGAGATTTACCCAAATGCTCCATTAAATTTACAATGACCTCAGCTTCTTCTTCGGGATCACTAGCAGCTGATACCCACACACCACCTTGGTCTGTGATGGCCTGCAATTCAGCTTTACGCTGACTTACAAAAATATTTGTTACTGCATTTGGTTCCCTTTCTACACGCACTCTATATTTACTTCTGGAAGCAGCTACTTCACGTCCACCAGTTACACCACTTCGAGTGGAATCAATTTGTTCAATCCAGTCTGTTTCCATAATGCCAGTTGAGGGAATATCTTTATCCAGAATGACGCCTTGATTCGCCCAAAAAGAACGAAGTAATGGCCAAACATTAACTGGATCTACTTCTGCTTCTAACCAACGCATATCACCTTCACGCCTCATTGATACATCAACAAACTCAGGTGCAACACTTGCATCTAGCGCTTTACCAAGTGTTTCAACCGCGCTAACACGGTCATTGGCTGTTTGCGGGATAGTTAAGCTCTCATCCCATTCAGGCGTAACCAGCTCAGGTGGAGCTTCTAACCCTCCGATACTGCCAGCATCTCCATAACGAGTACTTGTGAATCGGTCTACAAATGCACATGACTGTAGAATGGAAATAATACCTAACAGCAAACATATTAAGATGGCTTTAGTTTTCATTTAACTTTTTTAAATTTTATAGACTTCCAGCCTTGATTAACGCATTACGCACCTCATCGTGATACTCTGAAGATAAAGGTGTCAAAGGTAATCTTAGTCCTTGTGGAATTAACCCCATTTCATGTAAAGACCACTTTGTTGGAATAGGGTTCGACTCTATAAAGAGTACACGGTGTAAATCTTCAATTTTAGCATTTAACTCTTCTGCTTTTGCTCGATCACCCGCCAGCGCAGCTTGACACATTTCATGCATTAATCTGGGAGCAACATTAGCAGTCACTGATATTACGCCTTGACCTCCCGCTAGTATTGACTCCATAGCCTGATTGTCTTCACCACTTACAATCATAAAATCAGGACCGGTAAGTTCTCGAATCTTTGGTGCTCTAGACATATCTCCTGAGGCTTCTTTTATTCCCACGATATTCTTGAATGTTGACAGTCTACCAACCGTTTCAGGCATCATATCGCAAGCTGTGCGTCCAGGAACATTATATAAAATCTGTGGGATATCGACTTCTTCAGCGATTTTTTTGTAATGCTGATACAAGCCTTCCTGAGTAGGTTTATTGTAATACGGAGTGACTAGCAAACAAGCATCAACCCCAGCATCTGCTGCACAACGAGTTAATGAAATGGCTTCCCAGGTAGAATTTGCACCAGTTCCGCCTACTACAGGCACCCGACCTTTAACGCGTTCTACAACACGCTTAATAACCTCACAATGCTCTTCATGATCTAAAGTTGCCGACTCTCCTGTCGTTCCAGCGGGGATAATAACGTCTGTCTTGTTCTCTAGATGAAAATCGACCAATTTATCAAGCGACTCAAAATCAACAGAACCGTCTTCATCCATTGGTGTGGCAATTGCAACCATACTGCCTGTAAACATTCATCTCTCCGTAGAATTTCAAAATAGCCGAGAATATTAATCGGCCAACTGCGCCTTTACAAGCGGATCTTAGCCTAGCTACTCATGTTAGATTAATTCTATCATGCACGGGTCAAGCCACTTCAACCGTGTCACTTAGCGGTTGCCTCAATGCTGCCAGTACTAGGCCACGCGTTTATGATAGCGTTTATTAATGTTGCAAGCGGGATAGCAAAAAACACCCCCCAAATGCCCCATATTCCACCAAAAAATAACACTGAAACTATTATCGCAACAGGATGCAAATTTACTACCTCAGAAAACAATAGAGGCACTAAAATATTGCCATCAAGAAACTGGATAATTCCATAAGCAATCAACACATAGACAAACTCACTGCTAAAGCCCCACTGGGCATAAGCAATAAACATCACTGGCAAAGTAACAACTGCAGCTCCCGCATATGGAATAATGACTGAAAGCCCGACTAAAACAGCTAACAACATGGCATAATTCAAGCCAAAAAAAGTAAAGGTGACATAGCTGACAGACATAACAATAAATATCTCTATAAACTTTCCACGTACATAACTCGCAATTTTCTTATTTACTTCAAACCACACCTCATTTGTTAAGTCTCTATCGCCTGGTAAAAAACCTTCAATCCACTTCAAAATTAAATTCTTATCCTTCAGCAAAAAAAACACTAGCAGTGGCATTAAGATGAGATATACCAATATGGTAATTAATCCAACTACTGATGCCAAAGGCTTAGAAATAAGCATTTGGCCAAAGCCGAATAATTCACCACGTATAAATACCATCATTTCATCGACTTGTTCTTCATTAATTAAACTTGGAAATCTTTCTGGTAATTGCATTAACAACTGCTGGCCTTGCATCACCATATTGGGCAAGTCCTTGAAAAATTCTGTTAGCTGTTTTGACAATATGGGTATAAATACAAAAAGAACTAATAATAATGCAGCCATAAACACGCAGAAAACAATTAACAACGCAACAATTCTTGGTGTTTTACTTCTTTGCAATAATGTCACCGCACCCTCTAGAAGATAGGCAATGACGACACTTGCTAATAATGGAGCAAGAATTCCACCTGCCAAAATAATAATGGAAAGCCCACCTACCAAGAACAGTAGCAACGTTACAACTTGAGGATCAGAGAAGTGCCGCGTATACCAAGAACGTAAATACTCAAACATATAATTTAAACTTTAACGACTAACTTTCGTGAAAATTTTATTGTTTGGTGTCGGAAATATTATTTGTAGATTCACTGCAGTAGGCTCGCGCATAGTCCAGTAATTTTTCCATTGCTCTTAATCTAAATTTTTGTCGTTGTCGGACAAAAGAAAAGGATCGTTCCATTGGAGGATCTAATGGTACTGCAACTAGAGTGCCTAGTTTTAACTCTTTCTCAAGTGTAGCAACAGAAGCAATTGATATTCCCATACCAGCCTCAACAGCACCTTTAATTGATTCAGGACTTCCTAGTTCAAGTGAAACATTTAAATTATTTCTATCAAGGCCAAGTTCGACCATATGATCCATGATGACTTCACGAGTACCTGGCCCTTCCTCACGGCAAATAAATGGATAATTCATTACTTCTTCAAGTGATATAGCTTCTCTAGTGGCTATTTCATGACTTGGAGGCACGACTACGGCCAATTGATCTACTCTACACACTTCAACTAATAGATTTTTATTTGCTACTGGTCCCTCAACGACACCAAGATCAATCATGCTATTTTCCACCATCGAAACAATACCCTCAGTATTTGATACTTTGAGTCTTAAATTGATGTCTGGAAATTCAACAGTAAATCCTTGTAACAATGCTGGCAGCATATACTCTGCTATTGTGGTACTTGCACCAAGTGTCAATGCCCCGCTTACATCACCAGTTAGCTCTTTAACTGTATTTTCCATCTCTGCATACAAAGAGAAAATCTCTTCGGCATATTCATATGCCTTTCTACCCGCTTCAGTGAGAGCAACTCGGTTATGAGTTCGATCAAATAATCGTGTATCAAAATGATCTTCTAATTGTCGCACTTGGAAAGTCACAGCAGGCTGAGTCATATGCAATGTTTCTGCCGCTTTAGTGAAGCTTAATAGCCTAGCAACAGTGTAGAAGACTTGAAGCCGACGGTCAGCCATAGGATATGCCCTTCATATGATCATTTGATTAATAGATAGTATATCACTGTAAACCGGTCCCAGGACGCATGAAATTTATACATAATGCACTCCCAAAGACTGCTGTCTCATCGCCTATATGCACAATTCTGTCATGACCGCGCCAATTTACAGACCATCATCTCATTGGGATTGACATAGACTCTGATACAATTTTATACATCAAGTATTGGAGCTTTGATCATGAGAAAACAAACAACAGTCACTAGTGTTGCTATCGCACTGATTTGTTTTGCTGTGAATGTAAGCGCTGCAGCATATAAATGGAATGACGTTAACGGGAACATTATATATAGCCAAACGCCGCCGCCGCTTGGTACTCCTTACGAACTAGTTGATGATGCAAGTATTGCTGCTAGTAGTTTTGGTGTTGCCGGCACTAAAGATTTAGAAAAGAGACTGAATGAATCTCAAGAGGCTCGCGATGAAAGAAAAGCCCAAGAAAAACTGATAGCAGAAAGTGAACAAATTAAACAAGATAATTGCAAACAAGCAAATACTAATTTAACTGCACTTACTAGTCGTGGCCAGGTTACTATCAAAGAAAATGGCCTATATCGCAAACTTACTGAAGAAGAGCGACAAGAGCGTATCCAGCAAGCAAAGACCAACATTGAAGAATATTGCAATTAAACTCTATGGTCATATGCTAACCATGCAACATATGCTGGCATCTAATCATTCATAGGAGCTTGCTTAGCTGCAAAATCTGTTATTTACTGGCGCGCATGTCTGTCAAACCTAAAATCTTTAAAACATGCGTGTCTCACAATTCCCTTTATCTACCCTAAAAGAAGTGCCAGCTGATGCTGAAATCGTAAGCCATCAGTTAATGTTAAGAGCTGGCCTAATCCGAAAACTTGCGTCTGGCCTTTACAGCTGGCTACCGTTAGGTCTACGCACTCTTCGTAAAGTAGAAGACATTATCCGTGACGAAATGAATAAAGCAGGTGCTTTAGAATTACTCATGCCTTCCATTCAACCGGCAGAACTCTGGCAAGAATCTAAACGTTGGGATCAGTATGGACCCGAGTTACTTAGGTTACACGACCGCCACCAAAGAGAATTTTGTTATGGACCGACTCATGAAGAAGTGATTACAGATATAGCCCGTCGTGAGCTGCGCTCATATAAACAGTTGCCTGTAAATTACTATCAAATACAAACTAAATTTCGTGATGAAATTCGCCCGCGTTTCGGCGTCATGCGCGCTCGTGAATTTATTATGAAAGATGCATATTCTTTCCATACTTCGCAAGACTGTTTAGAAAAAACATATGAAGTCATGCATCAAGCTTACTGTAATATTTTTACACGCTTAGGCTTGGAGTTCCGTCCTGTTGAAGCAGACTCAGGTTCAATTGGCGGAAACCGCTCTCATGAATTTCATGTACTTGCAAAATCTGGTGAAGATGCCATTGCTTTTTCAGACAGTAGTGACTATGCCGCCAATGTTGAGCTCGCTCCTATTGCTTATCAGAACAGTACTCAAGAAAAACTAAAACTCACAGTAGAAAAAGTATCAACACCTTCTGAAAAGACAATAGATGACGTAAGCAAGACATTAAATGTATCAAGTTCACAATGTATAAAAATGTTGATAGTAAAAGCTGAAGATGGCGGGGTTATTGGTCTCGCACTAAGAGGTGATCATGAATTAAATGCTGTTAAAGCAGAAAAAATCGAAGGCGTTTTAGCACCTCTTACATTTGCATCTGATAAAGATATACAAAGTGCATCGTTGGTCCAAGGATTCATTGGTCCCATTGATTTAACTTGTCGAGTAATTGCCGATCATGCCGTAATGGCCATGCAAAACTTTATATGTGGCGCAAACGAACAAGGATATCATTTGAAAAATGCGAATTGGCCAGATACCGTCAGTATAGAACATGCGGATTTGAGGAATATACAAGAAGGTGATCCTAGTCCAGATGGAAAAGGTACTATTCAGATTAAACGTGGCATAGAAGTGGGCCATATTTTTCAACTTGGTGACAAGTACAGTCGAGAGTTAAATGCGGCAGTGCTTGATCAAAACGGAAAAGAAGCCATCATGACAATGGGGTGCTATGGTATTGGTGTATCTCGAGTTGTCGCAGCAACAATCGAACAAAATTTTGATGGGCAAGGAATTATTTGGCCACTATCGATAGCACCTTTTCAACTTTCTTTAATTCCAATAAATATAACAAAGTCAGAAGTAGTTAAAACATTCTGTGAAACGCTCTATGAGAATCTATATAATCAAGGAATAGAGGTTTTATTTGATGATCGCAACTTACGCCCAGGTATGATGTTCGCCGATCACGAGCTAATAGGCATCCCTCACCGCTTAGTAGTCAGCGAGAAAGGGATTAACGCTGGCCATGTAGAGTATAAATCACGCTCGAGTGAGACGAGTGAGACGATCAATATTGATCAAATTGATGTATTTTTGAACGGTGTTATAACCGTTTAGAATGTAAGTCTGTTCATTCTGAAATTGAACATATAGTTCAGTTTATATTTTGTCTCTTACAACTCAATAAATTTTAATATTCTCTAATGTACTAATATACAAGACATTTTGTATTGGCATTCCTGTCATTTTGCGCATAAACTTCCAAATTAAGACATCTATTGTTAACAGTGGGTGTTTAATAAACGTATGTACTAAATTCTACATACAATAAAAATTTACATAATTAAAATAATTCAAATTTGTAAATAAACACTTAAAAACTTAGCTTTACTAAATTAGCAGCATAAAATATGAAAACGAGAGTAATGGTGCTGGTAGCAGCACTCATGTCTATGCTTGGCATGAGCAGCGTGGTCAGTGCAGAAGAAACCATGTACGTTCCGATCCCGAGTTACCGTGTAGGCCCATATGCTGCGGGTGGTACTGGATACTTTGGTGGAATATTAGATTACTACAATCTATTGAACTCACGTGGCGGATTAAATGGCGTTAAGCTTATTTGGTCTGAGTGCGAAACTGAGTATTCAGTAGAGCGTGGTGTTGAGTGCTACAAGCGACTAAAAGATCGTGAAGGTGGCGCAGTCTTTTTTGATCCATTATCAGTTGGTATTTCAACTGCATTAATCGAAACCGGTCGTGCAGATAAAATGCCTATCATCGCAGTTAACCACGGTAAAACTGCTGGTCAACGTGGCGCTATTTTCCCTTACTACTTTATGCCTGGCATCAACACTTACGATGAGCACTCAATTATGGTGCACTACATCGGTGGCCTAGAAGGTGGTATGAGTAACTTAAAAGGCAAGAAGATTGCGATGCTTTACCACGGTTCTCCATATGGTCGTGAAGCGATTGAGTTCATGGACAGCATGTGTGAAAAACACGGATGCTCACATGATGCGATTGAAGTACCTCACCCTGGTAACGAACAGCAGTCACAACTCACCCAGCAGGAACAGACTTTAAAGTTGTTCAAGACATCATCAGTGACGTATACGGTGCAGGTAACGGAGACTTACAAGATAAGTCACGTTTAGGCTCAGTATATTGGAACCTAGGTGTATTAGCGGGTGTTGTGCACACTGAAGCGCTTAGAATTGCTCAAGAGCGTTTCGGAAACCGTCCGTTAACTAGTGCTGAAGCACGCTGGGGCTTTGAGAACTTACAGCTTACAGCAGCTCGCATTGATGAGTTGGGTGCTACAGGCCTAGTTCCTGAGTTGGACCTAAACTGCATGGATCACGTAGGTGGACATTTAGCTAAATTCCAACAATGGGATGCTAATGCTCGTCAGTGGAATATTGTGTCAGATTGGATTGAAGGTGATGTAGCATTATCACAAGCAATCATTGATGCAGGTGGTGAGAAGTACGCTGCTGACAATGGCATTGAGCGTCGTCCATGTGATGCTAACAACAACGATGATGACTTTGACCTTTAAAGGTTAGAAGTTTTAGTTTGATTAAACCGGGCTCTATGAGCCCGGTTTTTTTTCGCCTATACACAAGCTGCAAACATCGACTACGGCGTTAAAAATAAATTCGAAATACTCACTTATTACGTATAAGCTCCGTTTTCTCATTCATTATTGCCTTGTATTCGATGTCTTCGCAATGTGTAATCAAAAATTACAGTTAATATCCTCGGTACCTGCAATTGAAGTCTAGTAAGTCCATTTTGATTACTGGTTGTTCATCTGGCATTGGCTATCAAGTGGCGAAGGACTTGATTCGTCATGGGTATCAAGTTATCGCTACTGCTAGAAAACAAATTGATGTAGAACGATTATCGGCTGAAGGCATGACTTGTTTTCAACTTGATTTAGAAGACTCTAAGAGCATCTCAAATGCTTTTGAAGCCACTCTAGAACATACAAATGGGAATTTATATGCATTATTCAATAACGGCGCTTACGGACAAGCAGGCGCTGTAGAGGATTTATCACGTGAATCTTTGAGTAAACAGTTCGAAACTAATGTTATTGGCACTATTGAACTCACTAACCTGGCAATCCCAGTGATGAGACAACAGCAGCAAGGACGAATTATATTCAATAGCTCTGTGCTTGGATTTATCGCTTTAAAGTTTAGGGGTGCGTATACCGCGAGCAAATACGCCATTGAAGGATTTGCCGATACTTTACGATTGGAATTATATGGAAGTCAGATTTATACAAGCTTAATTGAACCCGGACCCATAGAAACTAAATTTAGATCTAATAGTTACAACATGTATCAACACTACATAAATCGTGATGCTAGCATATTCAAAAATGAGTATTTAGCGTCAGAGCAAAGACTATTAAAAAAAGGCGCTGCGGTACCCTACACACTTCCCGCAAGCAGCATCACTCCCAAAATACTAAACATATTAGAAAGCAAATCACCTAAAGCAAGGTACTATGTTACTAAACCCACTTATGCATTAGCTTATCTAAAGCGCATATTGAATCAACGCACTTTAGATAATTTGTTATTGAAAATTTCGAATAGCTAATATTAATTTGTTACTTTTTCGAAAACTTAAGCTCGCCATTTACACAATCGGTTAAAACTGTATCTCCACTAACATACTCGCCCTGCAATAATGCTTTAGCCAATGGATCCTCTAAATATTGCTGTATTGCACGTTTGAGTGGGCGAGCACCATAAATAGGATCAAATCCAGCATTTGCAATATATGTCAACGCTGCATCAGTTAACTCAACGTTAATCTCCCGATCTAGCAATCTATTGCGCAATCGATTTAGTTGTATCTTAGCAATTTCTTGTATCTGTTCTTTAATCAATGGTCTAAAAACTATTGTGTCATCAATACGGTTGATAAATTCTGGTCTAAAGTGCTGACCAACAACATCTAATACCGTAGATTTAATTTCATCATAATTTTGACTTGCAGATAATTCTTGTATGCGGTCACTGCCTAAATTTGATGTCATAACAATCACTGTATTTCTAAAATCCACTGTTCGCCCATGACCATCTGTTAAACGACCATCATCCAATACTTGCAACAAAATATTAAAAACATCTGGGTGTGCTTTCTCTACTTCATCAAGCAATACAACGCTATAAGGTTTACGTCTAACTGCTTCAGTTAAATATCCACCTTCTTCATAACCAACATAACCTGGAGGCGCGCCTACCAGTCTTGCCACAGAATGCTTTTCCATAAATTCAGACATATCAATACGCACAATGGCTTCTTCTGTATCGAACAAAAACTCAGTTAGAGCTTTAGTTAGCTCAGTTTTACCCACACCTGTAGGTCCTAGCATTAAAAACGAACCATTTGGCCGATTTGGGTCTGCTAATCCAGCACGTGAACGTCTGACTGCATTAGATACAGCTGTGATTGCTTCTTGCTGACCAACAACGCGTTTCTGCAAATGGTTTTCCATTTCCAACAATTTCTGCTGCTCACCAGAAAGCATTTTGGTGACAGGTATACCTGTCCATTTAGAAACAACTTCAGCAATTTCATTATCACTTACGTGATTTCGCAACAACTGTGTTTGACGTTTCTCATTGCCAGACGCACTTTCAATTTTCTTCTCAAGATCAGGAATTACCCCATACTGCAGCTCTGACATTTTTGCTAAATCACCTGCTCTGCGAGCTGAATCTAACTGAATACGTGCATGCTCCAATTCTTCTTTAACGTGATGAGTGCCTTGTAAAGTGGCTTTATCTGCGTTCCACACTTCCTCTAAGTCAGAATAATCTTTTGATAACTGACTTATCTCATCCTCGAGTAAAGTCAGACGCTTTACTGATGCATCGTCAGATTCTTTTTTAAGTGCTTCACGTTCAATCTTTAACTGAATAAGTCGACGATCAAGCTTATCCATTTCTTCTGGTTTGGAGTCGATTTCCATACGAATCTTAGATGCCGCCTCATCTACAAGATCAATCGCCTTATCTGGTAGCTGCCTACCTGAGATATAACGATGAGACAAAGTTGCTGCTGCAACGATGGCTGGATCTGTAATTTCAACACCATGATGTAGTTCATAACGTTCTTTTAACCCGCGTAAAATCGCTATAGTGTCTTCTACTGATGGTTCATCAACAAGTACCTGCTGAAACCTCCTTTCTAATGCAGCATCCTTTTCAATATATTCTCGATACTCATCTAATGTGGTCGCACCCAAGCAGTGTAGCTCACCACGTGCTAATGCGGGTTTAAGCATATTGCCTGCATCCATAGCACCTTCTGCTTTACCAGCACCCACCATAGTATGTATTTCATCAATGAATAAAATAATTTGGCCTTCTTGCTTAGCTAAATCATTCAGTACTGCTTTTAAGCGTTCTTCAAATTCACCGCGAAATTTAGCACCCGCGATTAAGGCGCTTAAATCCAGTGATAATAAGCGTTTATTCTTAATTCCATCCGGCACTTCACCATCAATAATTCTTTGCGCCAACCCCTCAACTATTGCTGTCTTTCCTACTCCTGGCTCTCCTATTAAGACAGGATTATTTTTAGTTCGCCTTTGCAGCACTTGAATCGAACGTCGAATTTCATCATCACGTCCTATCACTGGATCTAATTTACCCTGTTCTGCATGCGCAGTGAGATCTACAGTATATTTTTCTAGAGCACCACGTTGTTCTTCTTGATTAGGGCTTTGAACTGATTCTCCTTGACGTAAAGATTGAATGGCTTTTTTAATATTAGTTTTATTTGCTCCTAAGCTTTTTAATAATTGCCCAACAGCTTGTTTATCTTCTAAGACTGCTTCAGAAAAAGCTTCGCATGCTATGTATTCATCACCCCAATCATGGGCAATTTTTTCAGTTAAATTTAGCAAGCCCGATAAGGCAGTTGATACATGAACTTCTCCGGCAGCACCACTGACTTGTGGCATTGCATCCAGCTGCTTTTGAAGTTGAGAAATTAATTTTTCGACATCTATGCCAGCATTAGTATAGACGTTATAAACTCCACTCCCTTGATGCTGAAGCATGGCCAATAACACATGTGCGGGCTCCATCATTTGATGGCTATTTTGCACTGCTAATGATTGCGCATCCTGCAGTACTGTTTGAAATGTCGTTGTAAGTTTATCTGTTCTCATATGTAAAAATTTAATTAAGTACTAACTGTGTGCCCTTGTATTTGGGGACGACCAGCAATAACTTCAAGGCTTGAAATCAACGTTTTGAAATAATCGTAGCCATTCTGCCAGTGTTAGACTGCCTTCTGTATGAAAAGAATTGATCTGAATCACTATAAGTACAATATTCGCCACCAAATACGTTATGTATATCGGCACTATTGAGAACAAGTTTGGCGGCTTGATATATATCAAGACTCCATTTACCAGGTTTTTTTGCATAAAAGGTGTTGGTTAACTGTGTGTCTCGCTGTGAATAAGCAGCATAGACATCATCACCTACTTCAAATGCCTGGACACCAATTGCAGGCCCCAACCAAGCATATTCAGGTTTCGCATAATCCCTCATAGCAGTTACAGTCCTTTCTATTACACCATTTATCACACCTCGCCATCCTGCATGGATAGCCGCAATACATTTTGCATTACAATCTGATAATAATATTGGCAAGCAATCTGCAGTTAAAACAGCACATGCAATATTATTATCAACTGTAAAGGCTGCATCTGCTTCAACTGAATCTGCTTCGATAGTTGATGCATTAACTACAATATTGCTATGAGTTTGTTTGAGCCATTTAATTTGAGTATTTGGCAATACATTTGCTTGCAATCGATTACGATTCTCACAGACATCTGAACTATTATCTGAAACATGAAGAGCCAAGTTAAAGTTATCAAATGGTGGCTGACTAACACCTCCTGAACGCGTCGTAGTAAAAGCAACTACTTTCTCCTGTAATGGCCAGTCAGGATATATAAGAGACATTGTCATATAGAAGAATACTTAGTTAGATTTTCTATAAGATCTAGCATGTCATGAGGCATTTCAACATCCCAACTAACATGTTCATGTGTAATAGGATGTTCAAATGACAACTTATAAGCATGCAATGCCTGTCTTGAGAAATCACATAAATTTTGATTTAACTCATCAGGGACATTTGCGACACGCTGAATTCTTGGTGCATATAAGGTATCACCCACTAAAGGATAATTCTTTGCAGAAAAATGCACACGGATTTGATGTGTTCGGCCAGTATCAAGTTTGACATCCACCCAAGTATGTCGCTTGAATTTTTTTATAATTTTATAATGGGTACTTGCTGGTTTACCGCGTTCACTGATAGCCATTTTAGTTCTATCATGTGCATGTCTTCCAATTGGCTCATTAATAGTACCTCCTGATATTAATTGCCCACGTACTACAGCGTAATAATGACGGTCGATTTTCCTCTCCTGTAATAAATCACTCAGTCCCGCATGAGCCTCAATGGACTTAGCAACGACCATGACGCCGCTAGTGTCTTTGTCTAAGCGATGAACTATTCCCGCACGAGGCAAAGTGGATTGTTCAGCATGGTGGTGCAGTAAGGCATTCATTAACGTCCCCTGAGGGTTTCCTGCTCCAGGATGAACAACCAGACCTACAGGTTTATTTATGACAATGAGGTGTTCGTCTTCAAATACGATATCAAGCGGGATATTCTCAGCTAAATGTTGGGCATTTTGATCCTCTAATACTGCATTCAGAACGACTTTTTCCCCTCCTGATACACTATAACGCGGCGCATGAAACTGCCCATCGATACTAACTTGTTGACTGTTTATCCAAGATTGGATTTTTGCACGAGAATACTGCGGAAATAATGTCGCCAGAGATTTATCGAGCCTTAATCCCGCATGTTCTTGAGGAATAATCACTTCATGATTATTTTCTTCTAGCATATGCTCGCATTCTCCTGCCTCATGTATACTTAACCGTACTATAATTCAAAACCCAATAAACGTTAGTCTAATATCGTCATGTCGTTATATAAAACTTTACTAATATTGTTACTCTTGCTGACTTTATCATCTTGCTCAACTATCAAGGGCTTGTTTGGCGACGATGAAGACGAAGATCCTTCAATTGCAAAAGATAGAACAGCTCAACAACTGTACCAAAAAGCTAATGGGGAAATGCGGGCAAATCGTTTAGCTGATGCTGTTGAAAGTTATACATTACTTGAGTCTCGCTATCCATTTGGAAGATATGCACAACAGGCTCAACTAGAGCTAACATTTCTTCATTACCGTCGCAGCAATATGGATGATGCAGTTAATAGTGCTGAGCGTTTTATTAAATTAAATCCGCAGCATCCGAATGTAGATTATGCGTATTATATGAAAGGCCTTGCAAACTTTGATAAGAGCAAAACCTTTATAAATTTTGTTTTACCCAGAAACCCTTCTGACAAAGATCCTGCTCCTTTGCTAGCTTCATTTGAAACCTTCAAGGAACTCATTCAAAAGTTTCCCGATAGTCAATATTCTGATGATGCCAAGCAACGTATGATTTACTTGCGTAATGAGTTGGCAGAATATGAATTAACAGTTGCTGACTTCTATATGCGAAGAGGTGCATATGTCGCTGCTGCCAATCGAGCGAAATATGTCATGGAAAGGTATCAAGGCGCACCTGCTATGCCTCAAGCCGTATACACATTAGAGCTCGCTTATCGCCAACTTGGCATAAATGACTTGGCATACGATTCACATAAAGTTTATGCAAATAATTTTCTTAGTGAAGACGGCACCTTGCTAAACCCTGACTATGCAACTACAAAGATCAGTTGTGCAACAAACGTGTGGGACCGAGTATTAGAAAAGTTGAATTTAAAAACATATTACTGCAATTAACTTTGCTCTAAATATTCAATAACACCTGAAGTAATTGGGTATCTCCTGTCTTTACCGAATGCGCGTTGAGTTATCTTAACCCCTGGCGGAGCTTGTCGACGTTTATACTCGTTGCGAAAAACCATTTTAATCACCCTGGCAACTACATCTTTATCAAAACCCATCGCAGCAATATCATCACGACTTATATCTTGTTCAATAAATAACTCTAATATTTTATCAAGCACTTCATAGGGTGGTAGACTATCTTGATCAATTTGGTCGGGCGCTAATTCCGCACTAGGTGGACGATCTATAATTCGCTCAGGGATAACAGAGCCAATTGAATTCCTGTAGCGAGATAATGCATATACTAACATTTTTGGCACATCTTTCAGCGGTGCAAAACCGCCCGCCATATCACCATACAACGTAGCATAACCAACAGCCATTTCACTTTTATTACCAGTCGAAATCACCATACTGCCAAATTTATTTGAGATCGCCATCAGTAATACGCCACGAATCCTTGCCTGAACGTTTTCTTCCGTTGTATCTTTCTTCATACCTTCAAATAATGGAGAAAGTGCATCTTCAAAGGCTTTGACTAACGGATCAATTGCTATAACTGAATACTTCACACCTAAGTTATTTGCTAGTTGTTCAGCATCATCTAGACTCATTTGTGATGTGTACTTTGAAGGCATCATTACTGCGTGAACATTATCAGCCCCTACAGCATCAGCTGCTAGTGCTAATACTAATGCCGAATCAATACCTCCTGATAATCCAATTAACCCACCGTTAAATTTATTTTTATTTATGTACTCTTTTAAACTAAATTTTAAAACTTGATAAATACTTTCCAGTCCTTGAGGGGTTTGGTGATTTTCTGTAAATAATGATTTAACGCTTTTAGTTTTCTGATCAATAGAAATCAGCATTAAATCTTCTTGACAAAACTTTGCTTGAGAAATTTTTTCACCATTGCTTTGAATCACAAATGATGAACCATCAAACACTAATTCATCTTGACCACCCACCTGGTTTAGATACAAGATAGGTAGTCCACACTCTTTAACTCTAGATGAAATTTGTAGTTCACGTTGCTGAATTTTATTCTCATGAAAAGGACTTGCATTAATATTGATAATTATTTCCGCACCAGCCTGTTTTGAGAGCTTAATAGGTTCTTCATTCCAAATATCTTCACAAATAGTAATGCCCAGCTTTATGTCTTTCACATGAATAACACATGGTTCGTTACCAGCCTTAAAATAACGTTTTTCATCAAATACGTTGTAATTAGGCAATTTTATCTTGTAGTACTTATCTACCAAAGCTCCATCACTGATAATTAATGCAGCATTAAATAGTTTTCCATCATCCTGCCAGGGTGATCCTACGATAATCGTAATATCTTTTGATGCTGCAACAATCTTATCTACTGCTTTTAATATTCGCGCGTATATTTTATCTCTAAACAAAAGATCTTCAGGCGGGTATGCAGTTAATGCCAACTCGGAAAAAACCACACAATCAGCTTTATGCGCAGTGCGAGCAGAATTTATTGTCTTTAATATTTTTTCACAGTTACCTTCTATATCCCCAACAAGAAAATTTAACTGCGCAAGAAGAATCTTTACCATAATTCATTAAAATTTATCAAATCAGTTTTAACAATTACACGGTGCTATTACATTAAAAGGTTGGTACTATAATAGCGCCGCTCATTACTCTATCCGCAAAGTCACCACTATGAGCCAAACAAAATCGTATAACCGCAGGAAAGGCGACCAAAAAGGATCACACCAGTTACGCTCTTTGCAATTACTCAATGCGTACCGCCTGATTATAGCAATTTTATTATTTAGCTTTAATTATTTTGAAATAACATTTATTGGCCGCATACAACCAGACTCTCAGTATTTTCTTCTCAGTAGTTTTTATTTAGCTTTCTCCTTACTTTGCTTTTTTATAAGTTCCAGCAAAATATTCAAGTTAATAGCCCAAGTGCATACAAATGTACTAATTGATGTCATTTCAATTGCTATATTCACACTAATGTCTGGCGGTATAAGCAGTGGGCTAGGCACTCTCATTCTCGCACCCATCGCAGGCGCATCCTTACTTATTCCAGGCCAAACTGCACTGTTATTTGCCTCGTATGGAACAGTTGCTTTAATCTTACAAGAACTGTACGGGGACATCAGTGGATATATAAACAGTACTTCATATAGTCAGACCGGATTAATTGGTATTGCGCTGTTTGCCACTGCATTTTTAGCGATTACATTAGCCAGAAGAGTATCTGATAGTACAGCATTAGCAGAGCGTCGAGGTATCGATCTTGCCAACCTATCTCAACTTAATGAGCACCTTATCAATCGGATCGACTCTGGCATCATTGTTATCGATGAAAAAGACTCGATTCGACTTATGAATCGATCTGCATCTAAATTATTGAATACTGGGGAAAACATACATAATTTACATCTACAGAGTATTTTACCTTCACTCCATTCGGCTCATAAACAATGGTTAGATTCTCTAAGCAAGCGTAATGAGACTAAAATATATGATATTCCTCGACCCAACCAACCACCACTTAAAGCTCGAATAAGTAAAGTAGGCGCTCGTGCTGAAGACAGAGGTTCTGTCATTTATTTATCCGACACTTCCGAAATTAATCAACAAATAC
>Ga0181585_10001747_pt1 | contig 19209 bp, 19 predicted proteins | sample 071ome_29_FD_132469 | JGI IMG/M metagenome (GOLD analysis project Ga0181585, IMG submission 132469) | Coastal salt marsh microbial communities from the Groves Creek Marsh, Skidaway Island, Georgia - 071407BT metaG (megahit assembly) | ecosystem: Environmental > Aquatic > Marine > Intertidal...
TCGGGCATGACCGGCATTGTCGGCCCGAATGGCTGCGGCAAATCCAATATTGTCGAGGGTCTGCGCTGGGTGATGGGCGAAAGCAACGCCCGCCAGATGCGCGGCGCGGAAATGGACGATGTGATCTTTTCCGGCACCGAACAACGCCCGGCGCGCAATCTTGCCGAGATCACGCTGCAGCTCGACAACAGCAACCGCAGCGCGCCAAGCGAGTTCAACAACGAGGACGAGCTGGAGATCACCCGCAAGATCGAACGCGGCAAGGGAAGCAGCTATTTCGTCAATGCCAAGCCGGCACGGGCCAAGGATGTACAGCTTCTGTTCGCCGATTCGGCCACCGGCGCGCGGTCCTCGGGGATCGTCTCGCAGGGGCGCATCGGTGCCATTGTCGGCGCCCGCCCGACAGACCGTCGCGCACTGCTTGAGGAAGCCGCCAATATCCGCGGCCTGCACGCCCGCCGCCATGAGGCCGAATTGCGGCTTCGCGGCGCCGAGACAAATCTGGAGCGGCTCGATGATGTCATCGCCGGGCTTGTCGAACAGCGTGACTCGCTTCGCAAGCAGGCCCGTCAGGCGGCACGCTACCGCTCTGTCGCCGACCGGATTCGGAAAGCCGAGGCGCAGCTTCTTCTGGCCCGCTGGCATGCCGCGGAATCAGCCCGCACGGACGCCGGCGCCGCCATGACAGCGGCACAGGCCGCCACTGCCGAACTGACCGCCGCCGCCGCCGCCTGCGCGACGCTCCGCACCGAACGTGCCGCCGCCCTGCCGTCATTGCGCGAGGCCGAGGTGGCGCGCGCGGCGGAATATCAGCGCCTGGCCATTACCCGGGACGAGCTTGACCGTGAAGAAGCGCGGATTCGCGACGCCATCGAGCGCGGCGCGCGTCAACAGGACCAGATGCGCGAGGATATAGCGCGCGAGACCGGCCTTCGCAGCGATGCCGATGAGGCGATGGTCCGGCTTGATGCCGAAGCCACCGCCCTGCGGACGCAGATTGATGATGCCGCGCCGCAGCGTGACGAGGCGGAACAGAACCTGGCGAGCATCCGCGCACAGGCTGACGGGGCAGAGGCCGAGCTTGCCGATGCCGCCGCGCAGGTCCGTGCCGCCGCCGCAACGCGCGAGGCACTTGCGACAAGAATCAGCGATCTGGAAGGCCGGCTTGCCGCGGCGGCCGAGGCGCTTGCCGCCATCTCGCTGGAATCGCTCGAGGAGGAAGCCAGCCTGACGCAGGCTGATTTCACCGCCGCAGGCGAGGCCGCCGAGGCTGCGCGCCAGCAGCAGGATACCGCTGAAACAGCCTTTGCCGAAGCGCAGGCCGCCGCCGAGGCTACCCTTTCGGCGCGGCGCGACGCCGCCACGGTGACAGCGCGCCTGCAGGCGGAAATCGATGCACTCAGCTATCTACTGACCGGCCCGGATGGCAGCGCCGATACGCCGGTCCTCGACAGCCTGGCTGTCAGCGACGGCATGGAAAAGGCACTGACATCATATCTTGCCGAGGAACTGGCCGCGCCGGCGGGAACCGGCGAGACAGCTTATTGGCGCGGCGGCGGCGACGCCGCGGCATTGACGCCGCCCGAAGGCAGCATGCCGCTGGCTGATTTTGTCAGCGGCGCCCCTGAACTGGCGACGACACTTGCCGGGGTCGGCATTGTCGACAGCGCGTCGGAAGCGCAGGTCATGCAACCGTCATTGCGACCGGGCCAGGCGGTGACAACCCGCGAGGGCGGGCTCTGGCGATGGGACGGTTTCGTGCGTCGCAGCGCCGCCCAGGACAGCAGCGCCGAACGGATCCGCCAGCGCCAACGGCTGGAAACGCTGCAGGACGAGCTCGCATCCGCTACAGCCGCCGAGGCCGGACAGGCCGACGCTGCCGCCACCGCCGAAGAGGGGCTTCGCACCGCTCGGGAGTCTTTGGCCGCACAGCGCGTAGCCACCGACAGCGCCGAGGCGGCCAGAGCCACCGCGCGCCAGAAAGAGGAAAGTGCCGGGCTGCGGCTGGACACGGCACGCCAGCGCGCCATCGAGCTCGACGAGGCCACCACCGGCATGCGCGCCGACCTTGCCACCGCCAATGAGGAGGCAGCAAGGCTTGGCGACGATGCGGCACTGGCACTGGCCGAGACCGAAGCGCGGCGGAAAGCCGAAACTGTACGCGGCTTGCTGGCCGAAGCGATGCAGGCCGAATCCCGACTTGCCGAAACATTGCGCGCGGCGCGTGACCGGCTTGCCAGCTGCCAACAGGAATCGGCGCAGTGGCAACAGCGTCAGGCCGGCGCCTCGTCACGCGTGGAACAGATGCAGACCCGCCTTGCCGAGGCAGAGGCCGAGCAGGCGCGGCTGGCCGCCATGCCGGACGATATCACCGCGCGGCGTCATGAAATGGGCGACCGGCTGGAAGCCGCCGAGGCCGAGCGCCAGGCGGCTGGCGACGCATTGCATCTTGCCGAAACCGCGCTTGCCGAGGCCGAGGCCGCGCAGCGCAGCGCTGATGCCGCGCTGGCCGAAAGCCGCGAGCAGCTGATCCGCGCCGAGGGTATGCGTGAGCGCGCCGAGGAAAGCCGGCGCGTGATCCTGGAGCTGATCAGAGAGAAGCTGAGCTGCACGCCGGACGGGCTTCCGGAACTTGCCGAGGCCGAGGATGCGGCCGCGCTTCCCGAGCTTGGCGTTCTGGAGGAGCGGGTGCAGCGTCTGGTCCGCGAGCGCGACAATATCGGGCCGGTCAATCTTCGTGCCGAAACCGAAATGGCCGAGGTGGCCGCGCGGATCGAATCGATGGAGGCCGAGGCCGAGGATCTCGTCGCCGCCATCGAAAAGCTTCGCGCCGCCATTTCGAAACTCAACCGGCAGGGCCGCGAGCAGCTTCTTGGCAGCTTTGCCGAGGTCAATGCGCATTTCAAGGACCTGTTCAAGATCCTGTTTGGCGGCGGCACGGCGGAACTTCAGCTGACCGATTCCGATGACCCTCTTGAGGCCGGCCTTGAAATTCTGGCGCAGCCGCCAGGCAAGCGCTTGCAGTCTCTGTCGCTGCTGTCGGGCGGTGAGCAGGCACTGACCGCGCTGGCGATCATCTTTGCCGTGTTCCTGACCAACCCGGCGCCAATCTGCGTCCTTGACGAGGTTGATGCGCCGCTTGATGACACGAATGTCACCAGATTCTGCGACCTGCTGCGTGAAATCACCAACAAGACAAGCACGCGGTTCCTGGTCATCACGCACCACCGGATGACGATGGCAAGGATGGACAGGCTGTTCGGCGTGACGATGGAACAGCGCGGCATCTCGAAGCTTGTTTCAGTGGATTTGCAGACGGCCGAGCGAATCCGCGACGCGGCCGTGGCCTGATCCCGGGCATGCCCGCGCCGGGGCCAGTTTCCCACCTGCCCAAACCCGCGGATTGGCTGGCAAAATCACAGCTGATTGAAAGCTTGACAAATATCGAGCCGCACCCCTATTTTGTGCGCGATTTCGGGTACCGAAGGTTGCCGCCCTGCGCAGTGACATTCGGGTCCGGTCAAATGGACATCAACCGCACGGGATGAGCAACGGCACACCGTATTTTGTCTTCTGGCCCAAGGGCGTGACATCGGGTTTCGGTGTTGGCTCCGGTCACATTCGGCCTCTCTGACAACACTGACATGAACGATCATGAACGGCACCGCGGCAAAGACCGCCTGCAGGATATAGACCGCCGGATCGACCGCATGCAGGAAGACAGGGCCGAGAAGGCGCGTGGGCCGGATCGTCACGGGTTGCCCGCCGGGGCAGGCGCCATTCTGGCGCGGGTTGCGACAGAACTTGTCGCTGGCGTGATCGTCGGAACGTTCATTGGCTGGGTGCTGGATCGCTGGTTTGGAACATCACCGCTGTTCCTGGTGTTGCTGTTCTTTCTTGGTGCCGCTGCCGGAATGCTGAATGTGTGGCGGATGGTGTCGGGACGCGGCATGGCCGCCGGGTATTTTGACGAGCATCGGCGCGACGCCGACGGCGAGGACAAGCAGGACGGCGACTAGCCGTTGGTGAAGAGAGGACAACCGACCCATGGCTTCTGAGGGCATGCATTCCCCGGTTGAACAGTTCGAGATCAGGTCGATTGTCGATTTGAGCGCCGGCGGCTACGACATCTCCTTTACGAATTCCAGCCTGTTCATGCTGCTGGCGATGGTGGTCGGTGGCGGCTTCCTGTTCAGCGCGATGCGCAACCGCGAACTGGTCCCCGGACGGATGCAGGGCGCGGCCGAGATGATGTATGAATTCGTTGCCGATATGGTGCGTAGCAATGTCGGCAATGATGGCCGGGCCTATTTCCCGTTCGTCTTTACGCTGTTCGTGTTCCTGTTGTTCGGCAACATGCTGGGGCTGATCCCCTATTCCTACACCTTCACCTCACAGATCATCGTGACCTTCGCGATGGCCGGCTTCATCTTCCTCGCCGTGACGCTGATCGGCCTGTTCAAGCACGGCCTGCATTTCTTCAGCTTCTTCGTGCCACAGGGGGCACCAAAAGTGCTGATCCCGTTCCTGATCGTGATCGAGGTGATTTCCTATTTTGTGCGACCGGTCAGCCTGTCTGTCCGGCTGTTCGCCAATATGCTGGCGGGTCACACCATGCTGAAGGTGTTCGCCGGCCTTGCGGTGATGATCTCCGGCGCTGGCGGCATCGCGATGACCGGCTCGTTGCTGCCGTTTCTGGCGCTTGTCGGCCTGACCGGTCTGGAGGTGCTGGTGGCGGCGCTGCAGGCCTATGTATTCACCATCCTGACATGTATGTATCTGAATGACGCGCTGCATCTGCACTAGGCACAGCGTGGCGTAACGTTGACCGCTGACGTTCAAAAGCGGCCTTTGAAGACAAGACTGACCAAGACAACATTGAACTGATTTTAAAACCTACGGAAGGACTAGGAAAATGGAAGTAGAAGCTGCAAAAATGATCGGTGCCGGCCTGGCCGTGATCGCTCTTGCCGGCGTGGGTGTCGGTATCGGCAACATCTTCTCCGCTCTTGTGACTTCGATTGCCCGCAATCCTGCAGCCCGCGGCGAAGTGTTCGGCATCGGCATTCTGGGCTTCGCCCTGACTGAAGCTATCGCGCTGTTCGCGCTGGTTGTTGCGCTGCTGCTTCTGTTCGCCCTCTAGGCCGGTTTACTGGCCCGAATGTGGCCCCGCTGTCGGGATGCGTCCCGGCACGGGTGCCCGTCAAGGAGACTGGCATGAGAAGAGTGCACGCATGGGCCACGACGGCCTCGGTGGCGGTGATGGCGACAGCCACGTCGGCCGCTTATGCGGCCGGTGGCGAAGCCGGGCTTCCACAGCTGAAGGTTGGCACCTGGCCATCACAGCTGTTCTGGCTCGTTGTCATTTTCGGACTTGGATACGTCTTTATGGCGCGGGTGGTGACACCCCGCATCGGGTCTGTTCTTGAGGAGCGCCGCACACGGCTCGACGAAGACCTGACCCGTGCCCGCGAGGCCAGCGCCGAGGCGGCGCAGACACGCGCCGACTATGAAGCGAGCCTTGACGAGGCGCGTAACGAAGCCGCCGAATTCGCGCGCAACGCCGCGAATTTTTTACTTGAAAAGGCCGCGGCCACCGAGAAAAAGGCCGCCAAGAAGATGGCGACCAGGATCGGAAAGGCGGAAACCGCGCTGGCCGAGGCACGCGCCGAGGCGGAAAGCAATCTGACAGCTATCGCGACCGAGGCCGCCATTGAAGCGGCGACACAGGTGGCCGGCGTCAAACCGACAAAGGCACAGGCCGACAAGGCCGTGAAAGCGGCGGCCAAGACTCTGGTCGCGCAGGGAGTTGGCTGATGGAAGGCATCGTCATGGAATCCGTCTGGGTAGCCGTCGGCTTTGTTGTCTTCATCGCGCTCGTCTGGAAAAAGGCGGGTGCCGCCCTGTCCGGCATGCTTGATGAACGCTCGGCGAAGATTCGCACCGAGCTTGACGAGGCGCGCGCGCTTCGTGAAGAGGCGCTTGACGAGCTGCATCAGTTCCAGCGTCTGCATCGCGAGGCTGCCGAGGAAGCCAAGGCCATTCTGAAAACGGCCGAGGCCACCGCCGAGCGGATCCGCGAAAACGCCGAAAAGGCCGCCGAAGAAACGGTCAAGCGTCGCGAGCAGCAGGCGACCGCCAAGATCAAGGCCGCCGAGGCAGCGATTGTGACCGAGCTTCGCGAGAGGGCCGCCACGCTGGCCATCGCCTCGGCCGCGCAGATCATTACCTCAAAGCTGGATGACAAGGCCGGGCTGGCGCTGATCGACGACTCTGCCGCCGAAATCGAGAAGCTGAACTAGGCCACCGCTTCCACGCCAGGCAAAATTCGGGGGCACGCCACCGGTGTGCCCCTTTTTCGTGCCGGAACGTCTTGACTGGAACGTCTTGTTATTGAGGCGGTCTAGAGTCCCGGCACCAGGCTGATGATCAGTCGCTGGCCGTCAGTGACGGTGACTTCGTGCTCAACAACAGGATACATGGTCTGCTGTCCCTTGCGGAAGCCGGCCTTGTATCTGATCGGCGGCGGGCTGCTGACAATCTTGTCTCCTTCGGCGACAAGGCTGACGACGTTGATCTGCGCGACGCCCGCCGGATATTTCTCAGCCCCAAGACGCTTGATCTTAAGGCCAATCGACAAGTCCATCGAGACGCCATTCTCGCCCACCTGCTCGCAACGGGCGCGAACACCGTTCAGGCGCGCATTGACAATCTCGCCGGTGTCATCAATCCGCATGAACGCCTCCGCTCCCGCTTCCGGTGCCGTCAGTTCGGGACATTTCACATATTCCGGATCGCCTGCACATGCCGCCAGCAATGCTGCCGTGACGAGGAGCGGGGATATGGCGAACAGGGGGTTTCGGATGCGACGTTTCATGGCGGCATCCTAACTTCTTTTTCCGACAACAGCAATTGACCTATGACGCGTTATCGCGCAAGAACAAGCGCATGGACACGACCCGTTTGCAGGACCGTAAATTTTTACATCTGGCGGCACCGCGAGGCTTTTGCGCGGGAGTCGACCGTGCGGTCCGGATCGTCGAGGTGGCGCTGGAAAAATTCGGCGCGCCAGTCTATGTCCGCCACGAGATCGTTCACAACCGCACCGTTGTCGACGGCCTTGCCGCCAAGGGGGCCATCTTCGTTGAGGAGCTTGACGAGGTGCCGGAAGGCGCACCCGTCGTGTTTTCGGCGCATGGCGTCGCCCGCGCGGTTGTCGAGGAGGCGGATCAACGCAAGATGATTGCCATTGACGCCACCTGCCCGCTTGTCACCAAGGTGCATGTCGAGGCGCGCCGACATGCCGGCCAGAAACGGCACATTCTTCTGATCGGCCATGCTGGCCACCCCGAGGTCGAAGGCACGATGGGCCAGGTCGAGCCTGGTGAGATGACGCTGGTCGAGACTGCCGCGGATGCCCGCACCGTCACGCCGCCGCCCGATGCTGACCTTGCCTTTGCGACCCAGACCACGCTGTCGGTGGATGACACGGCGGACATCATCTCGATCCTCCAGTTTCGCTTCCCCGAGATCACCGGCCCGCGCGGCGAGGATATCTGCTATGCCACCACGAACCGACAGAATGCGGTGAAGCAGATTGCCTCGAAATGCGACATCATGCTGGTGGTCGGGGCCGAGAATTCCTCCAATTCGCAGCGGTTGGTCGAGGTGGCGCTACGCGCTGGCGCGGCCAGCGGACGGCTTGTCGATGATTGCCGGGCGATAGACTGGGCGGAGATCGACGCGGCGACGCATATCGGGCTGTCTGCCGGTGCCTCGGCACCGGAAAGCCTGATCATGGAGATCATCGACAAGATGCGCGCCCGCTATGACCTGCAACTCGACGAGGACGCGCTGGTCGAGGAAAACCTCACCTTCAAGCTTCCCGCCATTCTGACCGGCGGGGCCTAGTCGCTTCATGGCGGTCTATACGAATGTTGATGATGCGGCACTTGCCAGCTTTCTCGAGGCCTATGACCTCGGCACCGTGCTCAGCTTGGCCGGCATCGCCGAGGGAGTCGAGAATTCCAACTATCTGTTGCGAACCGACCGCGCGCATTACATCCTGACGCTTTATGAGAAGCGGGTGGAGCGCGCAGACCTGCCTTTCTTCATCGAGGTGATGGAGGTTCTGGCAAAGTCAGGGCTGAACTGCCCGCTGCCGGTGCCGGCCCGTGACGGCTCGATCCTGCAGGAGCTTGCCGGACGGCCATGCGCCGTGTTCACCTTTCTGGACGGCACCTGGAGCCGCTTTCCGAACCGTGAGAAATGCGCCGAACTGGGCCGGACGCTGGCGCATATGCATCTGAACTGCGCGCCGGTCACGCGCCGCCGGCCAAACGCCCTGGGACCAGAGGCCTGGCGGCCGCTTCTCGACTCCATCGGCGACAGGGCGGAGGTGCTTGGCGAAGGCATGAAGGATGCCATCAGGGACCGTCTTGACACCATACTTGACGGCTGGCCGAGCGGATTGCCGACCGGTGTGATCCATGCCGACCTGTTTCCGAACAATGTGCTGTTCATCGGCGACAGGCTGACCGGTGTGATCGATTTCTATTTCGCCTGTGACGACATTCTTGCCTATGACCTCGGCATTTGCATGAATAGCTGGTGTTTCGAGTCCGATGGCAGTTTCAACCTGACGAAATCACGCGCCATGCTGAAGGGATATCAGTCTGTACGCTCCCTCGGCGAGGCCGAGATCGAGGCGATTCCCATCCTCGCCGCCGGCTCGGCGATGCGCTTTTTCCTGACCCGTCTCTATGACTGGATCCACACGCCGGCCGACGCGCTGGTCAGCCCCAAGGACCCGATGGAATATTGGGGCATCCTGCGCTTCCACCAGTCGGTGTCCGGAACAGCAGCATATGGTATTGGACTCTAGGACTGACGGCATGGCGAACCGGGTGACACTCCATACTGACGGATCATGCCTCAACAACCCCGGCCCCGGCGGCTGGGCGGCGATCCTGCAATGGCGCGACGAGGAGCGTGAACTCAGCGGCGCCATGCCCGATACGACGAACAACCGCATGGAACTTCAGGCCGCCATCGAGGGGTTGAACGCGCTGAATCGCCCGATGGAAATCGATCTTCACACCGACAGCAAATATGTCATGCAGGGCGTGACCGACTGGATGCCGCGCTGGAAGGCCAACGGATGGCGCACCGCTGCGAAGAAGCCGGTGATGAATCAGGATCTGTGGCAGGAACTAGATACGGCGCTGCAACGGCACCGGGTCACATGGCACTGGGTCAAGGGGCATGCCGGCAATGCGTTGAACGAGCGGTGCGACCTGCTGGCCCGCGCCGCTGCCACCGAACTTGCCGCCACCGAAGGGTTTGCCGGCAGCAACGACTAGAGCTGCGTCAGCACATGCGCCGGGCTGGACACCTCATAGGCGCCAACCTCTTCCATCATGATCCCGGTGAGAATACCGTCATCAATGATCATCGCGCAGCGCGTCGCGCGCTCGCCAAGGATGGCACCCATATGACCCGCAATTCCCAATACGCGGGAAAATTCGGCATGCGGGTCGGCAAGCATGTCGATCTTGCCGGCGGTACCGTGCTGGTCGCCCCAGGCTTTCATCACATGCGCGTCATTCACCGCCAGACAGGCAATCCGGTCCACGCCAGCAGCCTTCAGATCATCCGCCCGGTCAACGAATTCCGGCAGATGCTTGGCCGAACAGGTCGCGGTGAAGGCCCCCGGAAGGGCAAACATCACGGTCCGCCCGGTGGCGAAATAGTCAGCCGATTCATGGGCATCAACGCCGTCTTCGGTCTTGATCTGGAAGGTCGCCTGCGGGATTGGCTGACCGGGTTCGATGGTCATGATATTTGTTCCTGAAAGTCTGTTCTGATTATCGATGCCGGAAACGGCGTCATTCCGTCTATTTGGCGGTCACACCGGCGTTTTCAAGGGCAGTCAGCACCGCCGTGTCACGCAAGAGCTCGGGAAGGATGATCGCCGGCGCGCCACCCGGCCTCAGAATGATGTTGAACGGGATGCCATAACGCCCGTGCGATGCCAGGAAGGCGGCGATATCGGCATCCGGCCTTGTCCAGTCGGCACGAAGCAATGTCAGCCTGTTCACCGCCACCGCCTCTGCCATCACCGATGATACCGGCTGCCGATCAAGCACCAGCGCCTTGTTGGCCTTGCAGGTCACACACCAGTCCGCCGTCACATCGACAAATACCGGCCGCCCGTCGGCAAGGCTCTGCGATACCGCCTGCTGACTCCACACACCCCAGCGCGCATTATCGCCTGCCGCGCCCGGCTGCGAACTGGCGTCAAGCAGCGCCAGCAGCACGCTGCCAAGCCAGATCATCGTTCCCAGAAGCAGCAGCGCGAGGCCGCGTTTCAGCCATGGCATCCAGGGGCCGGGGCGCGGCAGGAAACCGACAAATGACGGCTGCGCCGCCACCGCGATCCAGGGGGCAGCAAGCCCCAGGCCCAGCGCGATGAAAATGCTGAACAGATCCTGCATGCCGCCTGACAGCGCGACCGCGACCGCCGTTCCTACAAACGGCGCCGAACAGGGGGTCGCCAGCACCGTCGCCAGCATGCCGGCCATGAAGTCACCCCGATAGGGATGCGCGGCTCCCTGTCCAAGCCCGGCAAGGCGCTGCGCCGCGCGTGGTATCGGAATCATCACCAGATCCAGAAGGCTGAGCGCGAAGATGCCAAGCATCAGCATCATCACAACGAGAAAGACCGGGTTCTGGAACTGGATGCCCCACCCGACCGTGCCCCCGGCAAGCCGCAACAGCGCCAGTGCGCCGGCAAGACCGACAAAACTCGTCAGGATACCGGCGGCACCGGCAAGAAACCGCAGGCGAAGCTGACGGCGCGGCGCACCCGCGGCATCCAGAACAGCAGCAAGCTTCAGCGCCAGCACCGGCAGCACACAGGGCATCAAATTCAGGATCAGGCCGCCTAGAAACGCCAGCGCGATGATCCGCAAGGACAGGCCCGGCGCATCACCCGCACCTTGCTCCAGGCTCTGTTCCAGGCTCTGTTCCGGGCTGGACGGCATGTTTCCTTGGGCCTCCACCACCACGCGAAATTCCGCCATTTCCGGCGGCGCGCTGATGGTCAGCGTCACAGGCGTGGAATCGAAGACAAGCTTGTCGGCCGGCACCGCCTCGAGGAACAGGCCACCCTTCGATGGTAGCGGTGCCTTGAAGGCGACATCTTCCTGCGCTTCGACAAAGATATCGGCGATTGGCGGCGCACCGTCGGCAAGTTCGAGATACAGCCCGTCCGGCCGCGCCTCGGCACGCACCGGGCGCAATGATGGCCCGCTGGCGCTGATCCCTCTCCCGCTGGCAGCTGGACGTGGCACCATGGCGGTGAATTGCGCCATTGCCTGCGCATGCGGACTGGCCGTCGCGGTACCATCGGGAAGTGTCATCTCCAGCCGGCCACCGAAAGGCACACAGATATCGGAACATACCAGTGCCTCGAGATCGGCGACGAGCTGAAGCGGTGTACCAGCTTCATGACCGCTGAGTTCGAATGGCAGGATCACCGCATTGGCATAACCGAAATTGTCAAAGCCGAAAGCATCAAAGCGCTGTGGCAGTGGCCAGCTGATATGGCCGGCAAGATCGGGGTTCGGGCTTGCCGACAGGTCGATGACCGGCGCGAGCCCGGCCTCACCCGGGGTGCGCCAGTATATTTTCCAGCCGGCGGCAAGGGTGAATTCGATGCCAAGCGGCACTCTGTCCAGATCGCCGGTGGCCCTGACCGCCGAGACAAGCCTTGCCTCGCCGATCTGCGGATCGCCAATCCAGTCCGATTCGGACGCACGCACCGCGCCGGGGGCCGCCGTCAGGAAGACCATTGCGGCGATCATCGCGATGATCAGGCCGCTGCTGGCCAGGACGAGACTGAATGCCTTTGTGTTTCCGGTTTCTGGCAGTGGCATGTGATGCTGGTGACCTGTGCGCGGCACGATGAAGCTTTACCCGACAGGTTGTTCCTGACTAGGGTATGGTATGACGCAACATAGGAAATCAGGTCAACGGGTGCAATCACCACCGTCGGCTGGCAGTGATCAGCATGCGCTGTCCTCGCTGCAGGGGCATCTTCTTGTCGCCAGCCCGCATATCGGCGACGAGCGGTTCGACAAGACCGTCATCCTGATGTGCCATCACGACCCGGACTCGGCAATGGGTCTGGTGATCAACAAGACAGCATCAAGGCTGAATCTGGGTGACCTCTATGAAAAGCTGGATATTGGCGCGGCGCGTTTCTGCGCCGGCAACCCGGTGCATATCGGCGGCCCAGTCGATGGCAATCGCGGATTTGTGCTTCACAGCCAGGACCACATGCTTCCCGAAAGCATGGAGGTCACGCACGAGATCGGCCTGACCGCGAGCATCGATATCCTCCGTGACATTACCGAGGGTGTAGGTCCGGCGCGGTCGATCGTGTCGCTTGGATGCGCCGGGTGGAGCGCCGGACAGCTTGACCGCGAGATGGCCGAGAATGTCTGGCTCAGCCTTCCTGCCTCGGCGGAACTTGTGTTCGATCATGACCGGGAAACGCTGTGGGAGCACAGCTTCGGGGCGCTCGGGATCGATCCCGGTTTCTTCGCCGGCACGACAGGCAGCGCCTGATCAGGCCACGCCGCCGGCCAGAATACGGGACAGCGCCTGATTCTCCATGATCGATGATTGCGGGCCAATGGCCGCAATGGCCGGCTGGCCGCCGGCGACAAGATCGCTGGCAACGTTTCGCACCGCCTCGGCGTCAACGGCCGCGATCTGCTGCAGCAGCTCGGAATCATCTACCGGTGCGCCAAACAACATGATCTGCCTTGCCAGCGCGTCCCCGCATCCCGAAACGGATTCGCGCGCCATGACCAGCGAGGCGCGGAGCTGCGCCTTCGCCCGGCTGACCTCTTCCTCGCTGGCGCCCGTAGCCAGCTCGGCAAGCTGCTGCGCGGTGACCGTCAGCATTTCATTCGCCCGGTCGGCAGAAGTGCCGGCATAGATGCCGAAATGGCCACTGTCCGAATACATGCTGGCAAAGGAGAATATCGAATAGCAGAGACCGCGTTTCTCGCGCACCTCCTGGAACAGGCGCGAGGACATGCCGCCGCCAAACAGCGTCGACAGAACCATCATCGCGAAGCGGCGGTCATCACGGGCACCGAAGCTCGGCAGGCCGATCACGAGATGCGTCTGTTCAAGATCGCGAACCTCGATATGGCGCCCCCCCTGCCAGGAAGGCGAGAGGCGTTGTGTATCCTCGGCGCTGGCAAGATGGCCGAGCCTTTCTTCGACGCGTTTCACAAAATCATCATGCGCGACCGCACCCGAAGCGGTGACAAGCATCTGCCCGGCACCGTAATGACGCGACATGAAACCACGCAGATTGTCGCGCGAAAAGCCGCTGACACTGTCGATCGAGCCCAGGATGGGGCGGCCAAGCGTATGGTCGCCATATGAGGCGCGGGCAAACATGTCGAACACGATATCATCGGGTGTGTCCTGCGACTGCCCGATTTCCTGGATGATGACACCGCGTTCGCGCTCGATTTCCTCGTCCGGCATCGTCGGCTCGGTCAGAATATCGGCCAGAATGTCGATCCCCATATCCAGATATTCGGGCAGAAGGCGCAGATAATAGGCTGTTTCCTCGCGGCTGGTATGCGCGTTCATATAGCCACCAACATTCTCCACCTCGGTGGCGATGTCGCGCGCGGAGCGCCGCTTTGTACCCTTGAACGCCATATGTTCCAGCATGTGGGCGATACCCATCTCGCTGTCACGCTCGTCGCGCGCACCGGCATTCACCCAGATCCCGACCGAAAGGCTTTGCGCCTGCGCAAGGCTGCGGCTGGCGACACGCAATCCGCCGGGGAGTGTTGTCAGTTCACCGCGGCTCATACTGTCCTCCGCATACCCAGGATCAGGTCTCGCACGGCGTCGGCATTTGCCGGCGCGTGCTGCATCGCCTCATCGCGCGACATCAGATCGGCAAGATGCGGCGGCAGGGCCGGCTCCTCACCGGTGGCGCGGGTCACGGCTTCCTGGAATTTCGCCGGATGTGCGCAGGCAAGCGCGACCACCGGAACCGCCGGCCCGACAGTGCCATCGGCAACGGCGCGGCGCGCCGCCGAGACACCGACCGCGCTATGCGGGTCGAGCAGCATGCCCTCTGCCGCGCTGGCGGCGATTTCCGCCAGCGTTCCATCATCATCCAGCCGGTAGGCGGCGAAATGATCCCGTGCCGATTGCATGGCCTGTGTCGGCAGGTCGAAACTGCCGGTTTCGGCGAAACGCGCCATGATCGCGGCCACGGCGTCGCCATCCCGCCCCAAAAGTTCAAACAGCAGGCGTTCAAAATTGCTCGACACCTGGATGTCCATCGACGGGCTGAGCGACGGCGTCACCGTTTCGCGCTGCATCGCGCCATCCTCGAAGAAACGCGTCAGGATGTCATTGCGGTTCGAGGCGATGATCAGCCGGTCGATCGGCAGCCCCATCCGCATCGCCACATAGCCGGCAAAGACATTCCCGAAATTACCGGTCGGCACTGCAAAGGCGACCTTCCGGTCGGGCGCGCCAAGCGCCAGCGCTGCCTTGAAATAATAGACAATCTGCGGCATCAGCCGCGCCCAGTTGATCGAATTCACGGCCGACAGATTGACCTCGTCACGAAAGGCATGATCGTTGAACAGCGTCTTGACGATGGCCTGGCAATCGTCGAAATCACCGGCAACAGCCACCGCGTGCGCGCCCGCCGCAATGACCGAGGTCATCTGGCGCTGCTGCACCGGCGAGACCCGCCCCTCGGGGAACAGGATGAAGATATCAACGGCCTCGCGCCCCTTGAAGGCCTCGAGGGCGGCCGAGCCGGTATCGCCGCTGGTCGCGCCAAGGATCACCGCTTGCCGCCCGGCCGAGCGCAATGCGCGGTCAAAGGCGCGTGACAGGAACTGCATCGCATAATCCTTGAAGGCGATGGTTGGGCCGTGGAACAGCTCCATGACATGGATGCGGTCGTTCAGTGGACGAAGCGGTGCAATCTCGGGGTCGGTGAAGCCGGCATAGGCATCGCCGGCCATGGCGGTCAGCTCGGCCTCGTCAATCTCGCCATCGGTGAAGCGCGCCATGATCCGGCCGGCCAGCGCGGCATAGGAAAGGCCGGCCATGTCGCGGATTTCATCGGCGGTGAATTGTGGGTAGCCGGTCGGCAGATACAGGCCGCCATCACGGGCAAGGCCGCTGAGAAGCGCCTGTTCATAACCCAGCGGTCCATCCTGTCCCCTTGTGCTGATATAGTTCATCCGCGAGGCTCCTGTTCATCGCTTCCGGCGCGACCGCTACCAAAGCTCAACCGTCCGCGTTGGTGATGGAAGGCGGCATAGACGCCGATCAGCGCGCAGGCAATGCCATACCAGGTGATGGCATAGCCAAGATGCGAGTTGCGAAGGTTGGTTTCAGTCCGCGCCCCGATCGGCAGCGAGATTTTCTCCGATGTCCGCAGCGCCGCCGCATAGATCCCGGTCTCGGCAGCGTCACCAAGTCCGAGATGCGAGACGATCTGCGCCGGCACGAGGGTGAACCAGAAGCCGTTCTCGGGCTCGTTCTCTGGCACGAAATATCCCTTTGTCGCCGGGAAGCGCAGAATGGCAGTGACCGTGGTCTCGCCCTCGATCAGCGAGAAGGTCCGCTTTGTCTTGTCGCGATAGGATTCCGACACCCAGCCGCGGTTGATCAGGATGATCCGTCCATCGGTCAGGGTGAAAGGCGTGACGATGTGAAAGCCGGCATTGCCCTCATAGGTGCGGCCGGTCATGAAGATTTCACGATCATGGTCGAAGCTGCCGGTCAATGACAGGCGGCGGAACTCCATATCCGGCGCGATGCTGCCCACCGGCAGCCCGACGGCGTCGGCCGTAGCGCGGGTTTCGAAATCATGGATCAGCTGGTTCTTCCATTCCAGCCGCTGGACCTGCCAGGTGCCAAGCATAAGCAGGATGATCAGCGCCGGAAGCGTGGCGACAGTTGGCCAGAGGAGCGGACGGAATTTCATCGAACTACCCGTGTTGAAAGTGCTTCTACCTAGCACCAATGAAAAGGGAGCGCCCGTGAAAAGCGCCCCCTCCCCGTGAATTTGTGCGATGCCGACGCGGCGGCACCGGCCTGATTATCCGCCCCACCAATATACGGCGGCGAACAGGAACAGCCAGACAACGTCGACAAAGTGCCAGTACCAGGCAGCAGCCTCGAAGCCGAAATGCTGTTCGGCCGAGAAATGGCCGGCGCGACCCCGGAACCAGCAGACGGCAAGGAAACAGGTGCCGACCAGAACGTGGAAACCGTGGAACCCGGTAGCCATGTAGAAGACCGAGGGATAGATGCCGTCGGTGAAGCCGAACGGGGCATGGCTGTACTCGACCGCCTGCAGGCCGGTGAACAACGCGCCCAGAAGGATCGTGATGCCAAGCCCGTTCATGAAGTCGCGGCGGTTGCCATGCTGCAGCGCGTGGTGCGCCCAGGTAACCGTGCAACCCGACAGCAGCAGCACCAGCGTGTTGATCAGCGGCAGGTCGAACGGGTTGAAGGTCTCGATCCCCTCGGGTGGCCAGACACCCCCCATCGGGAACAGGGCCCGGTCGAAGAAAGCCCAGAAGAAGGCAACAAAGAACATCACCTCGGAGGCGATGAACAGCATCATCCCGTAACGCATGCCTATCTGAACGATCGGGGTGTGGTGCCCCTGATATTCAGCCTCGCGGATGATGTCACGCCACCACATGAACATCGTCGCCAGCACCAGCGCCATGCCGATCGCCAGCACGGTGACGCCATGCGCGACTTCATGCATGAACATGACGCCGCCAATGGCCGCCGTGAAGGCTGCCGCCGCGCCGACGGCAGGCCATGGGCTCGCCTCAACGAGATGATAGGGGTGTTTGTTTGCACCACTCATGTTGGTCTCCTCTCAATCTGGTGCCGCATTGGCGACACCACCTCTCCCTGATCAAGTATCCTCGGCCTTGCCGGTACCCTGCACCGGAAAGAATGTATAGGACAAGATGATTTCGCCGATATCACTTGTATTGCTGTCGGCGACGATCTCCGGATCGATGTAGAAACGCACCGGCATCAGCACCGACTCGCCCGGTTGCAGCGTCTGCTCGATAAAGCAGAAGCAATCGATCTTCATGAAATGCGGTCCAGCCTTGACTGGCGTAACATTATAGGTCGAGGTGCCGGTCGACGGCGCGTCGCCAAGATTCGTCGCGCGGTAATTGATCACCACCTCTTCACCCGGATTCAGCGTCACCGGCGCATCAACAGCCTCGAAGCGCCAGTTCAGGTCGCGGCTTATATTGGCATCAAAGCGCACCTTCACCGGATGGTCCGGCACCACGGTCTCGGCCTGTGCCAGCGCTACCTGCGTCGTGCCACCATAGCCGGTCACCTGACAGAAAAGCTGATACAGCGGCACCGAGGCATAGGCAAGGCCGACCATGCCACTGACGACAATCGCCAGAATAACCAGCAACCGGCGGTTGCCATCCTGCGGCGGTGCGGCGGGGGTGATGGCCGGGCCGTTCATCCGGCACCTCCCATCCTGACAATGGTCAGCACGAAAAACAGCACGCAAAGCCCGGCAATGGCGCCAAGCAGCGCGCGGTTACGGGTGCGGCGCATCTGCACCATCTCGTCCGCGGTTCTAGGTTGCTGCCGTTCAGCCATTACAGCACCGCCAGGACGCCGCTCGTGACCAGAAGTCGGTCAATGACCAGACCAAGGAAGAGCAGGAACAAATAGAGGATCGAAAAGGCGAAAAGACGCTTTGCCGCGGCATCGTCAGGCTGCCGGTACAACACCCATGACAGGCGGATGAAATTGAGACCAAGCGCCGCGACAACAACGCCATATGCCATCGAGGTCATGCCGATGACGGCCGGGGCCAGCGCCAGCGGGGCCAGAAGAACAGCGTAGATCAGGATCTGTCTGCGGGTTTCCGTCTCGCCGGCAACCACCGGCATCATCGGTACATTGGCGCGCAGATAATCATCATTGCGGAACAGCGCCAGCGCCCAGAAATGCGGCGGCGTCCACATGAAGATGACAGCAAACAGGATCAGCGGTTCAACCGACAGCCCACCGGTCACGGCGGCCCAGCCGATCACCGGCGGCAGCGCACCGGCAGCCCCGCCAATGACGATATTCTGCGGCGTGCTGCGCTTCAGCCAGATGGTGTAGACAACACCATAGAAGAAAATCGTGAAGGCAAGCAGGCCGGCGGCAAGCCAGTTCGAGGCCAGCCCCAGCAGCAGCACCGAAAGTGTCGAGATGACAAGCCCGAAGCTCAGCGCCTCGGCAGGCTCCACCGCGCCCGAGGGCACCGGCCGGCCGCGCGTGCGTTCCATCACCGCGTCGATGTCACGGTCATACCACTGGTTGATCGCCCCGGATGCACCGGCGCCGGCGGCAATGGCGAACAGCGAGATGACGAACAGCAGCGGGTGCATGTCGGCGGGGGCCAGAAACATCCCCACAAAGCCGGTGAAGATGACAAGGCTCATCACCCGTGGCTTCAGAAGCTGCCAGAAATCAGCGACCGACGGGCCATAAAGCCCGTCGGTCGTCGCGTTTGCGTTCTGGTTAGATGTAAGTGCCATCGGCTCCAGCCAGATAGGGTTGATCGGTCACAGCGGCCCTACTTGACCTTCGGCAGTTCGTCGAAGGTGTGGTAAGGCGGCGGCGAGGATACCTGCCATTCAAGTGTCGTCGCGCCTTCACCATACGGGTTGTCAGCCGCACGGCGCCTGGCGATAAACGCCTCGGCAATGACGACAAGGAACAGGATCGCACCGGCGGCTCCGATATAGGAACCGATGGAAGCAACCATGTTCCAGCCGGCGAAGGCATCAGGATAGTCGATATAGCGACGCGGCATGCCTGCCAGCCCCAGGAAATGCATCGGGAAGAAGGTCAGGTTGACACCGACGAAAGTCACCCAGAAATGCAGCTTGCCGAGCCATTCGGAATACTCATAGCCGGTCATCTTCGAGAACCAGTAATAGAACCCGGCGAACAGGCCGAACACCGCGCCAAGCGACAGCACATAGTGGAAGTGCGCGATCACATAATAGGTGTTGTGAAGCACCACATCGAGGCCGGCATTCGACAGCACCACGCCGGTGACACCACCGACCGTGAACA
>Ga0181585_10001748_pt1 | contig 19200 bp, 14 predicted proteins | sample 071ome_29_FD_132469 | JGI IMG/M metagenome (GOLD analysis project Ga0181585, IMG submission 132469) | Coastal salt marsh microbial communities from the Groves Creek Marsh, Skidaway Island, Georgia - 071407BT metaG (megahit assembly) | ecosystem: Environmental > Aquatic > Marine > Intertidal...
TTCTTTTTGCTTCCTCATCTGCTTTTCTTTTTGCTTCCTCAGCTGCTTTTCTTTTTGCTTCCTCCGCCTCTTTTTGTCTTGCCCGCTCCGCTTCCTCTGTTATTATTTGATTAAATAAACTTTCCAAACCCTCATTTTCTTTTTCTAAAACCCCAATTTTTCTATCGAAGGAACTATAATCTTCGTGATATTTTTCACTTCTAAGATCCTCTATATGTTTTTCATTCTTTCTAGATTTAGTAGCAGTAATTTCTATATTATTACGTTCTAAAATCATATTTAAAATCTCTAAATATATCTTATTATCTTGAGATGAAGTAGATTTATCAGTTTGTAATTCGAGGATAGAAATTAATTTTTTTTTATAAGAACTATCGAATAAAAATTGATTTTTTTCTAATAATTCTGAGAATTTATCTATAATTTCTTTTTTATTTTCTGGTAAACCATTTTTAGATAAATTCTGGCATTTTATTTTTAAAATATTACAAATGTTTTTATCTGATAATGAATCTAAAACATCTTCAAGTAGATTAGCTCTATATTGATTCATTATTAATAAACATTCTATTAATGTTTTATTAGCTGTTTCTTTTTCCTCTTCTGTAAGTGATTCAATTTTTACATGCAATATGTGATCTATTATAGCAAATGCAACTATTTCACACTTTTTTTCTTCTGGTTTAATTTCTTTTTGTCTTAATCGATATATCAATGAACCTGTTCCATTTGAATCCATATTATAGATAATATCTTTCTTATCTGTTGCTATTTCTATTACTTGCCTATCTATTGCCTCCTGATCTGAAGGAGATGAGCTGTAAATATTCTTAACAAGATTCTCTATTTTTTCATAGAATATCTTATTTTGTTCATCTTTTGCTGCCTGATATCTGCTCGTATCTTTCATAATTTCCACCTTAAATTTTCTGCATGATAGCATTTTTTTTAAGATGAGTCAAAAGATAACTAGCTGAAATTTACTGATTAGTAAAAATTTAAATTGGAAATTATGAAATTAAGATAATTTTTCTAATAAGTTTGTAATTCTTTTTGCAAGCTTTAAAGGGTCTTTAATTGCTTCCCCTTCAATGATACATGCTTGATCAAATAAAACTAAACAATAATCAGTAAATTCAGCCTTATTTGTTTGAAAATTTTTATGCATTGCTTTTAAGATTTTATGCTCAGGATTTATTTCCAATATTTTCTTTGAAGCTTCTTTTAATTGACCTTGCTCAATTAACATTCTTTCCATTCTTATATCCATTCCATGCTCAGAAACTGCTAAACATGCAGGTGATGAAGTTAATTTTTTTGAAATTTTAACATCAGCTATTCTATCAGCTAGAGCTTCTTTCATAGCAGATAATAAATCTTCATATTTATTTTCTTCTTCTTTTTTTATATCTTTTTCTTTGGCCTTTTCTTTACTTTCATCCTCAAGATCGCTTGCTGATCTAGCAACAGATTTAATATCTTTTTCTTGATATTTTGGATTTGTAGTTAACCAAAAATCATCTACCCCATCTGTTAAAAATAAAATTTCTATATCTTTTTCTTTGAAGCTCTCTATTTGAGGATTTTCTGCCATAGCCTCTAAATCATTTCCAATTAAACAATAAATTGCTTTTTGCTCTTTTTGCATTCTTGCAACATATTGTTTAAGACTTACATATTTACCATTGGATTTTGATGTTTTAAATAAACAAAGATCAAAGATTTTATCTTTATCAACTGTATATTCACATAGAGCTTCTTTTAGAACCGCACCAAAATTATCCCAGAATTTTTCATATTCGGTTAGGTCATTTTCCATTTTTTTATTGAGCTCTGCAAGGATTTTTTTAACAACACTGTTACGAATCCTATCAATTGTTATATTATTTTGTAAGGTTTCTCGCGAAATATTCAAAGGCAAATCTTGAGAGTCTATTATTCCTCTTAAAAATCTTAAATATGCAGGGATTAATTCAACATGATTATCTTCAGTAATAAAAACTTTTTTAACATATAATTTAACAGAACATTTGCGATCTGGATGGAATATATCAAATGGTCTTTTGCTAGGTATAAATAATAAGTTTGTATAATCTATTACCCCTTCCACTTTATTATGTATTGTAAGCCAAGCATCATCTACAGCATGATCTAGATTTTTATAAAAAGAATTATATTCTTCTGGGCTTATATCTTTTTTGTCTTTGTGCCATAAAGCCTCAACAGAATTTACAATTTCTGGTTTTTCTTCATTCTCAGCTATTAATTCTATTGGAAAACCTATGTGATCTGAATATGTTTTAATGATGTTTTTTACGTTAAATTTATCAAGAAATTTGTCAAAATCTTGTTTTAAAAATAAGGTTATTTTAGTGCCTCTAATATCATCTGATATTTCCTCCAAAATAAATTCACCTGTTCCTTCTGACTCCCATTTAAATGCTTTGTTTTCTCCAGCTTTGCTTGAAATAACTCTAACTTTATCTGCAACCATAAATGATGCATAAAAACCTACTCCAAATTGCCCTATTAAATCACTAGATTTTTTTTCACCTTCTTGTAAAGAATCTAAAAATTTTTGTGTTCCTGATTTAGCAATTGTACCAAGATTTTCTATCAAATCTTGCTTATCCATACCTATGCCACTATCAAAAATTTCTAATGTTTTTTCTTTTTCATTGATTTTTACGCTAATTTTCAAAGGATTATCTTTTAGCTTGCTGGCAATTTTTTCATTACTATTTATTTCATAACGCAATTTGTCGCAAGCGTCACTTGCATTTGATAATAACTCTCTTAAAAAAATCTCTTGATTAGTATAAAGCGAATTAATAACTAAGTTAAGTACTTTACTGATTTCTGCGTCAAATTTATGTGTTTCTTGTTTTGCTACTGACATTTTTGATTTAAATTTATTTATATTAATAGATAGTAACTATCTAACAAATTTCAAGAGCAATTTAGCAAATAATTATTTGCTAAAGCTAAAGCAGATATTATTGCTGTATCAGCTCTTAATATTCTTGCACCTAAGGTTAGATTTACGCTATTTGGATGGGAGTTTATTAGCTTTCTTTCAGCTGAATTAAAACCACCTTCTGGTCCAATTAAAATAATAACTTCAGCATTATTTTTGATATTTTTAAAACAATTTTCTGCATTAAAACCTTCCCTTGATTCATCTGCAAAAATTAATATTTCATTAGTTAATGTATCTAAGAAATTTTTTAATGTGCTAATTTCAAAAATAGAAGCTAAATCTACTCTTTCACATTGTTCTGACGCCTCAATTATATTAGCTTGTAATCTTTCTATGTTTACTTTTCTAACAATTGTAAAATCAGTAATTATTGGATAGATTTTATGTACACCTAATTCAGTTGCTTTAGTAACTAAATATTCAGCTTTAACATTTTTAACTGGGGCAAAAGCTAGAGAAATATTTGATGATATTTTAAAATTTTTAATTTGTTTTTTTACAAATATTTTACTTAATTTATCTATCTCTTTAATTTCAGCTAGATACTCCCCGGTTTTATTGTCAAATATATATATTTCTTGGTTAATTTTTAATCTTAAAACCTTAATTAGATAGTTAGTTTGAAATTTATTTAATGTAATTAGTATATTAATTTGAATAGCATGATCTATATAAAGCCTAACTTTCATTATTTTAGATAGTTAAAAATTAAATTTATAGCCAATGCTTAATATGGTTTCATCAAAATAATGCTCAAAATAATATTTCTTGTCATTATAAGCAGTATTTGCTTCTGTTTGGCTGGTGTTGTAGCTATATTTAACCTTATCAAACATTAATTGTTTGATCTGAAGATAAAATTTCATTTTATAATTTAAGATGTAATTTAGGCCTAATTTTGCTAATATAACTTCATGCTCATTATAATCAGAGCTGATTCCTATTATGCCAATTCCATAACCACCCCCAATATAAGGCGAAAATTTTTCACCAGGAAAATTTAATATTATATTAGCTGTAGCGCTTAAAGAAGTTAAAACTTCATCATCTTCTTTTTCTGGGTTTTTTGGACCTTCTTCTGTATAAGTTCCACCTCCTAAACTTTTTGAATTAATTTTTGTTTTGATAAATTTATTAACATAAGAACGCGTGTAATGAGTCTCTACTTCAAAATCTATTAATTTATTTAACTCAAAGCCATAAGCTAAATCAATACCTAAGCCCCCTTTTCTATCTATTTTTCCTAAATATCCAACATTAATTGCAGAATCATTTGCCGTAGGATAGAAAATATTATCAGATATTACATCAAGATCATTAGCAAAACTATAATTTATAGCAAAATTAATATATTTATTGCGCTCTTTTTTTGTTTTTTTATACCATTTTTTATTGTGATCTCCTTTATATTGAGAAAAATTTTCAATTTCTTCTTGAGGGTTTATTATCACTTCCTCTACTGGTTTTTTAGGCTGTATATATTCATACTCATAATTATTTTCTTCTGAAGCGAAGACAAAATTAGGTTGTAATATAAATAAAGAGAAAATATAGAGAGCTTTTCTATACATAAATTTTCTACCAATTTTGTTTAATATGTTTATTATTACTCCCTACAAATTAATTATCATCTATTAAATGAAAGAATTTCCAAAAAAATATGATACTGCCCAAATAGAAAAAAAATGGCAGGAATTTTGGTTAAAAAACGAAATATTTGCTTGGGATGAGTCTCTAAAGCGTGAAGATAATTTTGTTATCGATACCCCTCCTCCTACAGTGTCAGGAATGTTACATATGGGGCATGTCTTTAGCTACAGCCAAGCGGACTTTATTGCAAGATATATGCGTATGAAAGGTAAAAATGTTTTTTACCCTATGGGCTTTGATGATAATGGCCTTCCTACTGAAAGATTAGTTGAAAAATCAAAGAAAATTAAAGGTTCTCAAATAGCTAGAAGTGAATTTGTGGCAATTTGCAAAGAAGTGGTTAAAAATGCCGAAGAAGATTTCAGGGACCTTTTTAAATCAATAGCTTTATCAATTGATTGGCAGCAGGAATATCAAACTATTTCGCAAGATACTCGTAAAATATCTCAATTATCTTTCTTAGATTTATATCATAAAAATCATTTAGATAGAAAAAATGAGCCAACCTATTGGGATCCAATAGATCAAACTGCTCTTGCGCAAGCCGATCTTGAAGATAAAAATATTGATTCTTTTATGAATGATATTTCTTTTAATCTTGAAGATAGCAATGAAACTATTGTTATTTCTACAACAAGACCAGAATTAATACCCGCTTGTATAGCAATTTTTGTGCATCCAGAGGATGAAAGATATCTTCACCTTATTGGTAAAAATGCTTTAACTGCATTATTTAACGTAAAAGTACCTATCATTGCAGATTCTTTAGTTGAAAAAGATAAAGGAACTGGAATTGTAATGTGCTGTAGCTTTGGTGATATGATGGATGTTACATGGTGGAAGAACCATAAATTGGCTGAAAGAATAATTCTTAATAAATATGGCAAAATCAAAGAATTTGATGAAGATTTAGAAGCTAGCTTAGAGCAATATTGTGACTTAAAAAACTATCAGAATTATTATAATGAAATAGTTAATCTTAAGGCAAAGGATGCCAGAGTCAAAATTTTAGAAATTATCAAAAATAATAATTTATTAGTAAAACAAGAAGCTATTAACCATCCTGTAAAATGCGCCGAAAGATCTGGTAGCCCTATCGAAATTCTTATAAAACCTCAATGGTTTATTAAAATATTAGATAAAAAACAGGAATTATTAAAAATGGCTAATCAGGCTAATTGGCATCCTCATTATATGAAAATAAGAATTGAGCAATGGATAAATGGCTTAAATTATGATTGGTGTATTTCTAGGCAAAGATTTTTTGGAGTGCCTTTTCCAATTTGGTATGTAATAAAAGATGATAAAGAAATAGAAAGAATAATTGCTGATGTTAATGAGCTGCCTATTGACCCTATGGATAGCCCACCAACAAAATATAAAAATTCAGCTATAAAAATTGCAGAAGGTATTTTTGAAGCCGAAAAAAACGGTGAAAAAATTATGATTTATGCTGATAATGATGTTATGGATACTTGGGCAACAAGCTCTGTTTCACCGCAAATTTCAAGCAAAGCTATTAGTGATGGATTTGCTGTAAATAATGACAGACATGAAAAATTATTTCCTGCAGACCTTAGACCTCAAGCACATGAAATCATTAGGAGTTGGGCTTTTTATACTATTGTAAAATCTTATTTACATGAGGGTAAATTACCATGGTATAATCTGATGATATCTGGTTGGTGCTTGGCTAGCGATAAAACTAAAATGTCAAAATCAAAAGGCAATGTTATAACACCGGTAAAATTAATCGAAGAAAAAGGCTCAGATGTGGTTAGATATTGGTCAGCTAATTCTGCCCTTGGGGCAGATACTGCTTATTCTGAAGACTTACTTGGTGTTGGAAAAAAACTAGTAAATAAACTATGGAACGCTGCAAAATTTGCCGCTATTCATCTAGATAAAATTGATATTAATAATAAATCTGAACAACTTAATTTTGTTTATTGTGCTTTTGACAAGTGGATTCTTACAAAATTAAGCAGCACTATCAGTAAAGCAGCTAAAGAATTTGAGCGTTACGAATATGCAAAAGCATTAGCTGCTATTGATAATTTCTTTTGGAAGGATTTTTGTGATAATTATCTCGAAATCTCTAAAGCAAGAGCCTATGGTAATGAAGAAAATATCAAGGAATTCTTACCTAAATTAAATAATGCCGAGATTAAAAAATCATCATTAAGCGCTGCATATACTATTAATTTTATTCTTGATAATCTACTTAAATTATACGCTCCTTTTTTACCACATATTACAGAAGAATTATTCTCTTTAATTTTTCCGCATGAGCATAAGAAAATAATCTCTATACATAAAAAAAATACATGGCCAAAATTTCAATATGATTGCTCTAATGAGCTTTTAAATCAGGCTGAAGAAACTATAGATATTATTGACTTAATCAGAAAAGATAAATCAGATCATAATTTTTCTTTAAAAAAAGATTGCTCAGTTGAAATTTTTGCCGAAAATTTTAACTTAGATGAGCACTTAATTAATGATTTAATTTTAGTTGGAAATATCAAAAATTTACAAATAGAAAAAAGCAAATCTTTGCAAGTTAAAATTAACTATTAGATTTATTTATCTTTTTAAAATATGCCCGTGAAATATTATTATATTTATTATTTTTAATATTAGGGTTTAGATTATTAAGAATAGCTTCAGAAATATTATAATGATCTTTTAAAATTTTTATATTTTTGTCATTTAATTCAATATTTTGATTGGCAAGTAAATCATTAAGTAAGCTTCTAATTATTTTATTATCATTTGCTTTAATCTCCTTAATAACCGAAGAAATAAAGTAATATCTAACTTCTATAGTTGAGCTTAAATCATTGTTTGAAAAGAAAATCGCATTGGAATTTTCGATTGAGTTTCTATGAAAATTATTAGTTAAATTAATTTCTTTATCAAGAATTTCTGCAATTTTAAAAGCTAATATTTTTAACTGATTAATATTTACATTTTTTAAATTAATGGCATTAATTTCTTTTACCAATTTTTCAATAACCTCTAACCTACCTTCAGCATCTAAATATATTTTCGATTTAATAATCTTAATTCCAGAGCCTATTTGATTAGATTTTAATAATTTTAAATTTTTTTGTTTTAAAGAATCAAATTCTCTTTTTACTTTTATAAAGTTTTTTAGCCTATTTCTGCAGAGATTATTATGTTTTACTACCATATTATAAAGTCTAAATGCCTTATTAATCTCTTTTTTAACCTTAGATGATTTTAATTGTTTTTGTAAGGACGAAATTATTTTTGCTAAATCTTTATTAGTTTCTTTTGAAATATTTTTAAATGAATGTGGTAATTCAGTTTTAGTATTTAGATTATTATTTATATAAGTAATTAAAGAATATAATAAATGTTGAGTTTTTTTATAGGAATAATAATAATTATCATAAGCTTTATCTAACTTGCGTAAAATTTTAATATATTGATTATTTCCTCTATAAGAAATTGCATAATTATTTATCTCTCTACCATTAATTAACTCTATGGCTAAAATAATAATCTCATAAATATCTGGTAGAATTATTGTATCAAAATTATTTTGATGGCCAGCTGTTAATATCCTTGAGATAAACCCCTCATCTCTTTCTACCCCATTTTTTTTATCTGGAATTATAGCTTGCAATCTATTTATAAATAGAACTGCAGTTTTTGGAGAATAATGCTTAATTTCTTGGTAATATTTGTTAGCTTTAGCTTCAATCTCACTGAATTTTGCTTTAGCTAAAATATGCAGACTATGCTTTCTATATAATTCTATTTCTTTGGCATTTTCTGCAAATTTTTTATTTTTTGTTAGTTCAAATATTGCTCTTTCAATTGCAAATTCTGTAGAGTCTGGATTTTGTAAAATTATTTTACTGGCGGATATTCTTTGCTCAACTTCATTTACATTCTCTAGATATGCATTCCTAATTATATTGAGTAGCTCAGGCATTTTATTGGTAAGAGTTTTTAGAATATTCTCTGTATTATCTAAATTATTCCCAATAGTAAGGCGGTATGTAATACGGCTTACTATTGATGCTATTCCTAGCATTGCTGTAAAAACTGCGAAATAAATAAAAATATCTTTTGACGCTAATTTGCCGTAACCAATGTAATAACCAATATTTAAACAAATATAGGTGACCGGTCCTGCTGTCCAAATAAGACTTAAAATATTTAATTTCCAAGACTCTTTTTTGATCGCCTTGATAATATTTTTATTTAATAATGAATAGTTTTTTCTATTAATCATTCACATAATTAATATTTGTTTAACATACCTAATATATAATTATATCATATTTTTAATGATATTGCTATAAAAAAAACTCTTTTTAAGAGGCTATTAGACCTTTGGTTGGAGATGATGCTGAAGCATATTGTTTTTTCGCCATTCTACCTGCTAGATATGCATCTCTTCCAGATATAACCGCATGCTTCATAGCACGTGCCATTAATTCTGGATTAGCAGAACCTGATATTGCTGTATTTAGAATAACTGCATCACATCCCATTTCCATTGCAATTACTGCGTCTGATGCAGTACCTATACCTGCATCAATTATAACAGGAATATTGGCCTGCTCTATTATTAAATTTATATTTGTTTTATTTTGAATTCCTAATCCACTACCAATTGGTGCGGCTAAAGGCATTATAGCAACAGCTCCAGCATCTTCTAGTTTTTTTGCATAAATTGGATCATCATTTGCATATACCATTACCTCAAAACCATCTTTGGTTAGTTTTTCGGTAGCTATTAATGTTTCATGCATATCAGGAAAGAGATTTTCTTTGGAGCCAATAACTTCTAATTTAACTAATTTCCATCCCCCTACTTCTCTTGCTAACCTTAAGGTTCTAATAGCTTCTTCTGCACTATAGCAACCGGCAGTATTTGGCAAATATGTATAGTTTTTTGGACTTATGTAATCTTGTAATTTTTCATTATCTTTATCAATTACATTAACTCTGCGAAGAGCTACTGTAATAATTTCAGCTCCTGAAGCCTCTAATGCTTTTGCATTTTCCTCATATGATTTATATTTTCCAGTTCCTATTATTAAGCGTGAAGAAAATGAATAGCTGCCAATTTCTAGTGATGTGTCTTGTAATTTAGTCATTTAATACCTGTAACTATCTTTTTTAAATGGCCCATCTTCAGAAACATTGATATATTCAGCTTGCTCTTTATTTAGCTTTGTTAGTTTAACACCTAGTTTTTTTAAATGTAATTTAGCAACTTTTTCATCAAGCTTTTTTGGCAAAACATATAGTTTCTTTTTATATTTTTCGTTATTTTTATATAGCTCTATTTGCGCTAAAACTTGGTTGGTAAATGATGTACTCATTACAAAAGCTGAATGACCTGTTGCACATCCTAAATTAACTAATCTTCCTTCAGCTAAAATTATAATTTCTTTACCATTAGGGAATTTGTAAATATCAGTTTGTGGTTTTACATTTATTTTTTCAAGCTTAGATAATGCACTCATTTCTATTTCATTATCAAAATGACCAATATTGCAAATAATTGCATTATCTTTCATTTTTTCCATATGAGAGTAATTAATTATATCTTTATTACCTGTTGCAGTTACAAAAATATCAGTATTCTCAACGACATCTTCTATTGTTAAAACTTGATAACCTTCCATGGAAGCTTGTAAGGCACATATGGGATCAATTTCTGTTACAGTTACAATTGCACCTTGTGATGCTAGAGCCTTAGCACAGCCTTTTCCAACATCACCATAACCACAAACCAATGCTCTTTTACCAGCTATCATAAAATCTGTTGCTCTTTTGATACCATCAATTAGAGACTCTTTACAACCGTAAAGATTATCAAATTTTGATTTTGTAACTGAATCATTAACATTAATAGCGGGAATTTTTAACTCTGATTTTTCTTCCATTTCATGCAACCTTAAAACCCCTGTAGTAGTTTCTTCAGATACACCTTTTATATTTTTTAGCATATCAGGATATTCTTGGTGCATAATTTTAGTTAAATCACCTCCATCATCAAGCAACATATTTGGCTGCCAATTTTCAGCTTCAATTGTTTGCCTTATACACCATTCATATTCTTCTTCTGTTTCTCCTTTCCATGCAAATATAGGAGTTCCTTTTGCAGCAAGAGCTGCCGCTGCTTCATCTTGAGTTGAGAAAATATTGCATGAACTCCATCTGACCTCTGCTCCTAAAATTTGTAATGTTTCAATTAAAATAGCTGTTTCAATTGTCATATGTAAACAACCAATTATCTTTGCACCTTGAAGAGGTTTCTCATTTTTATATTCTTCTCTTAAAGCCATTAAACCTGGCATTTCTTTTTCTGCTAAATTAATTGATTTTCTTCCAGCTGCAGCTAGAGAAATATCTTTAACTTTAAAATCTTCAAATTGGTTTTTCACTATTTTCATATTTTGCGATTATTTTTAAAAAATTATACAGAACAAAACTCAATAATAAATCAATTATTTAGCAAATGATTATTAATCATCATCATATCTTGCCACATAATTTTCTTTTTTAAGGGTTGGCGCAATAAATATGAAGGATGAAAAATTGCAGTAATTGCAATTTCATTATCAAGATATGGATTTTTATATTGCATTATTTTACCCCTAATTTTTGAAATAGTATCATTAATATCAGGCAAGATTGAAGCTAATGCAGTTCCTCCTACTAATATTATTAATTTTGGTTTTTTTAAATAAATATGCCTTTCAACAAAGGGCCTACAAATTGCTATTTCTTCATCTGTTGGCCTTCTATTGCCAGGTGGTCTCCAAAAGACACTATTAGTAATGTAAAGATTATTATCTCTAGTTTTGCCAATTGATCTAAAAATATCATCCAATAATTTTCCGCTTATACCACAAAAAGGTATGGCCTGCTCATCCTCAGATGCACCTGGCGCCTCTCCTATTAAAATTACATCACTATTTTCATCTCCATCTGAAAAAACTAAATTTTTTGCAGTTTTATATAACTCACAACCCTCAAATTTACTTAAAATATCTTTTAGCTCAGACAAAGTTTTTGCTTTATCTGCTTGGCTTTTAGCTTCTTTAACTGCTTGATTTATTGGTTTTAGTTCAGAAATTAAACTGCTTTTTTTAGCAGTATTATCAAGATTATTTTTATTTATAGCTTTTTTTGCAGCTTTCTCAGATATCAAATTCCTAATATTATCTTGATATAACTCAGTTACTCCAGCTTGAATATAGGTTTTTAGTGTATTTTTTACATCTTGCATGATAATTTTATCATATTACATTATCTTTCTATTAATATTATTTGATTTTTCAAAATGCAAATTACTTTAAATGGTAAAGTCACTAATATAGACAAGAATCTGAAAATTTCTCATCTTCTAAAAAAACATAATATTGAACAAAATATGGTAGCTATTGAAATAAATTTAGAGATCTTACCTGTTAGCCAATATGAAGAAAGAGAAATTAAAGAGGGCGATAAAATTGAGTTAGTTGAGTTTGTTGGAGGCGGTTAGAACAAATCAAGATTTATTATCTAAACTATCTTTTATTTTTTTAAATAAGATAAAACCCGTAAAAAACAAAGTAATAGAATTTGCTAATATTAAGGGCATTGAAATAGTTAGCAAACCATAAATTAGCCATAACAACAGACCTATATTTAAAATAATATACATTTTTAAAGATAGAGCCTTAACATCATTAGTTCTGATTACCTTCAAGGCTTGAGGTATAAAAGAAATAGTTGTTAAACTTGCTGCGATATAACCTATAATTTCTATCATAATTAGGCTGCTTTATTTTTACTTAAGTTTTTTTTTAACTCTATGCTCAAATCCAGATTTTCCCATGCAAATAAACCAGATTCATCTATATGGCTTCTCCCGAAATGTCCATATGTTGCTGTTGGCAAATAAATTGGCTTATTAAGACCGAATCTTTTTCTAATTGCTTTTGGGGTCATTTCAATATTTTCAGTAAGATAATTTGCTATTTCGCTATCTCTTATTTTTGCCGTGCCATATGTTTCTAAGAAAAATGATATTGGCTTAGCTATGCCTATTCCATATGATATTTGTATAAGGCATTTTTCAGCAAGATCTGCTGCGACAATATTTTTTGCCAAATATCTTGCAAGATAAGCCGCGGATCTATCAACTTTTGAAGGATCTTTTCCAGAAAAAGCACCTCCACCATGTGGTGCCGCACCTCCATAAGTATCTACAATAATTTTTCTTCCTGTTAAACCAACATCACTTTCAGGACCACCAATTATAAATTGCCCAGTAGGATTAAAAAGAAATTTGGTGTTTTTAGTAAATTTATCCGGAACCTCAGATAAAATTAGAGGCTTTAAATTTGCTTCTATTTCACTTAAAGATAAATCTTTATCATGCTGAATTGACACTAATATTGTATCAATTTCTACTGGTTTGCCATTTAGATAACGCATTGTTACCTGAGATTTAGCATCAGCACCAAAACCTCTGATTTTACCTAACTCCTTATCTTGATAAATTCTTCTTAATATTTGATGAGCGTAATATATGGGGGCTGGCATAAAATTTTTTGTTTCATTACAAGCGTAACCAAACATTATACCCTGATCCCCTGCTCCTTCAGATTTATTAAGCCCCTCACCTTCATTTACCCCAACAGCAATATCGGATGATTGCTTGTTAAGATCAATTTCTATTTTAATGTCTTTAAAGTTAAATAAACCATCAACATAGCCTATTTTTTTAATTAACTCCCTAATTTTTGTATCAATTATTTTTTGTTCCCAGCCAAAGTTGCAGCTTACCTCACCTGAGACAATAATTCTTTTTGGCGTTACAAAGCTTTCAGCAGCAACTCTTGCATTTTGATCATTCTCAAGAAAATAGTCTAATATAAGATCGGATATTTGATCTGCAATTTTATCGGGATGTCCATGTGATACTGACTCACTAGTAAAAAGGTAGTTTTGCATTTTGTTTTAATAAAATTTAAATAATCACGTGAAATTTATCTATTAACAGCTTAAAAAGCAATAATTTACTTGCATAATATTGATTATATTATATTTTTGGTGATTCTTTAAAAATAAGACAAAACAAGATAAAATGGTAAAAATAGCAAATTTAGGGTTTCCAAGAATAGGAGCTAATCGTGAACTTAAAAAAGCAACTGAAGCTTTTTGGAAAGGCAAAATAAGTGAATCTGAGTTAAAAGACACAGCTAAAAATATTAGAAAAAACAACTGGCAATTACAAAAAGATAAATCCGTAGATTTTATTCCATCAAATGATTTTTCTTTTTATGATCAAATACTTGATATGATCTGCTTAGTTGGCGCAGTTCCTGAACGTTACAATCACGAAGGCGGCAATGTTTCTCTTGATAGCTTCTTCTCAATGGCCAGAGGAAAACAAGCTGATGGCATAGATGTTCCTGCAATGGAAATGACTAAATGGTTTGATACTAATTATCATTATATTGTACCTGAATTTATCTCAGGTCAAGAATTCTCAATTTCTAGTGACAAAATATTTTCAGAATATAGCGAAGCAAAAGAAATTGGCATAGAAACAAGACCAGTTATTGTTGGTCCAATAACTTTACTTGCTGTAGGAAAAGAAAAACAAGAAAATTTCAACCGCTTTTCTTTATGTGATAATTTAGTAAAATGTTATTTAGAAATAATCAGCAAATTATCTGACCTTGGCGTAAAAGATTTACAAATAGATGAACCTATCTTAGTTACTGATTTAAATGATGAAGTTAGAAATTTATTCACTTTAGCATATGATAAAATATCTTCTGCTTGCAATGATGCTGGAATAAATATTCATATGACTAGCTATTTTGCGGCTTTGGAAAATAACCTAGATAGTTATTTTGCTATTAATGCTGCATCTTATCACTTTGATTTAGTAAGAGCTGAACATCAGCTTGATAATGCCCTAGCTAAAATTCCAGACCAAGCTGCAATCTCACTAGGTGTAATTGACGGAAGAAATATTTGGATTAACAATTTAGAAAATTCATTAAATATTATAAATAAAGCAACAGAAAAACTTGGTGGCGAAAGAGTTATTATTGCTCCTAGCTGTTCATTACTTCATTCTCCTGTTGATCTTTCTGTAGAAGATAAAATTGATAGCGAGATAAAAGAATGGCTTGCTTTTGCAACTCAAAAATTAGATGAATTACATGCTTTAAAAAATTTAGATCAAAATTACTTAGCAGCTAATAAACAAGCTTTATCTAATCGTAGAAATTCTGCAAAAGTTAATAATAGAGCAGTTCAAGACAGAATGAATAGCCTTAAAGATTCTGACTATGACAGGGATAACCCGTATGAAGTTCGTGCTAAAAAGCAAAAAGATATATTTAACTTCCCTCTATTTCCTTCTACTACTATTGGTTCATTCCCTCAAACCGCTGAAGTAAGAAAAGCAAGAGCTGCATTTAAAAAAGGTGAATTAACAGCTAGTCAATATGATGAATTTATAGCATCAGAAACATTATCATGTCTAAAAAAACAAGAAAATATTGGTATTGATGTTTTAGTGCATGGAGAATTTGAAAGAAATGACATGGTTGAATATTTTGGTGAACAGTTAGAAGGCTTTACTTTTACCAAAAATGGTTGGGTTCAAAGCTATGGAACAAGATGTGTTAAGCCTCCAATTATTTTTGGTGATGTATCAAGACCAAAACCAATGACTGTTAGGTGGTCTAAATTTGCTCAAGAAAATTCAGAGCAAGAAGTTAAAGGTATGTTAACTGGCCCTGTTACTATTTTGCAATGGTCATTTGTACGTGATGACCAACCAAGAGAAATTACTTGCAAGCAAATTGGTTTTGCAATACAGGATGAAGTAAAAGATCTTGAAAAAGCTGGAATAAACATTATTCAAATAGATGAGCCGGCTATTCGTGAAGGACTTCCTATTCATAAAGCTGAGTGGAAAAATTATTTAACTTGGGCTGTGGATAGCTTTAAATTATCTCAAGCAACAGCTAATGATGAAACTCAAATTCATACTCACATGTGCTATTCTGAATTTAATGACATTATTGATTCAATAGCTGCAATGGATGCAGATGTAATTTCAATTGAAACATCTAGATCACAAATGGAGCTTTTAGATGCTTTTGTTGAATTTAACTATCCAAATGAAATTGGACCGGGTGTATATGATATACACTCTCCTCGCGTTCCTAATAAGCAAGAAATGAAAGCATTATTGTTAAAAGCATTAAATGTACTTCCTGCAGAAAAAATCTGGGTTAATCCAGATTGTGGTCTAAAAACAAGAGGATGGCCAGAAACTATGGGAGCTCTTAAAGAAATGGTTGAAGCTGCAAAGGAAATTCGTGATGATATTGAAGCAAAAGCAAGCGCATAGCTTTTCATTTTCTCTAGAGTTATCTGGAGAGTTTTCTGATAATAATTTATTGGATAAGGCTTCATTATCTATTTTATATGGTTATAAAAAGCTAATTAGTGATAAAAATAATATTTCTTTGCTTGATATTTGTAATGATGATTTGGAATTTAAAATCTCTAAAGATATCGCTATTGAAATTTCTAATAAATATAAAAAGCTGATTATTTTTGGCATTGGCGGTTCATCTCTTGGCGGACAAGCATTATGTGGAAGCAGATTTTACCAATATCTTAGCTCACAAACTATTGAAATAATTTTTATAGATAATTTGCATTATCATAATTTTAATATTTTTCTGGAAAATTTAGATTTTACATCCACAGCTTTTTTAACTATTTCAAAATCTGGAAAAACCTTAGAAACATTATCCCAGATTTTAGTAACTCAGGATTTTTTTAAAAAAGACATTGAAAAATTAGGAGCTGAAAATTTTTACTTTATAACTGAAGATAGCAAAAGCCCTTTGAAGGATATTGCTGATAATTTAAAAAGACCAATTATTCCTCACTCCAATCAAATTGGCGGAAGATATTCTTGCTTTACTTCTGTTGCAATGATTCCTGCTATTTTAACTGGCATAAATATTTCTGAATATATTAAGGGAGGCAAAAATATAATTGATAATTTTCTAAATGAAGCTGAAGACTCAATGGTTTTCAAAGGCGCCTCTATTATTAAAGCTGCAATGGACTCTGGATATAGTAATCATGTTTTTATTCCTTATTTGCAAAGGCTTTATCAAACTACTTATTGGTATGCACAATTATTTGCAGAATCTCTTGGTAAAAATGGCATGGCAATGACTCCAATTAAAGCTTTAGGTAGCGTGGATCAACATAGTCAGTTACAGCTTTACCTTGATGGACCTAAAGATAAATTTTTTACTTTTATTACTCAATCAACAGAAGATCTTGGTAATGAAATAATTATACCACACAATGTTCAAGATATTGATTATTTTAATAATAATAAATTAGGTGATGTTATTTTTGCCAATCAGGAATCAACTATTGAAACTTTGATTGAACAGAAATGCCCAGTAAGAAGAATTCACTTTGAAAATTTTTCAGATAAGGCTTTAGGTGAGATCTTAATGTTTTTTATGTTAGAGACAATTTTGCTTGGCTATGCAATGAATATCAATCCTTTTGACCAGCCAGCAGTAGAGACCGGTAAGATTAAAGCTAGAAATATTTTATTAAAAAATAATAAATAATACTGCATTTATTAATAGTTGTTTTTTAGCTATTCAGCATGTAAATCTGGTTCTATATTATATTTAGTACAAAATGGAACCTATAAATGTTAAATTTAGAAAATTAGAGTTATTTTATATAATTTTGACTTTTTTTCTTCCTATAATTGCTTTATTTTCTTCTAAGGCCTTAACTCTTTTATTAGTTATTTATTCGCTACCTTTCATATTTTACTCTTTTAAAGAAAAAACTAGCTTTAAAAAAAATTTTTCTATCAAAGATTTTAATTTATTAAAGCTCTCCATCTCATTATTTTTTCTGTGGATGCTAATTGCTGTATCTTGGTCTCCTGATATTGTTAAAGGACTTAAATTATGGTTAAGAATTTTATTATTATTTGTTATTTTTTTTATTGCTCACAATCAAATAAGCAAGAGTAAATCCATAATTTTACCTAATGATAAATTATTAAAAATATTAACTATTTCTATTATTATTTGTTTGATATTTTATTTTACGGAAAGATTTTTTGGTCAAAATATTTTAAATCTAATTAAAGGCCCTAATTATAGGCTTGATTATATTTATAGCAGCGGCATTTGTTTTATTGCTATGATTTCCTGGCTTTCAATTGATTGGGCTTATAAAAACTATGGTAAGTTTAAGGCGTTCTTCTTGTGGTTATTCATATTTACGGGAATTATGCTTACCATTAGTGAGGCTGCTAAAATTACTTTTTTTACTTCCTCTATTATTTATTTATTACATATTATATCTCCTAAGTTTAGTTTTAGATTAACCTCTTTTGCTGGAAGTTTTTTTATAATAATTTTTTTATTAGCCCCTAACTTTCTTAATATCCAAAAATTAAGTAATGACTTCCCTATTCCTCCAAGTCAAATTGCAAGATTATGTATGTGGCAATATATTGGTAAGATTGCGCTAGAAAAACCAATAATTGGCTATGGCTTTAATAGCTCTCGTTATTTAACTGATGAGGAAGAAGGTTGTGTTGCGCCTGTAGATGAGGCTAAATATAATGATGATGTAACTTCAAATTTTGGCATTTACATGCATCCGCATAATATTTTTTTGCAGTCTCTATTGGAGTTAGGAATTATAGGGTTTAGCTTATTTTTCTTATTATTTTTATCTGTTATTTCTAACATCTCCAAGATTAAAAATCTTAATTTACAAAGAATCTATCTAGTTGTATTTTTAAGCTATATTTTTATTGGGCTAATTGGATATGGTATCTGGCAAAATTGGTTTATTTCTGCTTTATTATTAGCTCTATTAAAGACACGTAATTTGTTAATTAGTAAATCTACATAGATAAACTTACTTTATAGATCTATCTATTTAAATAGGCGGTAGAAAACCCTTAAAATACTTATAAGTGGTTTTAATAGAGTAAATTTATATATTTTTGCATCTATTATACAAAGGCCATCATTAAAATTTATTGTATGTATACCTTTATTGTAAATATTAGTAAAATTAGGAAAAATTTCTTTCACCTGCTCTTCTTCGAAATCTTTAACAGTTAATTTAGTTATGTGATTAATTACAATTGACCCACCATAGGTTTTGCTGCAATTTTGTGCTGGACGATATAATTTATTATTTTTCGTGAAAAAATTACCAGCAGGACGTGCAGATTCCAGGCCAGTTTTTACGGGATTCTTAGGATGAGGCTGCCACTCTCCATGCAAATTATCACTGTAATTTATGTGTAATTCATATGCTCCCTTCATATAAAATAACCAATATAAATTATTATGCTTGAGGATTGTAGCATCAATTGCTTTTTCAGCTAAAATATCTTTTTCTTTTTGCCATTTAACTGGAAAGTTTTCAGATCTATAAAGAGTTAATTTTTTAGACCTACAACATTCTGGTAACATAAA
>Ga0181585_10001752_pt1 | contig 19174 bp, 18 predicted proteins | sample 071ome_29_FD_132469 | JGI IMG/M metagenome (GOLD analysis project Ga0181585, IMG submission 132469) | Coastal salt marsh microbial communities from the Groves Creek Marsh, Skidaway Island, Georgia - 071407BT metaG (megahit assembly) | ecosystem: Environmental > Aquatic > Marine > Intertidal...
AAGAAAGCGATCTAAATATTTGTTCAAAAGATGAAGTATATGTAATTTCTACTGTTGAAGATATTAAAGAGTTAATGGGTATTTTTGGCCACCAAGATAAAGAAGCAAGTAAAATAAGAATAGTTGGTGGAGGAAGAGTAGGCTTATATTTAGCTCATAAAATTGAACAGGAGGAACATCATCACAATGTTAAGTTAATTGAATCAGATACTAATAGAGCAAATATGATTGCTGAAAAATTGCAATATACTACTATCATTAATGGTGATGCTCTGGATAGGGAGATTTTACATGAAGTAAATATCTCATCAAGTGATACTATAATTGCAGTCTCAAATGATGATGAGGTAAATATTCTTTCAGCGCTTTTAGCCAAAAAATTTGGCTGTAAAAAGGCAATATCACTAGTTAATAGCATATCATTTGCTCCACTTTTTTCATCATTAGGAATAGATGTTATTGTTAACCCAAGAGAGATAACAGTATCCTCAATTTTACAATATATTAAGAATTTTAAAGTAAGAAATGCTCATTCAATTTGTGAATCTCAAGCAGAAATAATAGAAACAGACGCATTTGAATCATCATATTCAGTTGGTAAAACTATCGAAGATTTAAATTTACCTGAAGGTCTTTATATTTGTATGATTGTAAGAGAAGATAATCAAATTATCATTCCTAAAGGAGACACAGAAATAGTTGCAAATGATCGCTTGATAATTATGAGTAGATTAGAAACCTTAAAAAAAGCAGAAAAAATATTCTCAGATAAATATAAATATTTTTAACTGTTAAATAAATGCTAAAAAAATTTATAGTTTTTATTCTCTTAAATATCTCACTATCTGCATATTCAGCGGAGTTTTATAGTAAAACACAAGAGATAAGCGAGGAGCTAAAAGCAAAAATGCTAAATATTAGCTATAAAGAAAATTGTCCTGTTAAACCTAATGAACTAAATTATCTTACATTATCATATATTGATTTTAATGGAGAACAGCAAATAGGAAATTTAATAGTTCATAAAAAAATTGCCCAAAAAACAATTAATATTTTTAAGAAATTATTTGCTGAAAATTACCCTATCAAATCAATGAAATTAATTTTTGAATATAATGGCAGTGATGACGCTTCTATGGCAGATAATAATAGTTCAGCTTTTAATTGCAGAGCTGTTGCTGGTAAAGATAATGTTTTTTCAAAACATAGTTATGGCATTGCAATTGATATAAATCCAATTGAAAATCCTTATATTAAAAATAACGTTATTTTACCACCAGAAGGTAAAAAATATCTTGATAGAACAATCAATCATCCTGCTCTAATTAGAAAAGGAGATAAAATTTATGAAGCATTTATATCTGAAGGTTTTATATGGGGAGGTGAGTGGAATAGTTTAAAAGATTATCATCATTTTGAATATAAAGAAACAAACTCTATTAAAGACAGTGAGGAACACGTTAACCGTAATTAACGTATATACTGGAAAGAAAACGTGTGGACAATTTTTTTTAGAGAAGAAGAAACAAAAAAATGGGCAGCAATAAAGCCATTGATTTAAGTGCGGTTTTTTCTGCTTTATAATTCATTGAATAATCCAAGTTTTTCTTATCTTTTTTTGCTCCTTCAGCAACATTCTTAATATCTTGTATTGAATCCTTAATGCCGCCATTTTCTTTTTTAAAAAGATATGGCTGATATTTTCCTTTCTTTTTTCCCCCTGGAACCACTCGTCTAGTTAAATCATCAGCTGAATAATATAAAAATTGAAATATTTCAATTACAGCTTTACTAACACCACCATAAACAGGATCACCCACATATTTACCAAAATCTTGTGCAGCTTTTTTATGGTATTCTTCTTCGCTATTAGAGGTTTTAAGATTGTGTTTTCTAATTTCATTTATCTTTTTAACATTAATAGTTTTAGCAAATTTAATAACATCAAGATCCAAAGCTCCATTAGAGCATGAAGAGATAAATAAAAAGATAATTGTAAATAGAATGATTTTTTTCATTAAAGAAAATATATGATTATGTAATTGCATATCGAATATATTATAATTAATTCAATAAAAGATAATCTTTATATAGATATCTATAACCTAGAGGTGAGCTAAGAGATAATGCTTACACAAACATTATTATGAGGAAGATTATGAGACCAGAAGATAGAGAATTGTTCTTTAGAGTCGCTGAAGGTAACATTGTAGCTGTGAAAGCATTATTAATTGTAGGAGCTAATCCTAATGCTATAGATAGTAGGGAACAAACACCCTTACATTATGCAGCTAATAATGGTCATACTGCAATTGTAGAAGAATTAATAACAAAAGGAGCTGAGGTTGATATTAAAGATAAATATGGACAAACACCCATACATCTTGCAGCACTAGCAGATTATACCTCAACTTTAGAAAAATTAATAGTACTAGGAGCTAATCCTAATATTCAAGATTTGTGGTGGTATTCACCCGTACATATAGCAGTAAAATCTCGACAAAATAAAAATTTAGATGCATTAATAAGATTAGGAGCTGAGTTTGATCTTAAAGGTTCATTTGGATTAACTCCCTTACACACAGCCGTTGATGAAGGGAATGTGCATGCAGTAAACAGTTTGATAGCAAAAGGAGCTGATATTTATAATATGGATTTAGTTGGTGAAACAGTAGCAGATACAGCAAATAAGAAAGGTAATGAAGAGATTAAAACAGCATTACTAAAAGCAGCAGCTCAAAAAGGCAATACTACTTTCGTTACATTCATAGCAAGAGGACCAGCAGCAGGTGGAAGAGGTATGTAAATAGCTTTTTATATTTATTACCCTCCCATATTTCGTCCTGAAGGGCCACCATCTTTTCCTAGTCCAGCTACATGAGTACCAAAAGAAGCTAGTGGAGCTTTTGGTGAAGCTTGCATGCTTCTTCCATCAGCACCAGGAACTTGTGGAGCTTTTAGAGGAGCTGATGGTGGAACTTCTTCTGACTTAGCTGTCAATTTTCCTTTAGAAGTCTTATCAGTAGAAGGTTTCAAAGCATCTGGTACAAAAGAATATAACAACTTATCCAATTGTCCGTTACGACCACAAATAATTGCTTTTTCTATCATGCCTAAATTTCTATCTTGCAATAGATATCTATCCAAGGCTTTTTTAACAATTTCTTTATTCTCTGGATTTGAGCCAATTGCTTTTTTATCAATCACACCACCTTCTGTCCAAAAAAGATATAGATTATGACCTGGATCAATTTTTACAGACGTACCTTCAACTTCTTTACCTTTACCATCAAAAAGAGCCTTAGTATATGCAGGATCTCTAAGATCTACACCTATTTCTTTTGCAAGTTGAGTAAATTTCTCAATCGGATGAGCTTGCTTTCCATCTGATGTACGGCTTATTCCGTTAACATGGTATTTTTTTTCATATTCACCGCTCAAGGATTTTTCTAAGGATACCTTAAGAGCAGTCTTAATTTCGTCCTGAAAAGATGGTTCAGCTTTTTCATATATCGCTTTAAAATCATGAACCCTAGTAAATTGAACATCCAAACCTGATTTAGCATTTTCTCCATCTCTAAAAAACGTTTTTGTAACAATATATTCTAATGCTCTTTCACGACCTTTTTTTTGATCTCCAGTTATGCTTTTACTTTCACGCTTTTCATCATTGCCACCTTTTTCAGGAATGGATCTTAAAACAGCAACTGCTTTTTCCTGTTCGTTTTTTCTCAATGTCGGATGCGGATCATGTGAATTAGGTCTACGAATTTCATTATCAAACTTTTCATGAGCTAAACTGTACCCGTTATCCCCAAAATCCTTTCTATTATAAACATCATCATAAATTTCTTTAACTAATCCATCTTCTCCATGTGCAACGAATTGCTTTAAAGCATCTAATTTATAACTTGCTTTAGCATTAGGAGAAGAAAATTTATATTTATCAAATACAGCATCAAAGTCTTTCTTGGTTGTTACAGGATTATCTGTAAATCTGCTTAAAATTTCTCTTTCCATCAGATATGAAGGAGTATTAGGATCATCTTTTCGTTTTATCCATCTAGAATATATATCATCTTTTATTCCAACAGATTTATAATAAGGATCATCTATTGAAGTATCTACGTATCTAGGGCTTCTTGGGTTAGGATCAGTTCTATTAAATTTAAGACTGCCATTATCTCTGCCATATTTTATGTTTAGTGCTTTATCTGAATTAATATCTCCCAAATCTATTAAATCTAACTCCTTTTTTTCTGCACTCTCAAGACCAAAACCACGAATATTTATAAGTGCAGCAAAAAATCTATTATATTCATCACCCTTTGGAAATAAACCCTGCCTAATTTTCTCAATTTCATTGAATTGATCTAGAGTTAAGGTTTTTTTTTCGTCTCCACCTTTAATTTTTTTTTCGTCTCCACCTTTAGTTTTATTATAAATAGCCTCCTGCTTTTTAATATAAACTTCTTTAAATATTTCTGAATCTTTTATTATTTTTTCAGGAGAGGATTGTGTTTCACCTTCATTAGGTGATATTTTATTGCTCTGCTTCCTTTTAAATAAACTAGAAAATCTTTCCCCCATAGTTTTTGACGTTCCTGCTTTTGTGTTAACAGGCTTGTTAGCAAACTCATTAAATACTTGTCTTACCTCTTCTTCTCCTACACTATATTTTGCAGCAACTTTTTGATAGATATCAGCATCTATTGCTGCAATCTTATCCTGTAGGGTATCTGCCATTTTTAAAAACCTAAATAATTAAACATTAATTTAATTTTAACATATAATAAAATTTAAAACAAATTTATTTAACTTAAAAAGCTCAACATCATATATCAAAAGCTTCAAATAACAAAAAACTACAAATATTTCTTCCTTTTGCATAATCATTAGCTTTTTGCAACGCTAATCTTTTATATTTTTATCTACTCCACTATTTCGAAATAATCTTAACAATTTAGCATTTAAATTGATGATATATTCTATTTAAGCTTATTTATTAGCTGCAAATAGAAGATTTATTTTATTCTAATATAAAAACAATTTCTTTATCAGTTAAAATAAATAGGAAAAATTAAGTTAATAATCCTTCCTATTACAAAAATTTATATTTTTTATCTACAGACCTGGGGAAGAAAACGAAGATCCTGTTCTATCTTCACCGTTACCTCTACCTTGCAATATATTTGGAGATAAAGGAGTTCCGCTTTTTCTTGCTAGACTAAATGGTCTAGGTGGTGTCATAGGCAACACACCTGATGCTAATCCTTGATCTCGAGGAGAATGATTCTCTGGACTACCATTATATAAACTATCTCTACCAACACTCGTTGCAGTTGACATATTTCCTGCTACACCTCTAGCAGCTCCACCTAATCTTTGCCTAACATTTCGTGGTGGTGTTGGCTCAGGTGTTCTAGATCTAGCAACAGTAGAAAATCCACTAGCATCTCCACCTAATCTTTGCCTAACATTGCGTTCTGTTTGTTGAGGTGCTCCAGTTCCAACGTCGCCAACCCCTGGTGAAGCTAGCCTGTTTTCTGCTGCTCTTGCAGCTAATTGAGAAGCATGATGTAAATTCCCTAGAGATCCATTAACCCTCGGTGAAGTTGGAACATTTCCTGCTACACCACCAGCAGTTTCACCTAATCTTGGCCTGACATTGAGTCCTTGATTTAGAGGTAATCCAGCTGTAACGGGGCCACCACTTGATGAAGCTACACCAGCAGCCGCTTGACTATTTGAAGCTGCACCACCAGCAGCTCCACCTAATCCTTGCCAAACTAAAGGTTCTTGACGTAGAGGTGATCCAGCTCTAACGGGGCCACCACTTGATGAAGCTACACCAGCAGCCGCTTGACTATTTGAAGCTGCACCACCAGCAGCTCCACCTAATCCTTGCCAAACTACAGGTTCTTGACGTAGAGGTGATCCAGCTCTAACGGGGCCACCACTTGATGAAGCTACACCAGCAGCCTCTCCTTGAGAATCTGGGTTTTGATCAAAGGCACCTCTAAGTAATGCTAGAGCAAATGCTAGATCAGAATTATAAACTGGATTAATACCATGAGAAGTAGCTCTTTGACTAACATTGCGTTCTGGTTGTTGAGATGCTCCAGGTGAAGCTTCCCTCTTTTGTTCTGCTTTTGAACCAGCAGCCGCTCCTTCTCTATTTGAATCAGCAGCAGCCGCTACTTGACCATCTGAATCTGCACCAGCAGGAACTTGAAAAGCTGGCTGTGAATTCTCAGCTACTTGACTATTTGAAGCTGCACCACCAGCTGGTCCATCATTGCCTCTACCTGTTGATCTATGAACACTTCTAAATGCTGAATGTCCATCTAATCCTTGCCAATTCTGCGATTCTGGTTCAGGTGTTTTAGCTCCATCACCGCCACCCCTTGGTGAAGCTACACCAGCAGCAGCCGCTACTTGAACATCTGAATCTGTACCACCAGCCGGTCCATCATATGGTGGAGGACAAGCAAAACCTAGCCGTCTTCGAGATGCTGCATTCAGAGGCCGAGGCTCTCTAACTCCTGGATTCCTACGAACTGCAGGAGGTCCACTGGTAGATTGATTTTCTTCACTAGTTATAGCTCCACTTTCTAAATTAGTAGGAGAATTACTAGGAGAAGTAAGTCTTTCTGCCTCTTCATACAATTTTTCCATCACTACTTTACTCCATTCTTGTAATCTTAACTTCTCATTTTCAAATTGCTTTACTAATGCTTCTACTTCAGATGGTTTGGCATTAGCTAACTGTTTTTTTCTTTGTCTATTTTGTCCTACTATATGCCCAGTCATCAAATCTTGCAAAAACTCTGTGAAAATAGCCGTACGTTGTTGATATTCCGTAAGAGTTTGATCACCAATAATTACACCATCATAAATATAAGGTAAAATTTCAAACAAGAAATCTTCATTTAATAAAAAATTTAATGCTGCATCTCTGGTCCTCATTGTTGGATCAATGCCAATCAATCTATCCATATCAATGTAAAATTTTTGAACAACATTACGATCTTCTCTTGAACCATCATTTCTACTTGCCTCAAGTATAGCATTACGAAGTTCAGGCATGTTAAATACACGGTTAAATACATCATCCAACTCTGACAAACTTAGATCATTCATTCCTCTTGTTAATTCATAAACACCAGAATTTTCCATATCTTGCACCGCTTGACTAGTTATACCTTCAACATTAGAACTCATAAAAGTTGATGCATCAGCTGAACCACCAGCCGCTCCTTGCCTATTTGAAGCTGCCGCACTTCCGCCAACTCTCCTTCTTAAACCTGTATCCTGAGTAGGATCACTAACAAATCTAGGGGAGCTTCCACTAGCAAAACTTGCACTCGCACCATGCATCTCCTCTTCAAATTCCATAGCATCCTGACTAGTTTGTTGTGAATTAAGATGTGTTATATATCCTTCAACCAAATTAGAAAATTCATCAAGGGATAATGTTCCTCTCTCATGATCTTGCGTCAAAAGAGAATTATAAATTACATATATAGAATTTCTTCTTGTTTCTGTATCATCCCAAAGTAAATCTTCTGCAGTTCTAATAACAAACTGGGTTAACGGGTGTTGGTCTGAATCTCCTGCACCTGCAGAAAATAATTCCTTATATATATCATTAAAAGCAGCACTTTTTTTTGCGCCTTTATTTATATCATCTATCATATTTCTCTCTTAAAATTTCCTACATTATAGCAAATTTCAAATAGTTACGCAAGAAAAGAATTAAAAAACTTTATTTTAATCTAAATAAAATCTCATTTCTTTTTAAAAATGGTAATGTCCAAGGAGTATTATAATAAGCTCTGATCGGCTTAGTTAAATCAGCTTTTATTTTTTTCTTGGCAATGATCTCCTCTAATATTTTTTGTTGCTCAAGAAAATTTGTTAAATTTGCCCTACCCGAAAATCTTAACACAATAAATTTAGAATTATTTAACTCCTCAATTTTTATATTTTTATTGTCAGGAAGTGGTAATTCTTTATTATTAAATTTATAAGGCAAAACAAAAGACATAATATTTTCGTTTTTTTCACTAATTTGAAAAACAGGTATAGTCATTTTGATTTTTTGTTTTTCTGAATTGCCTCCAGAAATAAAATTAAACAAAGCCCTAAAATTATTATTAGCAGATTGCAAAGATGATCTCACTGTTGCAAGTTTTAAATGAGGGTAGTTTCTAATTTCTATTTTATCAGAAATTACCTCAATAACTTCATATTGAGCCTCTTCATTAGCATGTGCATTATTAAAAGAAAATAACAAAACCATAAATAAAATTTTTAACATGAATCCATCATAAAATTATTTATAACCATCAAGAATTTTTTTTTAATTGCAAACAAACTAAATAAATCTAATTTTTTTACTTGAAAGAAAAGCAGTAATTTTAATTATCTTGCAAGTGAAGTTGGGGGTTCAGGAAATCTTTGAAGAAGAACATATTCTGCTCCTTTCTCATCTTCCGGATCTATAGTATCGGGAAATAATTTTAGACAATTATTTCTATCCGGCAAAGAATTACCAGGAGGATATTCAGTACCAACTGGAAATCCATCAACATTTCTGTTCATAAAAATTTTCTTATCTTTACCACATCCTGCATATTCAATATTTCCAAAATAGCAGAATTGTAAGCCCATCATTTCTGTTCTTAACTTTGATGGATCTTTACCAGCATTATATAACTCTTTACATTCATCTGGAGGGTGAAATAGGTTAACGAGATCGACTTGCGAATTTTGTTGATGAAACATTAACAGAAAGTCTAGCGCAATCTTCTGGTTTTGTTGTTTTCATCATAGCTGTAGCTTGTCCGCTCAAATAAAGATCTTCTCCCACACATTCTGCTTTCAGCTTAATTGGTAAATTACAATAAAGTGATTCATCAAACAATTTTTTTGTATCTAGTCTTTCTGGATTATTACCAGCCTCTTTTACAACCTTCTCTAATAGAAGATAATTTTCCTTGAAAGCGTTATAAAGATCTTTATCACCAGATATTGCTCCTAATATAGCGCACTTATCTTCTTTATAATCTTTACTGTTGAGATATTCCATAACAATTTTGTTAATTTCAGGAAAATATTCATTTCCTAGAAGCCCCCAATGAACAAGTTTAAATGGATATTGTGGCGTAGCAAATATGTCAGGGCCAGATTCCATCAATCCCTTTAATGTTAATGAGCGAAGGTCTAATTGTCCATCCTGAAGTGAAATTTTATTTTTTTTGTCTCCTACATAGATACTCCCTTGACCTAATTTAGATGGCACATCATAACCATGAATCATAGCTATAACAACTGCTGTCAAATGTTGCTTAACAAAGTGAGCATTAACATTGCCTACTAATTCAGGTGACATGAACCTTTTTTCTTCAAGATAACGGAGTGAAGGGAATGGAGGTTCAGGTTGAACTGCTCTTGCAACACCGTTCAAGATATCACTAGAACAATTCTTACCATCTGGATTAACTAGCATTTTTATACGCAAAAGTGGATTTACCGATGGTTTTATTAAACCAAGTCTCCTTAATATACCATCATAAACCTCCACTAATTCTCTATTCAAATTTATTTCATAAGTTATACCATTATAATTAACTATGCCTGAATTTATATCTTTCAAACTCACTTGCACAGGTCCTAATGCCTTTTTTGAATCCACACCTAAACGATCTAGTAATGGTCTTACATTATTATCTCCTCTTGTTTCTCTAACAGGAACGCTTGCTCCTGGGAGTTGTGATAATGCAGTAGCAATAATTAATAATATACTCTTCCTCATATATTCCCTAAATTAAGTTTGCTTCATTATACATTAATTTTAGCACCAATGCAACAACTCAAATAAACCCATCTTAAAACCTAATATATTTAATTCTCATAAACTCTTTTTAATGTTATAATTATAAAATAATAATTGAGATATAAAATATGAGCGCAAATGACAATTTATTAGAATCAATAAATAATTCTAATGTTGATGGTGTAAATAAAGCCTTAAAAGAAGGTGCAAATCCTGACTATATATGTAAATATAATAGAAATTTTGATTCAGTTATGATGCTGGCTATCAAAACAAAAAATATTGAAATTATAGAAAGGTTATTAGAAGAAAATCTTAATTTAAAGCACACTAATGAATCTGATCAAACTGCATTAGATCTTTTACTTAATCAGAGTTTATATAAAAAAAAACCCCCACAAATATTAGTAAAAAATATTATAAAAAACGTGCAAGTTCGAATAAAGCAAGAAGATATTATAAAAAACGTTCAAGATCGAATAAAGCAAGATGTTCATTTGAAAACTGAAATTATATTTAAATTCTTAGAAAAAGGAGCCACAACACAAACATTAAGCGAAAAGCAAAAAGAAGCTCTTTTTAAAAATGGTAAATATACAAAAGATAGCATTGAAAATTTTTTAACTAGTAATTTATTTTCACAAGCTGTTTTAAAAAAAAGTAATGATAAAAAACATTATATATCACCATAAATATATTATATTAACAACTCATACCTGGTACTGAACCATCTTTAGAACCATCTTTAGAACCATCTTTTGATTCTTCTACTTTATCAGGCGCTCCTGCAATTTTGTAAGATGTTTGGGAATCAAAACCTTTACTAATAGCATCCTGCCTAAATTTAGAAATGCGGTGTTCAGATTGGGATCCTGCTTGTGATGCAGGTGCTTGACTTACTCTTTCTTGCCAACTTGTTTTATTTTCACCATTTTCATGTGAAATTTGTCCAGATGGATCTTGTCCAGATGGAGCTTTTGCAGATTGATTTTGTCCAGGTTGAGCTTTTGCAGATCGAGATTTTGCAGATGGAGCTTTTGCAGATGGAACAGATGGAACATATGGAGGTGGAGCTTGTGAATATATATTTAGAGATGGAGCTTTTGCAGATGGATATTGTCCAGATGGAACATATGGAGGCGGAAATTGTTGCTTATTATCTAATATTATCGAACCTAAATTTTTTGCTTCATCCAAAACTGATAACTCTTTAATTGCGTCAACAAGTTGCTCAAATGAAAGCCTAAATTCAATTTTTTCATCCTCGAAAACTTTAACTGACGCTTCATAGGCACATTTCAAATCAACTGTAAATCTATTGTAATCAATTTCTTTATTATTACGACAATATTCTTCAAAAGATTCTATAGCATTCTCTATCACTTTTATTTCCACAGGATATTCCTTATCATTTTTATATGAAATTTTATCCTTTAAATATTGTTCTATTTCTTTTTCTCTTTTTTTTATGTCTGCCATAGTTTCCTTTTTTTAATAATTTTATTATATTAATATAATATTTTTTCTCTAATAGAAAAATAATTTTCTAAAAAACAAAAACTTTATCCCCCCGGTACATAGTCTCTATAATGTCCATTACCCCTAGAATTTTCAACACGTACAGAGAATGTGTTAGAAGGTGGGCCAGAACTTCGTCTAGAAAAATTTTGCACCATTACTTCCAGTTCCTCACGCAACGTTTTACAATCGTTTTTAAGATTTTCTAATTTTATAAGTAAATCTGATCCACGTGTTAAAGATCCACCTTTTGTAGGTCTATATCCATCTGGCCCACCTCTTGCAAGTCTATGTGAAGCTGGCGGTGAAGATGGTCCATCTGGTGGAGGTTGCCCAAATCTTACTGTAGAAGGTGAATTATGCAAATCTGATCTAACTCTTATAGGTTGAGGTGAAGCTGGCGGTGAAGATGGTCCATCTGGTGAAAGTTGTCCAGGTCTTTCTGTAGAAGGTGAGTCACTTATTGTTTGACTTACAATCTTTGCAGATAAAAAACTTTTTACATGTTGATTTGTTGTTAATTTAGCAATCGCTTCAATATGTTGATCCTGTGTTAATGGATATGTTTTTGCTAACTTATATTCTTTACCAGCATCTCTATATTTTTTAAAATTATTACATAAATTACTATAATAATTTTCCATAATGTCTGTTTTGACAGTATGGTCACAATTAGTAAAACTAAAAGAGCGAAAAAAACCCTCAAGCATTTTAAGTGCATTCTCAGTATAACTTCTAACATTACGTTGCATCCACTCATCAGCACTTTGATACTCTGGAATATTTTGAAAATAACTTAAAATTTTTTTCTCAATATTTTGATCAGGATATGAAGATCTCATAATTTTGTCACCAATATATTCTCTAACTTAAATATAACATTTTTTTTTAATTATAGCAAATAACAACTCAACTTCTAGTTGCATATTTCATTTATTTATTTAACTTACGCATAAATTAAAGGAATTTTGATGAATAAAAATAAGGCTTTTAGCTTAGTTGAGCTCTCAATAGTTATTATCATTATTGGTTTATTATTTACAGGAGTTGCAGGAGGTTCAAAACTTATTCAGCAAGCAAAACTGAAAAAACTAATACTAGATATAGAGAATTATAAAACATCAGTTAATATTTTTAAGCTAAGTTACGACGCCCTCCCAGGAGATTTTGACAGAGCAAGCAATTATTGGAACACCATAAATGGTAATAATGATGGTTATGTAAATTACATAGAAAACAGCATTTCCTCAGGAAAAAACGAAGCTTCTGTTGCTAATCAACATCTTGCTTTAGCAGAATTAATTGATGGAAGTTTTGGGGATGGTCAAAATATGGCAGCAAATAATATTGGTCTAGAAACTGCATTTAATGGCCAAATCTTGCTATCTTCATGGACAATACCAGGCAGCACATATCTTCAAGGAGCAACACAATGGAATATTCACCATCTAGTTAGCACATCAAAAGTTGCAATCCATGTTGGAAAACCTTATAACGGTAATTATACCCATGCAATTTTACCGATAATCTCAACTGAAGATGCTTTTAATATAGACACAAAATATGATGATGGTCTTCCAAAAAGCGGTAAAATTAGCGGCGGTAATGATGTTGCATTTCAAACAGTAAATTCAGGCAATTGTCTAAATGCTACATCTCCTCAAACTACAGAAAAACCAATTTATGATATGACAGATATGAAAACCATTCAATGTAATATAAATTTTAACCTAGATTAATTTCCAGCATCATGTACCACAAAAGGTATTTATCACCTTTTCAGTTTCTTTTGGAAGTAAATAATATTTAGAATATTTTTTATTTTCTAAATATGGCTTTTCTATGGCCTCTAAAAATTCATAAAATTCTTGATAATCATTTTCAAAAACTGCCTTTTTAATTATTCTTGCAATTAAATGATTTCTTGGAATTAAAATAGGATTGATTTTATCTAGTTTTTTAGCAATTAAAGCAAAATCCATATTTTGTATTTTTAATCTTTTTTGCCATTTTTTTTGCCAATTAAACCATTTTTCATTCATCACAAAAAAACATGCTTCTTCTTTTAAAATTTTACTTAAAATTCTAAATCCATTTGTATAATCAATTTTATTATTTTCTAAAATATCTAAAAATTCATCAATTAAAATTCGATCACTAATTTCATTTTTAAAATTAAAAACCCCAATTTTTTTTGCCATTTTTTTATAATATATTTTATCATACATATCAGGGAATTTATTAATTTCTAACTCAGCAATTTTTACTGCCTTATTAATATCATTATCAATTAATGGCAAAATTGCCCCAGCAAATTTAGCAATATTCCAATAAATTATATTTTTTTGCTGCATAAAGCTATATCTTCCTGTTTGATCAATATAACTAAAAGTTTGATTTCTATTAAATTCATCCATAAAAGCACATGGTCCATAATCAATAGTTTGACCAGAAACAGAAATATTATCTGTATTCATAACACCATGAATAAACCCTACCCTCATCCAATCAGATACGAGTTCAGATTGCAATTTCATCAAATATTTAAGCAAAGAAATATATTTATTTTTCTTATTTACATATTTTGGCAAAAATCTTGCAATTGTGTAATCAGCTAATTTTTGCAAATTAACAAAATCTCTTCTATGGGCAAAATATTCAAAACTACCAATTCTAATATGCCCCCTAGCAACCCTTGTAATTACACTAGCCGGAATATATTCATTTCTTTGGATAAATTCATCAGACTTTATTAATGCTAATGATCTGGTAGTTGAAATTTTTAAATAATGAACTGCCTCACTTACTATATATTCTCTTATACCTGCATCCAAAGGACATTTACCATCTCCATTTCTTGAAAAAAAACTTCTTCCAGAGCCTTTTAATTGTATATCATATAATTCTTGTTTTTTATCTCTCACTTCTCCAATTAAACATGCTCTTCCATCACCTAATTGCGGCACAAAATTACCAAATTGATGCCCTGCATAAGCAAGTGAAATTGGCTTTGAATTTGGCAATAATTTATTGCCAGAAAAAATATCTGTTAAAAATTTTTCATTTTTATCTAGCTCTAAATTTAATTTCTTAGCTAATTTTTTATTAAAAATTAACAATTGTGGATTTTTAACTTGATCAGGCTTCTTTTCTTTGTAAAAATCCTTACCTAAATCATAATAGCTATTTTCTATTTTCATAAAATTTTTAAATTTAAAATTATCATAGCAAAATTATTTTTCTAAACTTCAATCATTTAAATTAATAATAATTTGCTTATATAAACTAATAAATAATCAATTTTAAATGCATAATATATTAGATTTAATTATTTTATTTTTATCAGCATTTCTAGCAGCGACAATATTTCCGGCTGGCTCTGAAATATTATTAGCAACTTTAGATAGCAGCAATAAATATAATAAATTTCTTTTAGTTATAATAGCCACAATTGGAAATGTTTTAGGATCTTTAGTAAATTGGTTTCTTGGTTTTTATATTTTAAAGCTAAAAAATAAAAAATGGTTTCCCCTTAAAGAAAAGCAAATAAAAAAATATAGAAATTATTATCAAAAATGGGGTATTTGGAGTTTATTATTTGCATGGCTACCAATTATCGGCGACCCCTTAACAATTATAGCAGGAATGTTCAAAGCAAATATTTGGTTATTTTTATTGTTAGTAACAATTGGTAAATTAACTAGATATTTAATAATTATTTATCTGTTTTAAAATAAAAGTTGCTGTACCAAAACACAAAAATCCAAATAAAACTGTATCAAGAAGCTTATTTTCTATAATTATATTTATTAATTAATATGAATCAGTTTACAATAATTCATCTACATCATAGGGCTTTATTTTATCACTATCTGGGTATTTTAGCTCCCTTATATCTCCTACTATTTTACCAGGATTACCAACTACTACCGCATATGCAGGAACATCCTTTGTAATAACAGCACCTGAACCTATTAAAGCTTCCTGATTAACAACAATTCCCGGCAATATAGTAACAGATGCTCCAATTCTTGCTTTATATTTTAAAGTTACACCCTCTATATATTCTTTAGAATTTATAGATGCAGGATATTTTGCATTAGTGATACATACTCTTGGCCCTATCCATACTCCATATTCTATTACAGTATATTCCGGAATAAATGCTTGACTATGCACACGAACATAATCTGCAATTTTTACACTATGTTCTATTACTGTATGACTACCAATACTAACATTATTACCTATAATATTATTCTCTCTAATCATAGCTGCATGACCTGTAACAAAATTATCTCCTATTTTATTACCATTATAAATTACTGTATGAGATCTAATAATTGCATTATTGCCGATGATTGTTTTACTTTGCTTATCAATTTTATTTGAGAGGCCTAAAATTGAATAGTCACCAATATTATAATCTTTGCCTAATTTTACTCCTTCATAAATTTTATATTTAAGATCTTCCATTTTATTTGTAACCTTGTAACTTACGCTTTTTATATTAAAAAATTATTATGATTTATTAATGAAATGTCATCAACTGTAATTAATTGGTTATTTATATTATTTTATGTGATTCTTAATGCTTCAGGTGCATTAATTATTAAACATAAAGTAAACCAAATTGGTAATGTAAACTTAGATTCATTATTAGGATTTATTAAATATTTTTACAATATATTTCTTTCTCCAGTAATTATTTTTGGCCTTTTTTTAATATTTCTTTCAGCTGTTTCTTGGATAGCAGCTTTATCAAGAATGGAAATATCAAATGCCTATCCAATTGCAACAGGGTTAAATTTTCTAATTATTGTACTTACAGCTCTAATTTTTATGGGAGAATCAATGAATTTCATTAAATTTATTGGTATAATATTATTAATGCTGAGCTTTTATATTCTAACAAAATATTAATAATATTTTGCTAAATCCATTATTTTCACTTTGACTCAAGAATTATTTCTCTTTTCAATCTAGAAGAATCATAAATTGCTTCAATTACTTTTAATGATTTTAATCCTTCATTACCATCAACAGAATTATTTTTTTCCCCTCTTAAATCTTTAATAACTTCTTTATAATATTCTGTATGGCCAAAACCATATACAGAACTGGTTTCATAACTAACATCTGTACATGTTTGATCATCTTTTAGAAACCAATGCTCTAATTTATTTAAAGCAATACCTCCAATCTTAACTGTGCCTTTTTCTGCTATTACTGTAATTGAACCTTCATAATTCTTTGGATATGTAAGCATTGTCACATTCATTGAACCAAAAGCCCCATTCTTATATTTTAAAGATACAACTCCACTATCTTCAGCTTCAATATTTCTTGCTAAATGATCTGTATATGCAAATAGCGAGTAAACATCTCCACCTAACCAATACATAAGATCTACATAATGACTAGCTTGATTCATAAAGGCACCTCCATCTAATGCATAAGTTCCTCTCCACTCTGCCTGATCGTAATATTCTTGAGGCCTCGTCCAAAATACGTTAGAGTGAATTGAATATATTTTTCCCATCTCTCCTGATTCAATAGCATTTTTTAATTTTATTAATGGAGGATTGAATCTGTTCTGTTTTACAACAAATAATTTTACATTATTATTTGCACATTCTTGTACTAACATATCTGCATAACTTGATTTAGTACCGATGGGTTTTTCAACTAAAACATTACTTCCTAACCTTGCAGCTATAATACCATGTTCTGGATGCATACCGCTAGGAGTACATATTGAAACAAGATCATATTTTTCTGCACTACAAAGTTCTTCAATTGAAGTAAAATATTTTACTTGATCTCTAAAATCTTTTTTTACTTCATTTAAAGCATTGATATCACTGTCACAGAGAGCTACAATTTCTACTTGATTTTCTAGATTTTGTAATGATTCTATATGTTTTTTTGATATTCTTCCTAAACCGGCAATGGCAACTTTAATTTTGTTATACATTCCAAAAAAAACTCTATTTGTAAAAGGGTATATTTTTATAATAGTCACAAGATCTATGCAAGGAATATTTATTATGCAATATAACTTGATTGCTATTTTTAACTTAAAAAAACAACCTAAAATAATTATTAATTTACCAATTAAAAAAGATTGCAATATATTAAACAAAACATATTTTCTTTTTTTATAAAACATATCAGTTATAACATTACCCCATGCAAGCAAAATATAAAAATTTATCTATCACTATATTTTTACTATTTTTTTCAATTCTTGCTCACTTGCTATTTATTGCAAACACAACTCATCTATGGGATGCAGCATTATACGAGATTTTTTTTAATAATAATTACAAAGAGCTATTCTTATATCAATGGGAAGCTAATGGAAGAGCATTTTGGGGTCATTTTTATTGGTTTCTTAGCTCTATAGATACCATATGGAGCTTCAAATTCACAACTATTACAGCAATATTTATGTCATCTGTAATTATATTTTTTTTACTAATAGAGTTTTTCTCTTTCAGTAAAAAAGATGCTTTACTTATATCATCCTTAGGAATTTGTTTTCCCGCATATCAGGTACATCTTAGCTTTACTACAATAGTTTTTATAGTTTGTTTACCTTTTTTTCTACTATCCTTTTACTTTCTATTAAAAGCATCCAAAACTAAATCCACAAAAAATTATTTTGCATATACAATTCTTGGTGTTTTGTGCGCATTAATAAGCTTTTTATCCGAAGCAACAATTATAATATTTTATGGAATAATTTTAACCATATTCATCTGTAATGTTAAAGAAAAAGAATTTTCTTTAAATCACATTAAGAGCTTCAGTTTACATAATTTTCATTTGCTTATATTGCCCATATCATATCTAGTTTTTATGTATCTATATTTTCCAGTTGAGGGTATTTATGAAAAATCAAGAGAATTGAATTTTTCTTTATATAACTTTATTAAATGCTATACCAAATTTATTGCTTCATCATTTGATTTTAACATTTTGAATCCATTTGAAAAATTTTTAAAATCAAAAAACCTTCTAATTATCTTTTTAATTCTTATTCTTTTGACTATAAAGTACAAATCTTTTTTAAAAAAAAACAACATAAAAAATCTACTAACATTTAATCAAGAATCAAAAAAAATATACTTATTCTTAATTGTTATAATATTCTTTTTATTAACTGCCCTACCTTTTGTTCTTGCATCAAGATCTACATCAATTACTGGATGGGATTTAAGGCATTTAGTTCTTGCTTCATATCCGGCTGTCATGATTAGTTATTTTGTAATCAGGATTTACTCTAAACCACAAAATTTCTACAGGAACATATATATATTTCTATTTCTTATGTTTTTTTCCTTGCAAAGAGATTATGTTATTTGGGGCGCAAGGGCAGCACATGACCAAGCTTTATCAATTAAATTTTCACAAAACCCTAATATTAAAGAGGCCGATATAGTATATAGAGAAGATAAAAATTATAGCCCAATATTTAAAGAATATCTCAGAATATATGAATGGCTTGCTATTGCACATAGAAGTTATAATTCTCACAGCAAGTGGATCACAGATAAAAAAAGCACCAAATCTGATATAGAGCAATATGCTTTAAATTACGGAATTCAAAAAAAACATATAAATAAATATTTTTCTAAAAATTGTAAATCTGCATCAATAAATATTAGCAAAAATAATTTTACAGAATCTCCTTTCAAATCTGGTTTACAATATTTTATATATAAATTATTATCAGATGATCCAAAATTAAAAAACTGGTTAACAAATCATATTGATATTGAAGTGAAACAAATCAAAAAATGTTAATGA
>Ga0181585_10001754_pt1 | contig 19141 bp, 15 predicted proteins | sample 071ome_29_FD_132469 | JGI IMG/M metagenome (GOLD analysis project Ga0181585, IMG submission 132469) | Coastal salt marsh microbial communities from the Groves Creek Marsh, Skidaway Island, Georgia - 071407BT metaG (megahit assembly) | ecosystem: Environmental > Aquatic > Marine > Intertidal...
CGTCAGAAAATCCGTCATCAGTCGAGCCTCGGCTGTTCCCGACTCAGGCGCTAAGCCATATTCCCAGCGGACGAGCGGTGGCAACGACATCAAAATGGCCTCGGTACGCCCATTGGACTGAAGGCCAAACAATGTGCCCCGATCGTAAACTAGGTTGAACTCCACGTAGCGTCCACGGCGGTACAGTTGCCACTGTCGCTCCGGTTCGGTGTACGGGGTGTCCTTACGTCTTTCCAGAATGGGGAGATAGGCGCGGAGGTAGCTGTCACCAACGCTGCGCATAAAAGCAAACGTCTGATCGAAGCCCCATTCGTTCAGATCGTCATAAAACAAACCGCCGATGCCGCGGGGTTCTTGCCGGTGAGGCAGAAAAAAATAATCGTCGCACCATTTTTTCAGTCGTGGATACACGTCGTCGCCAAAAGGGTCGCAGGCCGCTTTCGCCGTCTGGTGCCAAGACACGGCGTCCTCTTCGTAGCCGTAATAGGGGGTCAAATCAAACCCTCCGCCCATCCACCATACCGGCGGCTCACCCTCTTTCTCTGCCAGAAACATTCTGACATTCGCGTGAGACGTGGGCGCATGGGGATTACGGGGATGAATGACCAGAGATACACCCATGGCGCGGAAACTACGACCCGCCAATTCCGGTCGATGTTGGGTGGCAGACGCAGGCATTGCCGCGCCCATAACATGGCTAAAATTCACTCCCCCTTTTTCAATCACATCACCTTCTGCCAATACCCGGCTGATACCGCCCCCACCTTCAGGCCGCTCCCAGCTTTCGGTCATAAACTCCCGGTTACCATCGACGGCCGACAGTGCATCGCAGATCCCCGATTGCAATGACTTCAGATATGCCTCGACTGCCGCAGCATCCATTCCTCTCTCCCTCTACCGCCATCAGGCCCGCAGTATCGAGCCATCCCCCACGCGACGTATTGTTGACGCTTTACCCGCCGGGTCAAGCACCCCGGGCATGATCGGTAACCGGGAGCCAAAATAACGCCGCAGCTGCCACACTGAGCCCGCTGGCGGTAATCCAGCAGGATTGGCGCTGGTAGAAACCAGGGGCCCATCAAAAGCACGACACAAGGCTGCCAAGGCAGGCGCGGAGGTAACGCGAATCGCCACCTCATCGCTGCCACCCGTAATCCAGCGCGGAAACTGGTTGCGATGGGGGACTAACCAGGTATTAGGGCCCGGCCACGAACTCAGTACTGCATCGCGCTCACTGGCGGACAGGGCGTCGAGCAGTGCTGAAAAAACCCCGGTGGATGCGGCCACTACGATCAGGCCCTTGCTCACATCACGAGATTTCAGGCGCAGCAGATCCAGCACCGCATCTTCGTTAAAGGGATCACAGCTCAAACCCCAAACACCCTCTGCAGGGCACGCCACCACCGCGCCGGCACGCACCTTTGTCGCCACCGCGGACGCCCGCCAGCCAGCGGAACACGTCGATTGTTCGGATGAGTTCACGATAAAAATCGTCAGCGAAAAAACGACACCTTAACGCAGGGGGTAGCGTTGAGGCGAGTCGGGCCGCTACCGGCAGCATTGATAACCAGACAGGGTTTTTTCAACAAAACCGGCAAGCTCCAGAGAAACCAAGCAGGCAAGGCAATGTTCCAGCTCCCAGCCTAACTGGATGGCGATTTTTTCGGGCTGGACGGATCGCCGTCCCATTAAGGTCAAGATGGCCTGCTGATCGGGATCGCGTACAGTCTCAGGCAGAGAGGGGGATAACAGATCGCCTTCGGGCAGGGCCGGTGCGGGCGCGCCCAAATAATCGTATAAAGCTGCAACCGACGTCATCATAAGCGCCCCATCATCCAAGAGGTATCGACAACCTGATCCCCCGGGATGATAGATAGACCAGGGCAACGCCAATACATCCCGGCCCTGATCCGCCGCCGCTGAGGCGGTCAGCAAGGTGCCGCTCGGGCGGCCTGCCTCAATCACCAAAGTAGCGGCACTGAAGCCGGATAATGTGCGATTACGCCGATGAAAATGGTGTTTTCGAGGAGGGGTGCCCAGTGGAAACTCGCTGACGAGTGCGCCGGACTGCCGAATTTGGTCGGCGAGGCGCCCATGGCGTGCAGGATAAATTTTATCCACACCTGAAGGTAGTATCGCGATCGTCCTGCCCCCGGCGGCTAAAGCGGCGCGATGTGCGAGACCATCAATGCCCAAGGCCAAGCCACTCACCACCAAACGTCGCGCGCGAATAGCGGCGACAGCAAACTCTGTTGCCGCGCGCCTGCCGTCGAGCGAAGGCTTTCGAGTGCCGACGATGGATAATGCATCAGCGCGCAAAGCGTCACGTTCTCCGTGCACAAATAAAAAGGGGGGCCGGTCTTGGCATTCCGACAGTAGCGGGGGATATTCTGGATGATGAACGGCAACGAGGTTCAGGGGCGCCTGCCCTATTAGCCGCGACAACGCGTCGGGCACTGTCGCGCGCTCAATATCGCGCTGCAGGCGCTCCGCGCCAAAGGACCGGGCCTCCTCGCGGGAACAGTTGAGCAGCGCATCGGGCGAGGGAAAGCGCTGCAATAATTTATCCAGCCACCGAGCGCCCAAATGCACTGCGTTGCTCAACGCTAACCACTGCGCATCTGAACTAGCGTCAACGCCGAATTGGTGTGCCATCGCTCTTCCTTGAGCCTCTGAAAAAGTCAGGCAGAAAACGTGATGCCAGCACGATCAGCCGTGCTTTCTGCCCGATGAGATAGCGCGCTGCAAACGGGCGGGGAACAGCTCAGGGGTTAACCACGCTATCTCCCACCCGCATTGCCCGGTTGGCCTCCAGTACCAGCCCGAAACTCGCCCGGTCATGGACCGCAAACACCATGAGCACGCCAGCACGTGTATCGGGCAGGCGAATCCTGCCCCCGGTCACCGGGTCTTCAACTGATGGACCCGTTTGCTCTATCGCCAGTACATCACCGACGCGCAGGGATTCCCGCGCACCCCGATTCACAGCCACAATATCCATGGGGCCGATCTGCGTTAGCCCGCCCGCTACGGCGATCATAAAACCATCCTCAACGGTTACCTCCGGGGCATGAGGTAGATAGCGCATCCGAAGGTCGGTCTCGCCGACTGGACGCAACCGATCGCCAACCCGAATTTCTTGTCGTATGTCAGTCACCACCAGCGCGGCCAGCTCGTCATCGCCACGGGGATCACGCACACTCGCCCCCCCCAAATCCAACACGAGGGTACCGAGGTTTTCTCCTGTCACCGGATCCTCGAGGGCCGACGCCGGGCGGATCAGTCGATAATCAACCGCCTCGGACAACATGTCCTTGACAAAAATCGTGTCGCCGACACCGCTCATCAGACGGCCCGATTCACCGGAGACCACATAGGCGAGTGACGCCAGCTCCGCGGGTTCAACAACGCTGTGATCCTGCAAAAAGGGTGCTATCTGTTCTCGGGGAATCACCGGTATCGCGAGCGTCAGTGGGCTGGCACGCAGCGCGGGGGACAATTTAATGTCGGCCTGACCCTGCCGCACCAGTCGGGGTACACCGTCCTCCCACAGGAGACGTAACACATCGCCCGGAAAAATGAGGTGGGGATTTTCGATCTGCGGATTTTCCGCCCATAGCGCCTGCCATTGCCAAGGATCCCGGAGGTAAAGCGCGGCGATATCCCAGAGCGTGTCGCCGGGTTCCACACGGTAGGTCAGCGGTACTTCGGGGTTAAGGGTTAGCCGGGGCTGCTCCTGCGCGATGGCTCCAGCAGGCGTCAATATCAACACCAGCCAGACAAACAAGGTCGATAGGCGGGCACCATAAAGCGACCTATCTAGCCCCGCTCTTGTGAGCTTACCAGCCATCAGGCGCGTCAACCTGTTGGTCTCTTCCAAGGTATTCACTCCGTTGTTTACCTCCGCCAGCATCAGCGCCCTCTCTGCCATTTCGGCGCGATCCGTCACGCTCACAGCATCAAGGTATAATCTGAGTGTGGCGGGGTAGCGAGGACTCGGCAAGCGCAAATCCGAGCACTTTTCCCCGTTTTCAATCAGCTTGTAACGCGGACATTGGCATGGCTTTACTTCCCATTCTCGAATTTCCAGACCCCCGCTTGCGCACACGGGCCACTCCGGTGGCTCGTGTTGACGCTCGCGTGCAGCAGCTGGTCGATGACATGTTTGAGACCATGTATGCCGCGCCGGGCATCGGCTTGGCCGCAAGTCAGGTTGATGTTCACGAGCGCGTTATCGTTATCGATATCTCGGAGGACCACTCCAATCCGCGCGTTTTCATCAACCCGGAAATATCGATTATCGATGACACACTGGGACGCTACGATGAGGGGTGCCTGTCGGTACCCGGTTTTTATGAGACGGTGGAGAGGCCTTCACGCATTGAAGTAACGGCGATGGATCGCGACGGCGCGGTCTTCACAGAGCAGCTCGATGGACTCATGGGCATCTGCTTGCAACATGAGATTGATCACTTGGAAGGCAGGCTATTTGTCGACTACTTGTCACCCCTTAAACGACAGCGCATCCGGAGCAAGCTGACCAAAGATCAAAAACGCAGAGACTGACTGATGTCCCGCCCCTTGAATATTGTCTTCGCAGGCACGCCCGAGTTCGCGGCGAGACACCTCGAGGCACTACTCGGAAGCGAGCACAAAATCGTTGCGGTATTGACCCAGCCAGACCGCCGGGCAGGCCGAGGAAATCGCTTGCAACACTCGGCCGTTAAAGCGCTGGCGCTTGACGCTGACTTGTCCGTCTTGCAACCCAATACCCTGAAGCAGAGTGACGCCACAGAATCCCTGGTGGCGCTGAATGCGGATCTAATGGTGGTGGTTGCTTATGGGCTCATCCTACCCGCCGAGGTTCTCGGCATTCCCCGCCTGGGCTGCATCAATGTGCACGCCTCTCTGCTCCCAAGATGGCGAGGTGCCGCGCCCATTCAAAGAGCCATCGAGGCGGGCGATACGGAGACCGGCGTGAGTATCATGATGATGGAGGCGGGGCTCGATACCGGCCCAGTGCTGATGATGCGTCGGCTACCGATTATCGAAAAGCACACGGCCGGATCCTTGCAAGCAGAGCTGTCCGGATTGGGCGCAGCGGCGCTACTCGACACCCTCACCAACATTGATGCTTTGCTGGGTGCGGCAGCACCCCAAAACCACTCTGACGCCACCTACGCCAGCAAAATCGACAAGCGCGAAGCGCTCGTCGATTGGACAGATAAAGCCCACAACATCGCGCGCCGGATTCGCGCCTTTCACCCAGCGCCGGGCTGCTACGCCTTTTTGGATGGTGATAGAGTCAAAATAGCGTGCGCCTCATCATTGGATTCCCCCCATCAGGCCGCGGCAGGAGAAATCTTGTCAGCCGACAATAGTGGCATTCGCGTGGCCTGCGGCGAGGGAGTGCTGGTCATCAGCGAAGCGCAAATGCCCGGAGCAAAACCGCAGTCAGCGGCAACACTGCTTAATGGCCACCAATCGCGATTGCAGCCGGGACGTTGCTTCTCGAGGGTTGGTAGCGACTGATCGTGGCCTCTGCACGAGCAACCGCTGCCCGCATGATTCGACGCGTGCTCGAGGGCGAGTCGCTCCATCGCTTGTTGCCCGATGGACTGGACAAAGTGCAGCCCTCTAGCCGCCCACTTTGCCAGGAGCTGATCTACGGTACATTGCGCGAATGGCCCTTGCTGGCGACGCTCTCCCGGCAATTTTTGAAAAAACCGCTGCGAAACAAGGATGCCGATATCGCTGCTCTCATCTGCGTCGGGCTTTATGAACAATTACACCTACAAACACCTCCACACGCCGCACTTTCCGAGACCGTCAACGCGACCAAAGCCCTGAAAAAAGCGTGGGCGGCCGCTCTGGTCAACGGCGTACTTCGCAACCACCAGAGAAGCGACGCGTCGATTATGGATGCACTCAGCGCTGCCGCGCGGGCCGCTTTACCCGAGTGGCTCCATCGTCAACTGACCAGAGAGTATGGTGACGCTGTCGAGGATATTGCCGCCGCGTCGCGCAGCCGACCCCCAATGGCATTGCGGGTCAACCCACAGCGTATTACCCGGAGTGACTATCTTGAAGCACTCCTGGATCAGGGCATTGACGCCCAGTTGTGCCCAGAGCTCGACTCAGGGATCGTGCTCGCACGCGGTGCAGATGTCTCCACACTGCCGGGCTTTTCAGCGGGCTGGGTGAGCATACAGGACCGCTCTGCACAACTCGTTGCTGGATTGATTTGTCCACAGCCGGGAGAGCGTATTCTTGATGCCTGCTCAGCACCGGGCGGCAAAGCCTGCCACCTGCTCGAACGGGAGCCGAACATCGCTGAGCTGGTCGCTTGCGACATTAGCGAGGCGCGACTAGAGCGCGTTGTGGAAAACCGCGCCCGGCTTAACCTGCCGATGGAAACCGTCATGGCCGATGCCAGAAACTTGCCGTCAACCATCATATCGCCCCCTTTCGATGTCATTCTTGCAGATGTGCCGTGCTCAGCCACTGGCGTGATGCGTCGCAACCCCGATATAAAACTCCATCGCCGTGAAGCTGACCTGGCGCTATTTGCCGAGCAGCAATTCTCCATCCTCGAGGGGCTGTGGCCCGCACTAAAACCGGGGGGCCGTTTGTTATACGTGACTTGCTCGATCTTACGCGCAGAAAATGATGACGTGGTAAGCAGATTCTGCGACGTGGTTAACGCCAAGGTTGAGCCCATCGAGGTCGCCGGGGGTATGCGGTGCGACCATGGCTGGCAAGTGCTGCCACAAACCCATGGAGGCGACGGCTTGTACTTCTCAATGCTGAAAAAGCGGCCCGCCAAGGCCGATCTGGGCGCTTCGCCAACGTGACTAATCCACATGGCGTGTCGGGTTTGACATAGTTTAAGGTGTGTCCGGGTCTTCGGGAGGGTCCTCAGACCGGTGAAAATCATTATCCTCGGCGCGGGTCAGGTGGGCGGCACACTCGCCGAGCATCTGGCAGATGAGCAAAACGACATCACCGTTGTCGACGAGCATGCGGCCACTCTGAAACGCCTGCAAGAACGCTTGGACATTAGGACGGTGCTGGGTAACGGCGCTCACCCCGCCACACTGCTCAATGCGGGAGCAGAAGACGCCGACATGCTGATTGCCGTCACCGACAGTGACGAAATCAATATGCTGGCCTGCTCGGTCGCGTTTACTCTTTACCGAACTCCCACCAAGATCAGCCGCATTCGCTCCGCCAAATACATTTCAGAGCAAACAGCGCTATTTGAGTCGGGTGCAATCCCGGTGGATGTCATCATCGGGCCAGAGCAACTGGTCACCCAAAGCATAGAACAGCTGATCGCCAACCCCGGCTCGTTGCAAGTGCTCGACTTTGCCGAAGGGCGCATCAGATTGGTCGCCGTAAAGGCACTGGCAGGTGGGCCCATTGTCGGGCGTGAGCTGCAGGAAATCAGAGAGCACATGCCTCGGGTCGATACCCGAGTCGCAGCGATTTTTCGCCGTGGGGGTGATCCCATCATCCCCCAGGGCTCGACGGTGGTAGAGCCCAACGATGAAGTCTTTTTTATCGCGGCTCGAGAACATATTCGCTCGGTCACCGCAGAGCTGAGAGAGGTCGACAAGCCCTATCATCGCATCATGATTGCCGGCGGCGGCAATATTGGTTCAACCTTAGCGGAGCGCCTGGAAAAGCACTATCAGGTCAAGGTGATCGAGCGCTCTTACGACCGTTGCCGGGTCTTGTCAGACCGCCTAGAAGATACCTTAGTGCTCCATGGTAGCGGCAGCGAGCCCCTGCTATTACAGCAGGAAAATATTGAGAACACCGATGTATTTTGTGCGCTGACCGAAAACGACGAGTCGAACATTATGATGTCGATGCTCGCCAAACGGTTGGGCGCTAAGAAGGTCATTACCCTGATTGCCAACGCAGCCTACATCGATTTGATCGGTGACGACATCGATATCGCCATCTCACCCCAACAGATCACCATAAGTAGCCTGCTGTCCCACGTAAGAAAGGGAGACATTGGTAACGTGCATGCCCTCCGGCGAGGTGCGGCCGAGGCGATTGAATTGACCGCCCACGGCGACGCGAATTCATCCAAAGTCGTAGGCAGGCGTCTCGACGAATTGCATCTGCCAAATGGCGCCACAGTGGGCGCAATCCTGAGGGGCAAGGAAGTTCTTATTGCACATGACCATGTCGTGGTCGAAGAGGATGACCACGTGATTTTGTTTCTGACCGACCGCTCGCAAATTCCGGCGGTCGAGAAGCTGTTTGCAGTGGGCTTTGGCTTTATCTGATGCAGTTCGCGATGGCCTTCAAGATCATTGGCGTTTTGCTAATGCTTTTCAGCAGCGCGATGTTGCCCTCTCTCACCCTCTCTCTAGTGCAACGCGATGGCGTAGAGTCTGCCTTTGCCACCGGCTTTGGCATGACTTTGTTGGCTGGGGCGCTTCTCTGGCTACCAACGCGTCGCCTTAAAAGAGATTTAAATATTCGCGACGGGTTTTTAGTGACTGCGCTGTTTTGGCTGGTGTTGGGTTTGTTTGGCGCAATTCCTTTTTGGCTGATTCCCGCGCTCAATCTCTCGGGCGCCGCATCGGTATTCGAATCAATATCGGGGCTAACCACGACTGGCGCGACGGTGATAACAGGGTTAGACGCCCTCCCTCAATCGTTGCTGCTTTATCGACAACTGCTCCAGTGGCTCGGCGGTATTGGTATCGTGGTTCTCGCCGTCGCAGTCCTCCCCATGCTGGGTATTGGTGGCATGCAGCTGTATCGCGCCGAGAGCGCAGGACCCTCCAAAGAGCGTAAATTAACGCCGCGGATCACCAGCACAGCCAAGGCGCTTTTTGGCATCTACTTGTTGCTTACCATCATTTGCGCCGCGTCCTATTTTTTTGCCGGCATGACTGCGTTCGATGCAATTAGCCATGCTTTTTCCACCGTCGCAATCGGCGGGTTTTCGACTCACGATGCGAGCCTCGGTTATTACGAACAAAACAGCGTGTTATTGATCAGCTCGTTGTTTATGGTGGTTTCAGCCGTCAACTTTGGGCTGCATTTCATAGCGATTCAGCGTCGCGACATCCGCGTATATGCCCACGACTCAGAGACCGCTTTCTTCCTGAGCGTGATCGGATTAGCCACTTGCGTGATCTGCGTGCTACTCGTCTTTACCGAAACCTTTAATGTAGAAGACAGCCTTATTCACGGCCTTTTCCAGACAATCTCAATCGCCACCACTACCGGATTTACCACGCAAGATTTCTCGGTATGGCCCTTATTTTTGCCGGTATTGCTCCTGATGTTGAGCTTCATGGGCGGATGCGTTGGCTCCACCGGCGGCGGCATGAAGGCCATGAGAATCCTGTTGATATTTCGTCAGGGAGTGCGGGAGTTACGTCAGCTGTTGCACCCCAATGCGGTCATTCCCCTAAAAATTGACTCGCGCCGTGTGCAAACCGAAATTATCAGCGCCGTATGGAGTTTTTTTGCCGTTTATATGTTCTGCTTTGTTTCCATCTGGCTCGCGCTGCTGGCCACCGGCCTAGATTTCACCTCAGCGTTCTCTGCTGTCGCCGCTACGTTGAATAATCTCGGACCGGGCCTCGGGGAAGTCGCCAGCAACTATGCCGGCGTTAGCGAGGCCGGAAAAATCATCCTTTGTCTGGCCATGCTCATGGGCAGGCTCGAAGTTTTTACCCTGCTCGTTTTATTTACTCCGGCCTTCTGGCGCCATTGAGCCAGCGACATCGCCGCGGTGAGTAGCGGCCGTCTACTTTAAGCCCCGGGACTGCTGTATCACTTCATACGCCGCGGTAATTTCCTGCGCCCGCTCGGTCGCCACCTTGAGGAGCTCATCAGGAACGCCCTCTGCGATGAGTTTATCGGGATGATTTTCGCTCATCAGCTTTCGGTAACGGCGCTTTAACTCACTGTTGGACGCGTCTGGCGCCAACCCAAGCGCGGCGTAGGCCGTTTCCAGGCCCGATGGCTCATGGCTCGCGGTTCGTTGCCGACCACCCTGCTGCTGATAGGCTCGCTGTTGAAATTGCGCCTGGGCGTTGATCATCGACAGCAATTGATCAACCTCCCTCTGGGGAACAGAGAGGAGCACAGCTATTTGATTGAGCGCATTACGCTCCGCAGAAGAGAGGGCGCCGTCGGCAAGGGCGATCCCCGCGAGAAACACCATCAATGTGTGCTGCGCCTGACGACGTCCGCCGAGGCATTCCTTGAATCGCGTCACCGTAAACGAGGGATCAAACCCAGCGGCGGACCCCGCCTTGAAATGGGCGATCGCTGTTCGGCGCTGTTCAGCGGTAAGCCTAAGCTGAACGAACAGCGCTTCAGTTTGCGCTATTTCCGCTTCTGAAACCCGGCCGTCGGATTTAGCGACATAACCCAGCAGGGCAAACGTGGTCTCAAAGAACTGTGCACGCATAAGATGGACAGCGTCAGGCCCTGACAACTGCAGCGCGCGCCAAAGCCCGCGGTCAAAGGCATGTCCCAACACCAGTCCGAACAGCAATCCCACTGGACCAAAAGCGAAAAACCCGATGGCGCCTGCTAAAAGCTTGCCGGTTATCTGTCTCACTGGTAGGAGCCGCCCTCATCCAGCAACGGCGAAGCGACCCAGTCGTAATAATCCACCTGCCCCGGTGGCTGAACGCGAAACCGCTTGTACTGCCACTGATACTGTCGTTCGTTGCCCATGATCAAATCCTCGACACCTCGATTGATGGCCGCGAGCGCTTCCTGAGGGTCGTCGCTATAGACCCCTTGCTCTGCTTCTCGATAAATCGCCCGAAAACCGTCAGGGGTCCGCAGCACCGCGCCCATCACCGCTACCGCCCCGGAACGCTTGATGAGGTTATAAGCCAAAGTAGCGGTAAAACACTCCACACCGAAGAAGGGGGCATTCAGACCACCCTGAGCGCCGCGGGGAACCTGATCGGGTAAAATGCCGGTTAAGCCGCCGTTTCGAACGGCGCGGACCAGCTCGGCAAGCCCTCGGGGCGTCGTGGGCACCAACTTGCCGCCGGTGCATTGTCGACTCTTGTGAACGAGCCGATCGAGTTTTTTCAGTGCAAGGGGTTCATAAAGCGCAATCAGGTCGCCCTGTGTTGCGACATGCATGCCCAGCAATTCCCAGTTACCCAAGTGCGGACCCAGTACAATAACGCCCTGGTCTGACGCGAGGGGTTTGGTAATGCATTCGAGCCCCTCTACCTCGATCAGTGGCTCAATTTCTTTCCAGGGGTTAATCCACAAGCGGCCCATCTCCGCCATCAGTTCTGCCGTAGACTGTACGCTTTGTTTGGCAACAAGACGCCGCTGGGCCGGGGTCCAGGCGGGAAAGGCCAGCTCGAGGTTGCGGATTGCCACACGCCGCATTCGGGGGTTGAAATAATAGAGCGAGGAACCGACAGCGCGTCCCAGCGCACGCGCCCACGAAAGTGGAAGACATCGTGTCACGGTCATCATCAAATGAATCAGCAGGATAACCGTCCATTCCAACCAGATGGGTTTTGGTGAGGCAGCCATAAGTGCGGGTTTTCTACAGGTAATCTTCCGGAAAATTGATTATGAATTGAGCATCGCAGTTATACTAACCCTTCACACTCATTTTGGGCTGTTTCCTTGGTTCCCGCGACATTTCAAGACGTAATCCTGCGACTGCAGGACTATTGGGCTGGCCATGGATGCGTTGTGCTTCAGCCGTTGGATATGGAAGTGGGGGCCGGCACTTTTCATCCAGCGACATTTCTGCGTGCTTTGGGGCCAGAAAACTGGAATGCGGCCTATGTCCAACCCAGCCGGAGACCCGCAGATGGCCGGTATGGTGAAAACCCCAACCGGCTGCAGCACTACTACCAGTTTCAAGTCGTGATGAAACCGTCCCCCAAAGATTTCCAAACGCTGTATCTCGGTAGTCTGTATGCGCTGGGTATCGACCCTTTGGAGCACGACATTCGCTTTGTTGAAGACAACTGGGAATCGCCAACCCTGGGAGCGTGGGGACTTGGCTGGGAGGTTTGGCTAAACGGCATGGAAGTCAGCCAATTTACCTATTTTCAACAAGCGGGCGGACTGGAGTGTTACCCGGTCACCGGAGAGCTGACATACGGCCTTGAGCGCATCGCCATGTATCTGCAGGACGTTGAGTCCGTATACGACCTCGTATGGGCCAACACACCATCAGGGCCTGTGACCTACGGCGACGTCTATCACCAAAACGAAGTTGAAATGTCCTCCTATAACTTCAAAGAAGCCGATGTCGAGAATTTGTTCTCGCAGTTTGATTTTTTTGAGCAAGAGGCAAACCGGCTGGCAGAAAAAAAACTCCCCTTGCCAGCCTACGAATATGTCATGAAAGCCTCTCATACCTTTAATCTGCTCGATGCGCGCCACGCAATCGGCGTCACAGAACGCCAGCGGTATATTCTCAGGGTAAGGACGCTGGCCAGAGCCGCGGCCAACGCCTACGTGGCCGCAAGAGGCGCTTTGGGGTTCCCCATGGCGGATGCCGAGCTTGCTGCTGCCGCTTTGGCTGAGCTTGCGCAACACAATAAGGCGCCAGCATGAGTTCGGAGGACCTCCTATTTGAGCTGGGCACAGAAGAACTGCCTGCTGGTGAAATTTCGACCATGGCTCGTGCTCTGGTCGCTGCGGTCACCCGTGATCTCAAACAGCACTCGCTCACTTATTCCAGCGCGGAACCGTTTTCGACGCCGAGGCGCCTCGCCGTATTGGTGCGCGACGTCGCCCTCCGGGGGCCAGATCAAGAACGACGAATTGTAGGCCCGCCGATCAGCGCGGCAAAGGATGACGGCGGTCATTGGACTCCGGCAGCCGAGGGTTTTGCGCGGAAACAGGGCGTCAGCACGTCAGACCTCATAATTGCGGAGGAAAATGGCATAGAGCGAATTACCGTGCAGGTTACCGAAACCGGTGCAGTCGCTCGGGATGTGATTCCCGAAATCATCAAAAATGCGGTTAATAGCCTGCCTATGTCGAAGCGCATGCGTTGGGGGAGTTCCCGCGACGAATTTCTGCGACCGGTGCAATGGTTGGTGCTGCTCCTTGGGGAGGAGGTACTGCCCTATGAGCAATTTGGTCTTGTCAGCGGAAGGGAAAGTCGCGGACATCGCTTTCACCACGACCAGCCTATCCCACTGCCGACAGCGGGGGATTACGCCCCCCTCCTTCGCGACGCAAAGGTCATCGTAGACGAGGTAGAACGCAGGCGGATTATTAGCGAGCAAGTCACCGCGCTGACGACGCCGGAAGAGGTCGTCGCCCTCTCTGATGAGCTGCTTGACGAAGTCACCGGCTTGGTTGAGTGGCCGATTGCGTTGCGCGGCAGCTTCGATCCCGCGTTCCTGGAGGTGCCGGAAACAGCGCTTATCTCCGCAATGAAGAACCATCAGAAATACTTTCACCTCAATGATGCCGATTCCGGCGCATTGCTGCCCGCATTTATTACTGTCGCCAATGTCGACAGCATCGCACCCGCCAAGGTAGTTGCGGGCAATGAGCGGGTCATTCGGCCTCGGCTGGCGGACGCTGCATTTTTCTTTGCTAACGACAAACGCAGCTCTCTGGCGTCGCGACAATCGCGGCTGAACGGCGTGATCTTTCAGCAAAAGCTGGGCAGTCTGTTCGACAAAACTGAGCGAATGGCTCATCTGGCTGTCAAGCTGGCCCACATTATCGGCGCAGATGCGGAAGTCACATCTAGGGCAGCAGCGCTCGCTAAATGCGATCTGGTTTCGGAGCTGGTGCTTGAATTTCCTGAGTTACAGGGGCGCGCGGGCGCGCATTACGCGCTTAACGACGGTGAATCGGCGTCTGTCGCGCAGGCGATTGAGGAGCATTACCTGCCACGGTTTGCCGGCGATGATTTACCGATGTCTGCAGAGGCGAGCGCCCTCGCCCTGGCGGATCGGCTGGATACGCTGGTAGGGATTTTCGGCATCGGCGAGCCCCCTTCCGGATCCAAGGACCCCTTCGCACTGCGTCGCGCAGCCCTCGCCGTTATTCGCATTTTGATTGGTCTTGAGCAACCGGTCCCGCTGCGTGAATTTCTCGATGTGGCTCAAAACCAGCACAACGCATCGCTGGCAGAAAACACCGCCGCCGAGGTCCTCCGTTACCTATTTGAACGGCTCGATAGTTGGTATGCCGAACAGAACGTGTCGGGCGATGTTGTCCGGGCAGTGCTGGCATCAAGCGAGACGGATCTGTTTGATATCGATCTGCGCATCAAGGCTCTGGCCACCTTTTCAGACACTGAGACAGCCCGGCAGCTTGCCGCGGCCAACAAGCGAGTCGCCAATCTGCTCGCCAAATCCGCGACTGAGAACTTTGCGCTGCCGGATGAGGCCCAATTTAACGAGGAAGCTGAGCGCTCACTCCATAACGCGGTGCGCGAAACCAAGACGGCCGTCGATCCGCTGATCGCACAGAGGGATTACGCATCAGCGCTCGGCAAATTGGCGGCCTTGAGGGGGCCGGTCGATGATTTTTTCAATGCCGTGATGGTCAATGCAGATGATCCTGCGGTCCGGCTTAACCGCCTGGCACTGCTCAATATGCTGCGGAGTCTGTTCACGCAAATTGCCGATATAGCGCTGCTCTCCTCGGGAACCGAATGACTACAGATCCGCAGTTTGTGGTGGGCCTTTTGGTAGCGGCCAACGTCGTGCTGTTAATCGGGGTTGTCGGCCTGAATCGGAGCAGGCGAGAGCTGATATCACTCCGAGCGTCCTCTACAGAACAACGGATCACCGCGAGCCTCGCAGAAAGTCGCGCGACCTCGCTGGAAGCAGAAGTTGTCACACTCAATAAAGAGCTCGCGACGCTCGCCGCCCAGTTAAGCGCGCAAAGTGCAACGCTGGCTGAGCGAGAATCCAGTCACCAGAACCAAATGAAGTGGCTGGAGGAGTCCCGTGCCGCGCTACGATCCGAACTGGAAGTGGTGGGTCAAAAGCTGCTCACCTCCTCTGGCAAGGCGCTTGAAAGCACCAACCAAAAGAGCCTCGACAGCTTGCTGAAGCCTCTGGCAGAAAAAATCGATCAATTTCAAACCCGAGTTAATCAGGTTCACACGGACATGGTTCGCAACAGCGCGTCTTTGTCGGAGCAGATCAAGCATCTGGAGTCAGTCGGCGTCTCTATGTCAGACGAGGCCCACAATCTGACCCGTGCGTTGAAAGGCGATAAAAAGCTGGTGGGCAACTGGGGTGAAGCCCAACTGGAAAAAACACTTGAACTGGCCGGCTTACGGCGGGGAGAACATTACGACGCGCAGGTCACGATAAAAGATGCTCAGGGTGACAGACACGTGCCGGACTTCGTCATCCGATTGCCGGAAGGCAAAAATCTGGTCATCGACAGCAAGGTATCACTTGTTGACTATGAACGCGCGGTCACGGCGGAAACGGAAAGCGAGCGAGCAAGTGCTCTGGATGCCCACGGAAAAGCGGTCCGGAGTCATATCGACGCCCTCTCTGCCAAAGATTATGCCAATTTACCCGGCATGGAGAGTCCTGATTTTGTGCTGATGTTTATGCCCGTTGAGCCCGCGTATATCGAGGTCATGCGCAGCCAGCGGGAGCTATTCAATCACGGCTACCAAAAGAACGTGGTGCTGGTCTCGCACACCACCCTCATGCCCATTCTCCGCACCGTCGCCAACTTATGGATGATAGAGCACAGTAATCGTGAGGCGCGTGAAATCAGCGATCGCGCGGGGGATATTTACAATACGGTTTGCTTACTCGGAGATCGCCTATTGGCACTGGGTTCCTCAATGACCACGGCGACCCAAAAATACAACGACGCCGTGCGAGCCGTTCAAGGTAAGCAGGGGTTAGTCGGCAAGGTGGCCCGATTCCAAACGCTGTCCAAAAAAGCGAACAAGATCTTTCCCAAAGCGTTGGCGCCGATTGAGCCAGAAATCGAAACGATCAGCCTTGAAACCCGAGAAACTGGGGGAGACGATCCTGATCGTGCCGATTAGGCCCCCCATCCTCTCTTTGGGAGCCGCGGCTCAAACATCCAGGTTGGCCACTGCCAGAGCGTTTTGCTCGATAAACTCCCGGCGAGGCTCAACATCGTCGCCCATCAACGTCGAGAACATCTGATCCGCCAGAAACGCATCTTCGATTGTCACTTGCAGCATGCGTCGGGCGCCCGGATCCATGGTGGTTTCCCAGAGCTGGCCCGGGTTCATTTCACCCAGACCCTTGTAGCGCTGGATAGCGCATCCTTTTCGCGCCTCGGCTAAAAGCCAATCGAGGCCCGCCGCAAAATCCTGAGTCTCAACGCGTTTTTCACCCCGCTGAAAAAATCCGTCGGGCTCTATCAGACCCTCGAGCTGATCACCCAATGACCGCAACGCCCCGTACTCGGAGGAACCGAAGAAGCCGCGTCCCAAGACCGTGTCTGTGGCAACGCTGTGCGCCGTGCGCCTGACAACGGGGTAAAACGTGCCCCTCTCTGGGTCCTGGCGAACAAACACCTCATAGCTCACTGACTTGTCTTTCAGGGTTTGTAAGTACTCACTTAGTGCAAGGCAGAATGCGCTGACTCGGTCTTCGGCGCTCAGCGCCCCGACCTCTAAGGTGGGCACCCGGAGCAGGGACCACAGCACATCTCGGGGGTAAACCCGAGCGAGGCGCTCAATATCGGACGCTACATTTTGGTAGCGAGAAACCAGCTCCGCCAAGGCCGTGCCCGCCACGGGAGGTGCCCCGGCATTGGCAAACAAGGCCGCCTCCTCGAGGGCCGACTGGGTCAGGTATTCCGCCAGGGCTGCTTCGTCTTTCAAATACCGACTCTGCTTACCTCGGGCCAGCTTGTACAATGGCGGCTGCGCAATATAAACATGACCTCGCTCGATCAACTCAGGCATCTGGCGAAAGAAAAAAGTCAACAGCAACGTTCTGATGTGGGAGCCATCCACATCCGCATCCGTCATAATAATAATGCGGTGGTAGCGCAGCTTGTCCGGGTCAAACTCGTCCTTGCCGATGCCACAGCCCAGCGCCGTGACCAGTGTACCGACCTCGGCGGACCCCAGCATCTTGTCAAACCGCGCTTTCTCGACGTTGAGAATCTTACCTTTGAGCGGGAGAATTGCCTGAAAGCGGCGGTCTCTGCCCTGTTTTGCAGAGCCGCCCGCCGAATCACCCTCCACCAAGTAGAGTTCGCTCATGGCCGGATCACGCTCCTGACAATCGGCCAGTTTGCCCGGCAGCCCTGCAATATCCAGCGCCCCTTTGCGCCGGGTCATTTCCCGCGCTTTGCGCGCTGCCTCTCGCGCTCGGGCAGCGTCTATCATCTTGCCCACGACCAACTTGGCTTCGTTGGGGTTTTCCATAAGAAAATCATTGAAAAATTGATTCATCGCCTGCTCGACCGCGCCTTTGACCTCACTTGAAACCAGCTTGTCCTTGGTTTGCGAGGAAAATTTTGGGTCGGGGACTTTTACCGAGACAATAGCGGTTAAACCTTCGCGGGCGTCATCTCCCGTAGTAGAGACTTTCGCTTTTTTCGCAAGCCCTTCTTTTTCAATATAATTATTTAAGCACCGAGTGAGCCCCGCCCTAAAGCCCGCGAGGTGTGTGCCGCCATCCCGTTGCGGAATGTTGTTGGTATAACAATAGAGACCTTCCTGAAAGCCGTCGTTCCACTGCAGCGCGACCTCCACCTCAACACCGTCCTCTGCCTGAGTTTGAAAATGGCACACCTTGGCAATCGGTGTTTTACTTTGGTTAAGAAACTCGACAAAAGCACGCAGACCACCCTCATAGGCAAAGAGCTCTTCCTCTCCGGACCGCTCATCCTTGAGAAAAATTCGCACCCCACTGTTCAAAAACGCAAGCTCGCGGAGCCTTTTACCCAACACATCGTAGTGAAAAGCGATATTGCTGAACGTTTCAGGCGAGGGCGTAAAACGCACTGAGGTGCCCGTATCCGACGTCTCGCCGACAACCGCCAGCGGTGCCTGGGGCACACCATGGGCGTAAATCTGCTCAAATAATTGGCCTTTGCGGCGAATAGTCAGCTGCAGGGTTGAGGAGAGCGCGTTAACCACCGACACCCCCACACCATGAAGTCCCCCCGATACCTTGTAGGTGTTGTCGTCAAACTTTCCGCCGGCATGAAGGACCGTCATGATCACCTCCGCGGCAGACACGCCCTCTTCGTGCTGCTCCGTCGGTATACCCCTGCCATTATCAGAGACGGATACCGATTCATCAGGATGGATCACGATATCAATCTGGCTACAATGGCCCGCAAGCGCCTCATCGATGCTGTTATCGACCAGCTCAAAAACCATATGATGAAGGCCAGTGCCATCGTCAGTATCGCCAATATACATGCCAGGGCGCTTCCTCACGGCATCAAGCCCCTTGAGCACCGTTATGCTTGAGGAATCGTAGTCCCTCGGGGAAGCGTCACTGTGATTGTCTTCAGCCATGCGGTTTACACCTTTTGTCTCATGTGCCTATCTGTGTTGTATTGTGCTGTGCTGTATTGTGCTGTCGCGTCTGGTCGTGCCAATAAATGTATCTCTGCGCTTGTGACGACACCATTGTCGTCACGCCGAGACAACGCCTTGTTCCACGTGGAACAAACTTATCGGCTCTTCGCCCCAGGCCCTCTCCAAAGAGGCGCGGTCCACCGCGGTCATAATCACCTGACGCCCGCCCCTCAACTGCGCACACACGCTCTTGCAATGCGCCTCATCAAGCTCTGCCGGCAGGTCGTCCACCAAATAGAGCGGCGGCACCTTGGAGGCCTCTTCGATAATCTGCCCTTGGGACAGCTTCAACGCCACCAACAACAATTTCATCTGGCCCCGCGACAACACCTCTGATGCAGCGGCCGGACCCGCGCTGAACCGCAGATCTGACCGGTGCGGCCCCACCTGAGTAAACCCCTGCGCCGCATCGCTCTGGGCGTTTTTTTCCAAAGCAATATCGAGCGGCTCTCGTCGATCCCATCCCGCCCGAAAAGTCATCTCAACCTTGTCCAGATCTGTCGACACCGCCGAGGCTATCTGTTTCAGCCTTTCCGAATATTGCTCGACGACGGTCAACCGCTCCGCAGTCAAACG
>Ga0181585_10001757_pt1 | contig 19134 bp, 25 predicted proteins | sample 071ome_29_FD_132469 | JGI IMG/M metagenome (GOLD analysis project Ga0181585, IMG submission 132469) | Coastal salt marsh microbial communities from the Groves Creek Marsh, Skidaway Island, Georgia - 071407BT metaG (megahit assembly) | ecosystem: Environmental > Aquatic > Marine > Intertidal...
ACTCAACTCCAAGAAGAAGTCGATGCAAAGATTGATTCGGAAGAGTTAGGTGGTGATATGAGTATGGATGTATCTTAGGAGGTCTATATGAAATACCAAGGCGAAGAAATCGGCTCAAATAAGTGTGGCATTACTCAAATTTGTGTTGCGATGGCAATGTTAGCGGGTTCTTTTTTGACATTAATTGTAATTGGTGTTATAATGAACTATATACCTGTATAATAAGGTGTTTTAGGGGAATAAAGATATAGGTTTTAAGAGTAGTTCCCTACTCAAGTCCAAGAATTAAAACCTTAGTCTCCCCTCCTTTGATGCATAGGTTAATGCATCACCTGAGTGACACCCCCGTGTCACTCAATCTTTAAAGGTTTGGAAGAAGAGGAGTGAGAATTAATATAGGAGAAATAAGATGAAGAAATTCATATATTTTTTAAAATGGCTCTTCGATATCAAGAGTTGGAAAAGTTATAATATACGATTCACTCTATACACACTAACTGGTGTATTAGTCAGTATCTTTGCCAAAGAGTTTTGGTATGGACCATTAGTCGTATTTGTCCTTATGTTTGGTGAATTAACTATTGACCATTTCATTGTCTCCAAGTGGAAAGAGTTCAACGAAGAACAAAATAAAATCTTCGAAAAGTTACAAAAGTAAATAAGTCTATCGGACTTATTAATTAAAATTTTCAACCACTATTATCTGTGGTCTAAATAGGTTTATGAAAATTTTGATTACTGGAAGTAGTGGATTTATTGGTGGGTTTCTACTTGACCGTCTAAAAAAACACCATGATGTTTATTGTTTAAAAAATGATTTACGAGATCATGCAGCAATTGAACAAGAAGTTTTATCTGTAAATCCAGAGATAATTGTTCATCTTGCAGCAAGGACAGAAGTAGAAAAAAGTTTTTACGAACAAACGGTTTTTAGTGACATAAACTATGTCGGAACTGTAAATCTAATAGAAGTTGCAAATAAATTAAAGAATTTCAAAAACTTTGTTTTTGCCAGTACTATGGAAGTTTACGGGTGGCAACCAATCTCTGATGAGGTAGAGAATTTCTTAGTACCTAATAAATTCATAGCATTTGATGAGAATACGGTACCTAACCCAAATGCACCATATGCTGTAGCAAAGTATGGTTGTGAAAAATACTTAGAGTATGCCCATAGATCTTATGGATTTCCATTTACAGCATTAAGACAGACTAATGGTTATGGTAGAGTAGACAATGACTTCTTCGTAACTGAACAAATTATAACTCAGATGTTAAACAATCCAGAAGAGTGTAGACTGGGTTATGCAGAACCATATAGAAATTTTATATATGTAGATGATATGATGGATGCTTGGCAAACAGTGATAGAAAACCCAGACAAGTGTAATGATGGAAAGATTTTTACAATTGGTCCAGACAACCCAGTAAAAATTAAAGATTGGGCTACTTTTATTGCAAACAAAATTGGATGGGAAGGTGAAATTGTTTGGGATACTAAACCACGTAGACCAGGTGAAATCTATTGGTTAAATTCTGGTAATAAATTAATAACTGAAACTCTTGGATGGAAACCTCTTGTTGACTATAATAAAGGTATAGATCTAACAATAGAAAAATGGACTTCCAAACAGAAAACATAATATTTTGGATAGTTATATCGATTACATTGATATATCAACTAACCACAAATCTACTAGCACGAAAAAAATACAAAGAATTGGAACAAAAATATATTTGGCACAAACTTAAAAAATAGGTATAATAGGCATAACAAAAACAAAAAAGGAGAGTGTTATGCCAAACTGGTGTTACAACGAAATCGAAATTGTTGCGGATGAGAAAACTCTAGATGATATGGAAGCGGCAGCAAGAAAAGACAAATTACTAGACTTTATCAAACCAATGCCACCAGAGTTAGAGGGTACAAAATCACCAAGTGATAAACCTAACTGGTATGACTGGAGTGTTGAAAATTGGGGTACTAAATGGGATGTGTCTCCAGTTAGAATAGAAAAGACAAAAAAGAAATTATCGATTGTATTCGATTCGGCATGGTCACCCCCGTTAGAAGCAATAGATTTCTTATGGAATTCTGGTAGAGTAAAAAGTGTATATCTCTCATATTGGGAACCAGGTATGGATTTCGGTGGTCTATATAAAAATGGTGAGAATGTACATATAAGTGGTATGACTGAGGCATATAGACAACCAAAACATAAGTGGATTCCAGAAATGAAAATCATTGATAAAGACTTTAATGTTTATCAAACATTTGTGGAAATGGAACAAATTACTGACGAGGTGACAAATGTTTGATTTTAGTAGAACATATTATTCATCTTTAACAGATGAACAACATAAGGCAAACAATAAATGGTTTGAAGATACTCTTAGTGATTTAAGAAATAAAAACATTAAAGGATTAAAAATCACAGAGATTCCAGATGGTCCTAAATACTTTTCATCTATTAGTGGTGAAGAAGTAAATGAAGATGGAACACCATTAAAGAAATATAACTATGTAATTGGTAATGCAATCACTGGAGAATTTATTGGTTATGATTAAAAAAAGAGTCTTATTTCGTAAGATTGTAAATATAGCCGATGAAGTTGATATTTGGTTTAAGAAAGTTTTTAATCTTAATCCAAAACAGAAAACATTAGAAGCAATACAAGATAGAACAACAAGAAGTAATTTAGATAAGACAATAGGCAAAGCACTAGGTGTTAAAAAAGATTAAAGGGTTTTGGTTAGAAAGTTATCACAGTGATAAAGTCGCTTTCTACTACGAACTTACAAGTTTTATCTTTACTGTAATCGCAAGTCTAAGTCTGGCATTCTATGCAAGAGATCCAAATATGGCATTGATTTATCCAGCATTTTTTATCGGTGCGGTATCTGGTGCGTATGGGTATTGGAGAAGAAAACTACCTTGGCCACTATTACTGACAACATATTTTGCATTCGTCAATATATTTGGTTGGGGCGTTGCAATGAGTTACTGGTAAAAAAGTATCACAAAGAACTACTTTCTGTAGTAAAATTATTCTAAGTCTTATAAATGAGGGAAAGTTATGGAAGAAATTTCAGTTAATGACTTCGGTGGGGAAGTCAAATTCACAAAATACATAGCAGATAACGAGACTATCAGTGCTCGTCTATTAGAAGCAATTGGTAGTGCTATGTTAGATTTCAAAGTTGTACCAGAAGAACACACCGTTGGTAGTAAAAGAGTTGACTTGATTGTAAGAGACGAAAATGATAATGTCGTGCAAGTAATCGAATCACAAGATGCAAATGGTTGGTTAGATCCCGTACATGCAAGTAAGATTGCGTGGTACTGTCATGATAAAGCATGTAATGATGGTGTCCTAATTAGTGAGGATTGTACAGAACATATGAAAACTTTTATTCAGTGGTACAATGAAAATACACCACTTAATATCTTTTTACTCAGTCCCACAATTATCAAAGATAAAGATGGTGAAATAGATATCTTTTTCAAAACTATTCTAAGACCAACTGATTGGGCACACAAACGTATTAAACCAAATACAAAACAATCTGGTAATGGTCAACTAAATCAAAGAGACATAGAAAGAGCAGCAAATGTAGAAGCGTTGTATGAAGACAACAAAGATGTTTTTACAAACCGTAGTTCTTATTATGTAAGTTCTAACGATGTAAACGGTACGGGAATAAATGTAACTTTATACTTTAGAGCGAATGATTACAATATATGTTTATGGCATAGTGGTAAACACACACATAATCAAACTTTTATGGATAGTGTGGAAAACGCATATCCTAATGTTGCATTTAAGAAAATGTATGTTTGTTTAGGTGCAAAGGAAACTTTAGAAGAAGCGGTTGACTTTGTAAGAACTATTAAAACTCAACTCAATGACGGTACTATTGTTGTTGAAGGGGGTGATGATGAAGAAGTAAAAAAGGAACAAATTAGTATCGATGATAAATTAATATCATAGGTATTAGTTGAACTAAATAACCACATGCCGGTATAGCACAGTTGGTAGTGCAACTGATTTGTAATCAGTAGGTCCGCGGTTCGAGTCCGTGTACCGGCACCATACTAGAGGAGAATAGATATGGCAAATAATGTAAATTTCACAATCACATTTCACGCAATTAATGATAAAGCGAAAGCAACATTAGATGAAATGTTGAAGAGAGTTAGAACCGATGGAGATTATCAGTGGATGGCTGATATGTTTGTTGATGGTAAAGAACTCACATATGAACAATCAGAACAATACACCTGGACTACGGAACATATTGGTCCCAAATGGTGTTATTTCGAAGAGATTGATGACAGTTACCTAATGGGTGTTTCTGCATGGAGTGCACCAGAAACAGGTCTTCAGAACTTATTAAATATTCTTGCCAAAGATGATCCAACGATGATTACTTCTATTTCATACACCGATGAAGCACCAAATTTCTTCGGATATAGTGTTTACTATGGTGACAATATGGAAGATGGTCGTGAAGATGATGACGATGAATTAAGAGATTCTGTAATTCGTGCATCTAATGATTTAGCACCAGATGACTGGGACGAAGATAATATGGAATGGGTCGATGAAGAAAAAGAAGATATCTATTACCAAGAAATGTGGGAAGTAATAGATGATATTCAAATCAGTGGAATCGATGAAGTAGTGGAAGGTCTAATGGAACTTAGAAAAGAAGAACAATCTCCACAAAACGAAGATGACTTAGTAGGCTGCTAATTGGAGAAATTACCAGAAAATTTCTGTATAGCACCGTTTGTTCAATTAACAACTCACCCCACTTCATCTTTCAGTCCTTGTCCATATCTTGGTGGGACTGTATGGGGTGGGGAATATTCAACAATATTCTCTCAGTGGAGAAGTTCAGATTTAGAAAGTCTTAGAGACGATTTCATTAACAACAACCAATCCCCAATCTGTGAACGATGTTGGAATGAGGAAAGGAATGGTAAAGAGAGTCTAAGAAAAAGATTATTTAACCCAGAAACACACATAAGTGACTTTGAAACCTACAACACAGATGAATTTAAAAACTCAATTGTAGATAAAGTTAATTCAAAGTCATATCTTAAAACACCAGAAGTTCTCACTATAAAAAATGGTAATGTGTGTAACGCAAAGTGCAGAACATGTCACCCAAACGACAGTAGTCGATGGATAAAGGATTCTAAAGAATTAGAGGTAATTACCAATAAACAATACTACCGTACAGATGTTAAAGAAAAGAATTGGTCTGATACACAAATAGTTGATTTAATTCTTACTTGTTCTCATATTAAACGATTAGAACTGTTTGGCGGAGAGCCAACATATAATAAAAAAGTAATCTATCTATTAGAAGAAATCACCAAAAGAGGATATAGTAAAAATATCGTTCTATACATCAATACAAACGGAAGTGTTGACATAACAAAAAAGATACCATTTCTGTATGAATTTAAAGAAGTTGAAGTTGGTGTTTCAATAGATGCAGTTGGTAAACAATTCAATTACATTAGACATGGTATTGATTACGATAATGTAAAACAGAATGTCATTCGTATGAAAAAATATTTTGAAAGAAATGGTATGAAATACAGTATTGATTGTATTTGTACTGTTCAGATTCAAAATATATTTTATCTACCAGAAATCAAAGAAGAAATACTATCGTACCTTCCATCCTCACCATTTTGGAATTTATTAATAAACCCATCTTATCTATATATTAGAAATATCCCAGATAAATTCAAACAACCTATCGTTGATAAACTATCATCTGATTCAGAATATACCGATTTGATACAAATACTAAAACAACCTTCAAATCCTTCTGACTGGGAAAGTTTTATAGAAGTCACAAAAGGATTAGACCTTATTCGTAACGAAGAATTTGCGTCAATATTTCCAGAGTTCAATAATATTACAAAAATATTTGACTGAAATTTTATTCGGTTAAATACATCGAATTATTTAAACTCTATGGAGAAATATTGATGAGTGAAGACAATATCAATGACGATGTACAAAACGAAGTACCGGCAGGTGATGAACAACCAGCGGGAACAGGTGGATTAACTATTTCTGATCTTCGTGTACTAAAAATGTGTGTTGAAGCAGGTTCTTCTCGTGGTGCATATCAAGCCAATGAAATGTCCACAGTCGGAAATACTTACAACAGACTTGCTATGTTTTTAGCACAAATCGATGCACAACAAGCAGAAGCAAATGCAGATGCCGAAGGTGATGAGGAGAATAACGAAACTACTGAAGAAACGGTAGAGGAGTAAATTATGGCAAAACCTATGAAACATATTGGAAGACACGGTGAACGTAAAGTTGCTGTTGTATTTCGTGAAGTTCCAAATCAAGAACATATGTGTTTAGTTGTTTATCCAGGAACGCTATCTACACCAATGCATGATAGTCTAATGAAAGCAATTGAAAGTCCTGAAGCACAGGCAGAGAATTCACTTTCAGATGCATTACATAGAATGTTGTTCAGTGATGGTAGACCTATTCTAGGTACATTACACCAAGAAGGATATCTTAAAAAGGTAGAAGCAAAACAAGTTTATATGACACCTAATCCTAAATCTAGTGTCAATCTTGCTGAAATGAATGAAATTATCAACCAAATGGCTACTGGTGATGAAGCAAGACAGAAGATGGCAAAACTTGATGCGGAAAGAGGTTTAAAAGATCCTGCTAAAACAACAAGTGCAAATATTGGTACCGATGGTGCTCTTTCTGATGCAGATATTGCAAAACAACAATTAGACCAAGCGACTAAAATGGAAGCAGAATCTAAATCACTTTTAGCAGAAAGTAAAAGATTAAAAGAAGAAGCATATAAACTAGATGCATCTCTAAAACCTAAACCAAAGGTTACTAAAAAACCTGCCGCTAAAAAAACAACAGCAAAGAGAACTACTAAAAGTAAAACTACTGCTTAACGGAGATTATGAGTGGGTATAAAACTAAGTGCTGACTTTATGGATAAGTGGAAACACATTATCGATGAAGTCGATAAAACAGAAGTACCTGCTCATTTAATCGATAAGTTAGTAGTTACGATTATCACTGGTAAGGATCAAACAACACAACAAACCATCGATGTTGGAAAAATGAAAGATGATGGTTTATCCACAATTGAAATAGAAGATATTATCAATGAAACCTTATACGAGTTAAATGATTATATAGAGAGTGTTGACTTTTTTCTTGATATAGATAGTGTAGCAAAAGAAGTTCAGCCCGAAACAGATAAGTTTTTAAATCGTATCAATAACCAAAAAACTTAAAACGGTAAAACTCAAAATCTTCTTTTTCGACATTTATATATAATTCTTTTATGTCAAAAAATATATTAATAATCACACCACATCCAGATGATATGGAGATTGGTTGTGGTGGTACAGTCAGTCGTTTTTTAGACGAAGGTCACAGTGTAGAGATTGTAATTACAATTCAACCTTCGATAGAAGTCAATCGTAAAAGAAATGAGTCTATCGTTGAAAGGGAATTGATTCGTTCAGAACAGATTTTGGGGTTCGACTATAAGGTATTTTCTACACCATTATCAGTCAATGGTAGACCTCAACTATCAGCCAATAACGAAACAATTACATCTATTGAAAGTATATTAGACAAATCACATTACGATTTATTAATAACTTCAGATTCTGGAGATTATCACCAAGATCACAGACACACTTATGAGATTGCTAATTCTATATGTCGTGGATTATTAGTGGATGAATTATGGACTATGCAAATCCCACCATACTCACACAGAAATGAATCTTTTTCACCAAATGTGACTGTTGATATTTCTAATTATTGGGATAAGAAAGAACAATTATTAAGATGTTATGAGTCCTATATGACAGAAAAATACATTAAAACAATTAAATCATTAAATCAGTATAACGCTGGTTCTATTGGAACGGATTATGCTGAAGTATTTCAACAAAAGTTTAGGAACATATAATGAATATAGGGATTATTGGAGGAGGGATGGTTGGCAATGCCGTTGCCAATGGGTTTCAATTAAATCAAAATCATATTTTAATATCAGATCCGAGTATAAATGATATTTCTATAGATGAAGTATGCAATCACTCAGAAGTAATTTTTATTTGTGTACCAACACCAACAATAGATGGTGAATTTGATTCAACGATAATCGATGAAGTGATGCATAAGGTTTACTCCATGTACACAGGCGATGTAATTATTAAATCAACGATTATTCCAGACTTCTTAATAGACTTATATGAGAATTGTCCTCCGTACATAAATCTTGCTTACAACCCAGAATTTCTGACTGATAGAACAGCCAATAATGATTTTGTATTTCCTCACTTAGTTGTAATTGGAACAGAAGATAAAGATTATGCAAATCGTATAGAAAGTTTATACAAAAACCATTCACGAGTGAAATGTGAAAATTATCATAAAGTAGATTTAATAGGTGCAAGTATGTTTAAGTATGGATTGAATACATTCTTCGCAACAAAAGTAATTTTTATGAATGAACTCTATGGTGTATTCAAAGAAAGTGGTACTGGAATGGAATGGGAAGATTTTAGAAAACTTATGGGAAGTCATCCTTGGGTTGGAGCAAGTCATAACCAAGTCCCTGGACACGATGGATATTTTGGTTATGGTGGTAAATGTTTCCCAAAAGATACTAAAGCATTTTCCAAATATGCAAATCGTAGGGGTAAACCGTCCCACTTACTCAACAAGGCAATGGAACTAAACGAGAAATATCGTAATGAGTAAAGTTTTAGTTGTAGGAGGATTGGGTTTTATTGGTAATGTTCTTTCTAAAGAGTTTTTAGAGAATGGTTGGGATGTTACTATTATAGATAATGAAACTACTTACAATACCTACGAACCAGAATTACACAAACAGAAAATAGAACAAAGAAAGATAGGATTAGAAAACGCAAAGATTATTAATTCTTCTATTTTTTATTCTGAAATGACCAAAGATTGTGTACAAGAAGAAAAACCAGATGTAGTTGTTAACTTAGCAAATATGCCAATTGCTGGTGTTGCAGTAGAACAACCGATATTAGCATCAGACACAATGATAAGAGGATTACTTAATCTTCTCGAAGGTTCTAAAGGAATTGTCAAGAGATTCGTTAATGTCTCGTCAAGTATGGTGTATGGAGACTTTCTTACTGATCCAGTATTAGAAGACCAAGTTTGTAATCCACAAGAGATTTACGGAAACCTTAAAGTCACTGGTGAAAGATTGTTAAGAGCGTATACAAAACTTCATAATTTAGAACATACTATTGTAAGACCAAGTGCGTGTTACGGACCAAGTGGTAATGAAGCATTTGTTATTACTAAGTTTCTTAGAGAAGCAATGAAAGGTGGTTCAATTAATATCAATGGTGTAGGAACTAAATTAGATTTCACTTATGTAACTGATATTGCACACGGAATATTTCTCGCAGCAACAAAACCAGAAGGTGCAAATGAAACCTTTAATGTTACCTGTGGTAAAAAAAGAGGGTTAACAGAAGTTGCAGATATTCTAAAAGGATGGTATCCAGATTTGACAGTCAATATAACTGATCCAAATACACTATATCCCAAACGAGGTCAATTAAGTATTGAGAAGGCTCAAAAATTACTGGGTTACGAATCTAAAGTTCAACTAGAAGAAGGATTACAAAAGTTTCGTGAACATCTCGAAAGTTAAATATTTAGGTATTGATCGTTGTTTCAAACGACACCAAGACAATATTCTTGAACTCTATAGAGAAATAGGATGTAGTGGTCAAGTTGTTGGTGGGGAACATATAGAAATCTTTGAGAATAATTTAAAACTTCTCACAAAAAGAAAACATGCCATATCAGTTGCAAATGCATCAGATGGTGTTTACTTTGCCCTTAAATCAGTTGGTATAAGACCAGGAGATGAAGTACTTACTACTGCATATTCTTTTCATGCAACAGCAGAAAGTATAAAACGAACTGGTGGAACACCAGTTTTTGTTGATGTTGATGAACATTATCACCTTGATTTAAATGAGGCAAAAAAGAAAATCACTGAAAAGACAAAAGCAATAGTTGTTGTTAATCTATTCGGTGATTGTATCAACTTTGATGAACTTATTGAATTTGTAAATGAACATAAAATATTTCTCATTGAAGATGCTGCACAAAGTTTATTCTCTTATTACAGAACAATACCCAGTGGTGCTCTTGGTCACATAAGTGTATTCAGTTTTGCTCCTAGTAAAAATATTCCAGGACTATCACACGGTGGATGTGTGTTAACCGATTTAGACGAGGTTGAAACAATTATTCGTGCTATGAAACTACACGGTAAAACTGAAGATGGTCATGTTATTATGGGATACAATAGTATTATGAGTTCAATGGAAGCCGCACAGATTAATTATTTTTATAATTTTGGAGATGTGTGGCAGAATAGAAGAAGAAATATTGCCGAAAAATATATTGAAGGATTATCAACAATATCTGGTTATGTAACAACACCACTAACAAGACAAAATGTATTTCATAGTTGGCACAAATTTGTGATTCGAGTTGACAAAGATTATAGAAATGATTTAAAAAATCACTTAAATGACAACGATATAGAATGTGGTATTCATTATCCAGTAATTACACCACATGAACCATTGTTCGCCTCTGATGAAGAATTTCCGATGGCTGACTTGTTATCAAAAGAAAGTTTGAGTCTACCGATATACCCAGAATTAAAAGATAGTGAGGTGAATTATATCATTGAAGTGATCCGTATTTACTTTGGAACCTTGCATTTAACCACTCCCACTCATAAGACAGTCTAAGTTTGTCAAAATCTCCGTTAACTTCTTTGTAGTACTCAACACCATCGAGACCACCTTTCATATTCCAGTCGCCAACTTCTGTACCATTACTAGAACACCATTTACTAAGTCTATATTCTGATTCTATACTATTCGTTTCTTGAACATCCCCGTATAGTTTTATTGCTTCTCTAAATGAAGTTCTCCAAGCAACATTAATATCATTGTCGTAATAAGTTGTTCCACTTAATAATGGTACAACCTCGTGTTCTTGATCTAATGTAAAGTCTAATCCTTCTGCTGGATTATCTAAACAAAGATTTTTATGGTAAGCAATAATTGCAGCATGACCATATGTGACATCAACTAATGGATTGTATGCGTGAAATATGTAACGTTTATCTTGTTGTAGTCTATCTGGTTGCCAAGTCCAATCAAATTCTGGATTAACTTTTAGTTTGGCAAAACAGGCAAAAAACCAAGCAGTGTTGGATTGTCTTGCCGCTTCCTTGTATGCTTGTGCTCTTCCTTTTACTTTATCTACTCTAACTAATCTATTTGGAATATTCTTTGTAATTTCTACCAGATGTTCCCAATGCATATCAGCGTGTGCTTCACCGTTACTTAAGTAGATAATATCTAGCGGTTCATCTTCATAGATAATCTGTGATTTATCGATATAAGGATAATCATATACTTGTCTGTTAATATGATTCTTTGCGTCCCTTGGAACAAGTGTAGTATTGTTTCCATCTGATAAAGGTATAACAGTTCTCGTCTTTTCTCTCCACATATTCATTGTTGGGATTACAAATGGTTGAAAAGGTTTATCTGTAAACAAATAGTAAGGTTCTTTGAAGTCAGTTTCTTTAATAAAATTAACAATAGAATTATCGCTTGTTTCTATGACTGGGGTATCCCATCTTTTTACAGATATACCTTCGATGAAATGAATAGTTTCGTACCACTCAAGTAATTCTATATTTTTTACTTTTTCTTTAAATGAAGGAACATGTATGTAGAATGTATCTCCAAACTTCTCTTGGTTTGATGGGAAAACTGTAAACATATCTCTATGCCATTCACTTGGATGCCAAGTGAAATCAAATATTTCATAATCACATATAGAACTAACTACCCAAACATATTCACTTTCTATTTTATTGATAATACGAGAAAGTGTTCCGTGATAACTACTTATGAATCTTGTTTTTGTAATATTATCAGTAACTTGTTCTAATTGTTTGAATGATTCTTCTGAATCTTTGTTACCAAAATCTAAGAAAACAAAAGGTTCTAATACCTTATCTCGTTCAATTAAAAAATTATGGTAGTTCGTATCCTCGTACCCATCTTTTGGTATTAATTCCGTTCCACCGTTGTCGTGCCATTGACTTTTAAACACATGTCTTTGATTGGATTCCCAAGGTACTGGTTCCCAAATAAAATCAAAGTCTGAATAATTATTAGCCCCATCCACAATCCATAAATACCTCGTCCGAGATAATTCTCTGGCTTCATCTATGGAACTAACCTTTCTCGCTGGTAGATTGGGTTTATTATTAATATAAAAAATATCAAACATAACACTACTTATCGATGATAAGAATTGACGAAATATATCAGAATCTTTTTTTACCGAAGATTAAAAGTAAACCACAACAATCAATGCATTGGTTTCATCCATTTGGTATGACAAGTGAAGAAGCACTACACACGAGACCACTTTTAAATGAAAGAACAAAGTCATATCTGTTTTGGGATCAGGAACCATTCTATCCAGATGTACATAAAGACACAATCGATTTTTTTCATATGGCATTCATACAACCATATGGTGAAAATGGTATGCAAGCAGAAAAGCCAGTATCTGAATTAACAATAGTTACATCAGAGAAAAACAGTAAAAATCTTAATGAACTTTGTGAAAAAATGGGATACAAACAAAGTTACTATTTCTTTCATGGGTGGGCAGCACTCGATTGGTACAGAGGTTATGACAGAACATCAATTATTCCCAAATGGAAAGATAGAGAAATAAAAAATACATTTTTTAGTCCAAATAGAGTTGTTGGTGGAAACCGCAGACATCGTATTTCATTATTAAAGAATCTTGCACTACATAATTTAGTAGAAGGTAATCAAATTAGTTTCCCAAAAAATTGTCCCTATAGTAATGAAGATATATATGTAGAAGGTGTTAAATTACCACTGGTATTTCCAGGGGAAACGGCTGGTCAAATACCAAACGAAAGTTATAAAATAAGTTTGTGGGAACATGCACAAAATAGTTTAGTTAATGTTGTTACTGAAACATTATACGAAGAGTCAACTCTACATTTAACTGAAAAAACATTTAAACCAATTGTAATGCAAATGCCTTTTATATTAGTGGCACCTATGTATTCATTGGAATATCTAAGAAGTTATGGATTTAAAACTTTCGGTCAGTTCTGGGATGAAGATTACGATATACAGAATAATGAAGATAGAATGGAAAGTATCACAAGAATACTCAAAGATTTAAATTCGTTATCAATTAAAGAAAAAAAACAGTTACAGAAACATCTTACTCCAATAGTAGAACACAACTTTAAATGGTTTTATAGCCGAACATATGAAAATAAATTATGGAGTGAATTACAAGGAATGATGAATCAATGGTAAAGTTCTGTATTGAAAAAATTATCAATGATAAACCTTATCCAAACTTAGCACAATTGGATGCAGTTCCTTATACACAGAAATGGAGAGAGTTTTCAGTCAACTCACCATTTAGTGAACCTGTTATGTTAATAGAACACTTATGTGAACATAATATAGAACATAAGATAGTCACTCTAGATAAAGCAGACAAAGATACATTCTATCCAATTGCACTTAGTTTCTTTGACTTCTCCATAGATTGGTTTAGTCTGATGAGTGAAAAGTTAATTAAGAAATTAAAAAATCGTAATATTAAGATATTATTTTATTATAGTGAAGGTGATAATCCTTACAGAATAGATGAACATTTACTTAAACAATGTTTAGAATACGATATTCCACGCGAACAAATTCTATTTGTTATTTCGAATACTGCTGCAAAAACATTACCTTATTTTTATTATGTTACGGACGACGAACTGTTGTTCAGATTCAGAAATAGTGAAGTGACTCCAGTTGAATATCACGAACACGACAGAGATAAAAAATACACAGCATTAGTTAGGATGCACAAGTACTGGCGTGCTAATATTATGGCAACATTATGGCAACAACGATTAGATACACAAGGTTATTTTGGATATGGTAATGAAATAACTGCAGATGAGACGGAAGATGACAATCCTATTGAAGTAGATAACTACGCTGGACTTAGGCAGAAAACAAGAAATTTTATTGCAGGTCTACCTTTTGTTGCAGATAGTTTATCAAGTGATGAACACAATAATCATACATTGAGTGTTAGTGAACACTTCAGTAATGCGTATTTCAATATAGTAATTGAAAGTCACATGGATGTAGATCAAAGTAATGGTGTTCTGTTAACTGAAAAGACTTTCAAACCAATCAAAAACGCACAACCTTTCATTATATTTGGTGCAAAAGGGAGTTTAAAACTACTTAGGGATATGGGTTATAAAACATTTGATGATGTTTTGGATAACAGTTACGATGAAATTGAAAACACAACGGAAAGATTTAAGACAACAATCGATATGGTATTAAACCTATTAGATAATCCATCCTTCTTACTTAAAGACATATATATAAAGTGTAAAGAAGATATTATTCATAATCAAAATCTATTTTTATCATCAAAAGAAGATAGATTATTAGAACTCATAAAGGATATTCAAAATGATTAGTTCATATACAAGTTGGCAACCATTAGAAGAAGTAATTGTAGGTAAATGTTTTCCATCTCATTACTTTGATTTCTTAGAAAACAAACAAGTGGCTAATCAGTTAGGTGAAATTCTTGATGAAACCGAAGAAGATTTAAACAATTTACAAAAAACAATTGAAGAATTTGGTGCAACTGTAAAAAGACCAGACTTACAAGACAAGAATGAATTTCAAAGATGGCAGTTTGAAGAAGGTGGAGCAAGTCTACCACCACTTACACCAAGGGATTGGCAAATAACATTAGGTGATAAGTTATTAATTACTGCTCCACTTGATGAGATGCACACAATTATTGATGAATATGAAAATCACACCCCTGGTTCAGTTATCGATCCGTTTGATAGAGTGTGGAAACCAGGTATTACTCTTGATGGTGGGAATGCAAGTTGTATTGTTCGTGTAGGAACTGATATTTTTGTAGACAATAGTGAGTTTTGGACACAAGAACAAACTCAGTGGGTTAAAGATAATGTTTTAGATGACAGATATACCATACACGAGAAAGTGACAGAAGGTCACGGTGATGCAGTATTCGCCATTTTAAAACCAGGAGTTCTATTATCGACATATCACGCAAATGATTTGAATCTAGAAGATGAATTTAAGGGTTGGGATGTATTAAAACTTAATGATCCTAGTATAAAACAAGCAGAAGAGTTCGGAAAATTCAGATATGAGAACTTTAATGGTAGATGGTATGTTCATGGTGTAAACCCAACTAGTGAGTTTGCCAATTATGTAGATACTTATTTAAAAAATTGGACTGGTGAAGCATCAGAAACAGTATTCAATGTGAATTGTCTTGTTTTAGATGAATCTCATGTAATTTTCAGTGGATACAATAAAGAAGTATGGGATTATTGTAAAAAACACCAAATAGAACCAATAATTTGTGAGTTAAGACACAAATATTTCTGGGATGGGGGTATTAGTTGTTGTACTCAAGATATTAGAAGAAAAGGTGGATTAGAAAGTTACTTATAAACTACTCTGATGTTGCTTTTTCCCAGTCTAACCATCTATCTGTCATTTGTTTAAATTCAGATACATTAAATTCCACATCAGATTCAGAATAATCATCAATTAATCGTTTCACTTCTTTAGCAAGTATCCAATTGTTGTCATTATTAAAATGATTTGGTGTTGTTATTGGTATTTCATTAGAACCCTTTGCATCTACTTCATTTAATGCCAATGCAGCAAGACTTGGCCATACATTCATACCCTTTAGTAACTCTCTCTTTTCCCAAGACCATGGAAAAGAATGTAAATGTACTATCTTAGGGATATGAGACCATTTTTGTCCAATCTCTTCAAACCATTTATTTTGTGCCCAATCTAAAAACTTCCAGTCACTGATATGTTTGTAATAAAGTTCAACTGCTTTATCTACCTCATTGCCAAAGAACTTTTGATTCATACGATTAACTTTAGTAACTTCTCTATTTCTCGTTGGCATACGATTCATTTCTGTGTGACAAAACACTATTACTTCGATATTTTCTTTATCTTCCTCTGGTATTTCATTTTCTAGGAAATATAACTGAGTCCACCAATGTGCACCAGGATCACCGAAGTTTATTAAATTTAAATTAAGTTGATTTGCTAAATGTCCAGGCCATCCTTCTGGTGAAGAACAGAAACTATCACCTATTACGACTAAATGTTTACGAGCAGACTTTGACACCGTATTCTTGTTCGAACCTTTTCGCATCATCAATATCGTTTACCATAGGTTCACCACGGATATTTAATGATGTATTGAGTAACATTGGGCATCCAGTTAATGTCAACCATTCTTCGAGTAATCGTCTTATACCACTTCCATCTTTTGGAACAGTTTGGACACGAGATGTTCCATCTTTATGAATAATTGCTGGAAATTCATCTGGTTTCTTACATAATGCAGTTACTTGCATATAAGGAGATGTTTCCATCGCTGCCGGCATTTCAAAATATGAGTCAACACACTCTTCTAATATTACAGGAGCAAATGGTCTAAACTTTTGTCGTTTTTTGATTTCATTTACTTTGTCTTTAATTTCTGGACCTCTTGGATCTGCAAGTAAACTTCTATTACCTAATGCTCGTGGACCAAACTCTGCTCTACCACTTGCTACACCGACGATTTTATTTGTCAATAATTCATCTAATAATTCTCTGACTGGATATTTTCCACCAATTTCATATCCTAAATAAGCATTGTCCCACCAAACTTTCTTACCGTACTTTAATGCAGCAGCACCTAAACTACTTCCAGCATCACCAGGATTTGGCATAATCCAAACATTATCGAAATATTTTCCTAAGTTTCTGTTTGCCAAACAGTTAAGTGCTACACCACCCATATAAACTAAATTTTTACTTGGTGATATGTTTCTCGCGTGTTCCATTACCGCATAAATTAAACCCTCTACTACTTGTTGAGCAGAACTTGCGATATCGTATTCATTAGCATCTTTACCAAAGACATCTAATCCTATACCAATGTGTAGGTTTTCTTTAAATGTTAATTGACTGACACTCTCAATGTATCTTTCCAACATCTCCCCACTATAAACAGCATCACCATATGCCGCCATTCCCATAAGAATGTATTCTTCATCTAGTGGTCTTAGACCAACTCTCGCAGTCATAGCAGAATAAAATAATCCAATACTATGTGGGTATTCTTGTGACCAAAGTAACTTATAAGTTGCTCTACCATTTAAATCGTACTCTGCATTCCAAATAGATATTGTGTCTAATTCACCGATTGCATCAATAACAACAACTGTTGCGGTTGTAAAAGAACTTGTTTGAAAACCTGCTGCAGCGTGACTTAAGTGGTGACCATAACTAACTAATTCTTTGTTTTGTAATTGTGGAATAAGTTGATGTTTTAGAACACCTCTCAACGATACATTTCTATCAATTTTTTGTTTTGCTCTCCATTGTCTAAACTTTTTAATCCAATGGTTCTCATAATATGCAATTGTTTCTATATCACCATAAGTTCTAGCATAATTTAAAATACTAGGACATAAATCTGCATCGTGTTTCTGTTTACTAAATCTTTCACTATGTGATGCAAATAGGATTTCACCTTTGTCACTTAATACTGAAACACCAGCATCGTGAAATCCACAACTTATTCCTAATATGTTACTCATAAAACTTACTTTGTTCTACATTACTTGTAAATAAACGGATCTCTTTTCTTAAGTTCCTTTAACTTTTTTCTGTAACGAATTTCTAACTTAATTTTATTAATTAATTTTCTAATCCAACTCATCTCATACTCCTGATTTGTTGTTCCATATAATCACTATCTTTCCAACTATATGGATACTGAGCATATCCATCCGATGTTCTAATACTATGAACATTCAAATGGTTTGATAAAACTTTCCATATGTCCTTGTAATTATCTGTTCCAAAAGACTTCCTTAAATTAACTTGACCTATCTGTGGATGACCGATTGTCAATGATTTATCTTCTGGATCAAAACCATTTATTGATAACCATTCTCTAAAATCTTTCATTTCATTTTGGAAAAAATCATAATTACCAGGATTATTTGCCCATTCAATATCAAAGTCTCCACTTGCCTGAGTTTGTGCCCTCATTGATGTTGTAGTTAATTCGTCTATACGAGAATCTCTCCCTTCGTCGTGAAAAACTTCCCAATGATGTTTACCTACTGCTTTATTAACACCTACGAAAACACCACCAAGTGGTCTTGCCAATGTATCTATGCCAAACAATTCATAATCTTCTTCTTCGAGTTCAAATCTTGGGGCAGACATCCAACACATTAACTGACTTGGTCTTTGCCATTCTGGTAATGTCTTTGCTTTTCTTTCACTCATAATTTGAGATTCAAGTTCGTGACAAAGTAAATTTAACTGTCTAATGTGCCATCTTGTTTCATCGTCTGCTTCGTTGTAATGACTAGAAATTTGACCACCTTTGCCACTTGTACCTTGTAAATCTTCAAACCATCTATGAAGAATATTAGTTCTCTCGTGGACTAATTTACCTTCATCTGTTACTGTTGTTTCATAATCAAATCTATCATTTATTTTGTAATTAAGATTTGATCTATTGATACCATCAATAGATTTATTAATTTCTTTTACAATGTATCTACTGTTTCTCTCGTGTTCTGTAAATCCAAAGAAACAATAATTTTTCTCTAAGTGATAATCTTCATTAAGAAGAACATTCAATGCAGATAACCATTTACGAGATAATGAATTATCAAACACATCAATGGATATTGTGTGTTTGTCTTCACCAGTCAAAATGATTTCTACTTTATCAAGTAATTGATTGCCACCATTCATATATTTCTTCATCCTCTTTTAAAATATCATCCATCGTAAAATCATCTTTACGAATTTCTTCAAGGGTAAG
>Ga0181585_10001768_pt1 | contig 19089 bp, 20 predicted proteins | sample 071ome_29_FD_132469 | JGI IMG/M metagenome (GOLD analysis project Ga0181585, IMG submission 132469) | Coastal salt marsh microbial communities from the Groves Creek Marsh, Skidaway Island, Georgia - 071407BT metaG (megahit assembly) | ecosystem: Environmental > Aquatic > Marine > Intertidal...
CATATAACTCTGCTGAATTCAACGAGTGTTTCGACATGAGCTCGGTTCTCCACAAGGCACAGAATTCTTCCAATGGACAAAATAAAACCGATCAACAACGAGCCCTAGATGCCGCCTTTCCCGGTAGATCGTTTCGACAACAACTTGTCCTGGCACACCCCTCCATGGTAGCCAAAAGAAATCATCAGGTTCCCCCCCGACGCCTAACAAAAACACTCCGTGCAGTACACCAGAGGAAATTGGCGGCATCACACGTCAATGGTAAAATTCCAGAACCACATAAGGCACGTGTTAGTTTCATCGAAAAGAAACGCCTGGAAAAGGTGCAACAGAGACAGGTGAGTTATGGTGGGTTCCCTAGAAAATTATCTGATACTAGCGACCAACAAGGTAAGTAATAAACAATAAATCAAAAAAAAAAATCTATGTTAGTATGTAAGACTAAAAAATAACGTGACTTAATCCGTTAATTAAAATGGTTGAAAGAAAGAGTCAAACTCCCCGCCGCCAAAGAAAAAAGCCATACTATGGATCCGGGGTCACAAAGCCATGTAATCCCGATTCAAAGAAAAATGATGATGATTGGTGTGACTACAATAAGTATAATAGAGGACCGCGCTGGCACCCAATGCCCAAAGGGGGATTAAAACCATGTAACCCGATGACGAGACCGGATGACCATCCAGTCAACGGACCACCCATTTGTGTCGATGGGAGGTGGCTGCCTGGTATTCCCCAAAAAGTCCCTGAAGGAGGGTGCCGCGTAGACCAAAAAGCCAAAAAAATAGAAAAGTATGGGGAACCTATACATTGTGGACCCTTTGGCAGATGGCGAAAGGGGCCCGGTGTTCCATGTAATGAAAAAACCCGTAATAGTTGGAAGGCGCGTGGTCCGGCAACATGGTGTCAGCGAGGGACCCCTCGTGGTCCGGATGGTAAACTGAATAACAAATACGGATTCTGGCATTGGAAGGACTCAAAGGACAGCACCGGACCAAACAAAAACAGGTTGCCAGACACTGATGAGCGGGAAGAAGAAGTACCATCTACGGAAACCACCCCCACTCCAAGGGAAACAGGAGTAGATGAATTCAAAGAATTCAATGAATTCAAAGAATTCGATTTCGATTACAGTATATTTGATAATGATCAACTTCGTGAGACTTTTTTTCGGGATTCTAGAGTCTTGGAACTGCTTGAACAAATGAAGCAAGAGCAGAATGCCACTGGTAGTTCTGCAGCCCCTACCCCATCGAAACCCGCTCCAGTAAATAAAACCCCCGGGGTTTTGGACACCGTCTATGGATTCTTTGGTGGTAAAGAAGAGAATATTGATATCGCTAATATGAGAATGACTCATACGCAGGATGTAGGACAATTGGGTAGAATAGGAGACTTGGGTGAAATGGAGCGATGGAAAAGAAAAGGTTTTACGAACCTTTGGATTAGAAAGGGTTTCCTTGATGCATATTATCCTGACTACGCAAAAGCCAACGAGGTTGTTGCCAATGAATTAGAGAGGGTAAGAAAAAAACTAAACGCGAATGCGGGACTGGACAGTGGCGATATTAATGTGTTCGAAGAAGGTAAGACGTATATCTTCCAAGGTGGTCTTGATTCCATTCAGTTCACGAAAGATGGTTTAAAAGTTTGGGAGAAACAATGATTTTGCATCATAAACGTGTATTATATATAAACATTATTCGTTCTCAGTATTTTCCGTCTTGATTTTCTTGGTTGTTTCCCTTTCAGATTTATCGATTTTCCTTTTCTTCCTCTTCAGTTCTATGACTTCCTTGGTTCCGAGTGACTCAATGATGTAGTCATAACAAGAAGTTGCTTCGGCCACATCCTCCCCGAAGTAATCATCGATCGCTTTCCGAAGCGAACTGCGACTCAACGACCCGGCAGACGTGCGTTTATTCACGTAAATTTCATCTTTGAGGTAATTGCATTTTGACACCTCCCTTTCAAGCATGTATCCCATGACCAACTCTCTTCTTTTTTTCATTTCGTCGTTTATTTCCTTCTTGTTTTTGTTCATGGCCTTTATGTCGTCTTGAAGTTTACACATCCGTTTGACATTTTCTTTGAATAATTCTCCGCTTTTTTTCTCCTTTTCCTCTTCGGATAGTCCATCATTATAGACCGATGATGATGATGATGATGATGATGATGGACTCCCTTGTTGGTCCATGTTCGTGTGTGTATTAGTTACTCTTGTGTTGTTACAATGTCTTGGTGTAATGAAATGAGAAAAATTGTGGTTGAATTTTTTTGGCAATAAAAGAATAAAATTGTGACCAAATCGGAACAACAAACAATAATTTCCGTGGAACGGATAACCTATTTTTTTTTCTGTGGTTACGTTTGTACAAGGATGGGAAATAAGACAACACAGTGAACACAATGATGGCAAGTTGTGCCCCATTTACTTTCGATAATCCAAAGGATCCCTTTGTGGCCATGGATGTGCGCCCCATGAGTGATGTGGAAATAAACACCAGGTCAAAGTATGACGCGGTTCCACTTGAGCTTGAAGAAGAAGTCGATGACATAGAAAAACAGTTGATACCAAAGGGTAGTTCATCACGGAAGAAAAGGAATCCATGTGTAATTGTATAGTTTACATTTTAGTTTGTAGTTGTTGTTTTGGTTTATGTTCTATTATAAAGTGTAAAACCCGTGACTCTAAATCAATTCTTCGTCAGTGACGTACCCCTCCGAGAGCCATGTCATTTTACCACCTTTCTTCTTGTACAACTCGTCAAACATTCGGAGAAAAGTGGGCATCCCGTCGGCGCCGTCCTCGTCGATATAAGTGCGGTGATGTTTCGATGGGGACCCCGGGATGACCATCGGTAGATCCCGTTCGAAATTCTTTTGGTTTTGTTTCCTGCTTTTCCGGAGGTGCGCGAAGACGGGGTCTGTGTGTACAATGTCGACCATTTTCTTGATGATTTTGCTGAACCCACCATGATTGGAGTAGTCCTGGTACGATTTCACGCCAATAATCCGCTGTGATATGTAGATACAGGCCCCAATGGCACTGAACTGTTGTAGATTTTTCGGGATTTTCCTTGTTTGGTTCTTGTACCTGGGGTTGTCGTAGTTGGTTCTGCGTCGTTTGTTGTTGTTGCTGAGGCTGAGGTTGAGGCTGAGGTGGTTGTTGTCGTTGTTGTTTCTGGTTGACACCACGGTGGTTCCACGACCGGAAGGATGGGGAGTCCATATACTGGGCACCCGGGTTTGTTGGTTTGTTGTTGTTGTTGCTGTTGTTGGTGGCGGTGGTGGTGGTGGTGGTACAGACTGTGGTGTAGTTTGCTGGGCCAGTGGTTGGATCACTGGCATATCTCCTGCTTGTAGGTCGACGGAGAAGGCAGGGAGTGGGGGGTCGGTGTCGGTGTCGAACGACAAGCTATCAAAGAAATCACTTTCCCCGAAGGAATCCACTGCACCAAGTTGATCTTCTTCTGGGCCGAAGATGTTATCGGTATACGAAAGTAGGTCAATGGAGGTATCACTGTGGCCTAGACCCTCTGTGCCCGTTGTCTGTGGCATAGTGTTTCCAAACACCACTAGGTTCGGGGTGTTCATGGCCTCGATCGCGGCGACGGTATTGTACGCTGGAACCAAGAGCGATTTCGTCACGGAAGAAGACACCGACATCAGTACGGCGAAGTGGAGACACATCCATTTGCTTTGCTCGTTGTCGTTGTTGTTGGCAATCCATGAAGCCAACGCGAAACAAACATTGTTCACCTTGGTTGCGAACGACTGTTGCATGCTCGACATGGAAACCTTCGAGTTGAACATGTTTTGCAGGCGGAACGCGAGGCTGGTAAGATCACGAACACGGTCGTTGCTCATCATGAGTTGTTTCAGGTTGATCGCTTCGAACACCTCATCCCATTTCACTCCAATGAAGTCATGAAGAATAACCGCCAACCCGTATAAGGAGACGATGTGCTCGAGTGCGTTTTGTTTCTCCGTTGGTGCAACCACCACCTCGTCCTTCAAGGAGGAAGACACAAAGTCCATGTTGTTGTTGTGTTGTTTGTTGTGTTGTTTGTCGTGTTGTTCTTTGTTTGACGGAAGGTAAACAAATATTTTGTATCAGCGGAAAGTAAAATGTTTTTGTTCTACCAAAAATCGGAAAACAGTTATTTTTTTGTAAAACAGTTATTTTTGAAAAATTATTCTTAGTGTTTTCCCTAGCAAAACTCGTAAGGCGTAACTGACAACATCTTTGTGTTCCATAACCTGTTTCGGATAAACACTATTACTATTATATCAATACAATACTGCTACTATTACAATTATCACAAAATGGCAATGTTTGTTGATTATGGATACCCAGGTGAAAACAATGGTCTGACCATGTGATGCATTATTTTTTTCTCTTTTATGAATCATAACAAGAGAGGGATCAACCAAAAACACATAGTGCCAACACCTCATACTTTAATGGGAATTCTTGAATCGGACGGAAGTAGTGATTTCAGCAGCATTTTTCCCAGTGAAGCGGAACGGAAACGAGAGGACGAAGAACGGGTGCAAACTGAGCGGCTCCTTGATCTTCTTGACGAGTTAGAGAACCGTCAACAACTAGAAACGCCCCGGGACTTCCGGGGACATCGGAAGGAGTACATGCGGGTCTCGATCACAGGGGACGACGAGGACGGTCGTGACGACGGAAACACGAACAACAAGAAAGATGACAAAAAGGGGGTTCATACACTGAATGATCTTCCTCGGGATGAGTTTGATTTTTTCGTAGAGAGCATGGTTCCTGACAAACCCAATGTCAATATCGAGGCGGGTCGGAGGTTGAAAGACGGTAAAATTTCGTATCACACGTCGATCCCATTCCTTGATTGGTTTTATGGCGACGACGGAACCATGAACGGCGAAACGATTATGATGTTGCTGTTTTTGGCGGTGTTCTTATTTGGGATTTACATTGGACGTCGTTCGTTTTCGGGATCACAACTGAAACAACCATTTCAAACCCACGCCCAACCACTACAACAACCACAAATAGTTTACGCCTACCCACCTGAATATTTTAAACAAAGTGGAAAAATAACAAGTGAATAATTATATATACGTTAACTATAACACCACAATGATAAACATGTTTTCATTTTGTTTACCCTGGATCAAGAAGAAACAAGAGGAAAAGAAGAAAAATGAACCCTGCACATGTAATCGATCTAACAACACCCATGGCCCCAAGACCCAACCCCAACCTAAACACTAACCCAACACCAGAACAACTGGGTGAACTGCGTGACGCGATAATTGATATATTCCGCATGAAACCTACCCACGAGGAAGAAATTGCCTTCGATCCAACCGAGGTGTTCAAATCCAAGGACTTTCTTGACTTCGTCGCCGATGTGTTTCATGTTCATGAAGTGGTAGAAGACGAGGGTTATAACGTTCCCGGGGGCGTGATCCATCACTAGGCTAATCTAAAAACATTTTAACTCATTACATCAACACCATACGTTGACTTGTATGCCTCACTCTCTTGTTTCACCACGGATAACAAATGTTGGTATTCCTGAGCCATCTTGCCCTTCTTCTCTGTCAATTCCTTGTCCAGTTCTGTCAGCTGGTTCCGTTGTTTCTCTAGTTCTTCTTTCATTATAAAAGCAGTATCTAGGCTCTGTTCTTCCTCGAAGGAAGACAGTTCGTCATCGAATGAAGCAGCCGACGCCTTGTTCTTGCTACCAAACACTTTATCCATCGCCTGTTTGTTCTCGGTATACTTTTTATCCGTTTCGGTCATTTCGGCCCGCATGACATCCAAGATCCCCATCATCTGTTTGATCTTGGAGTGTTGTTGCCATTGTTCCTGTTCTTCTAAAGCCAATTGTTCGTCTTTGAAATGAACCGAGTCTTTCGTTGCCCTGTTGTTATAGAGAAAGAACACAACTACCACCGCAACAAATGCCAAAACCCACCTATTATCAAACCCTTGGTCTTCATCGTTGTCCCTGATGTTTTCACCAAGGTAAATATTGCGATGTTGTTTTGTACGCATCTTTATTGAAATTTAATTGTTGATTTTTATTGTATTGATATGTATATATATATATCAGCGTGTATTATTTTTTTACCGTTTTCTTACCCCCGAAAACAAACTTGTTCCGGAGATAAATGTCTCTTTTATATTTATATATATATCATAGACGTGTTTACTACACAACATAGAGATGTTGTCTCTTCGTTTGCGACCCATGTGGCAGGGGTTTGACTACACAGGAGTACATGGGTGCAAAGGTTTCGACAACGGAGTTGGTGGGATTACCGGCCAACGACTCCAAAGGGTATGGTACCCAAAGATCTATGACCACGACAATACATTTGAAGACCACAATGATATCGACGATATCATCAAAGTCCAATTGGATATCACTGGTAAAAACCCCTCGACTCAAGAGAATAGAACTGTGAGTCTCGATGTTCTGTGTTCTATCACGGATATGATAGAAGGGGAAGACGATGAGTATTCAGATGAACTGGGTTGCCGCCCATACCATCTGACAATGATGTTCATGGGAGAGCCGCTGGTTCTCATGGGGTCCGAGTACAGGTTGTTCCACAAGACGTTTCCGATCAGTGTGTTCTTCGGCCAACCCTTAGTGGCACAATACCACACCGACCAGCCCCTCCGATACTCGCCGAAATGTCGGACGTTCTCGGATAAGATGGCATACCGGGAGGCGATATACGATTCTCCAGTGGCCTTTCGAGTAGAATTCACGAAAGATGGGGTGAAAACGAGACAAGGATTTTACTCAAGAAAATAAAATGTATGATAACTAAACAGAGACCGTAAATCCCTTTTCGTTTTCTTTGCGTTGCGTTTTTCTTTGTTACATTGTTATAGTAAGTAATAATATGCAGCGAATAGAAGAGTTGGTCAGTTCGAATAACATCTTAGACTCGATTTCGAAATGCACGACCTACGGCGAAATCGGGGAATCAGAGACACGTGCTACAATCAAGGGGCTTCACATGATGTTCCAAAAACTAAAGAAGACCCCGGATATGATCAGGCTGTTGTTACAAATGGAGTTCCAGTTCGAAGGGGTAGTGAATGCGTGTTCTAAAGGTGCCGACCTAGATGCTCTGCTTTCCTGTGACTGGTATGACTCGACCTTCGTGATTCCACAGTACTCATGTGTCAAGAAGTGGGTGCAGAAATGTATCGAACAAAGGGACAAGGGGAAAACGGTTGTCATGATCATTCCATCGAGAACCAACACGGATTGGTTTCACGAGCTGGTGGTTCCCGAGGCAACCGATTTGCGTTTCATCCGAGGCCGCATTACACTTCCGGGATATACGACTCAAAACCAGTTCCCCGATGCCGTCTGTGTCTTCGGTACCAAAAAGCAACCGTCGTCGCTGTCGTCACCACCCCAGAGCCTGGAAATACATAATCATGATGTTGCGATACTTGCGTGTGGCACCAGTATCACATCCAATGAAACAAAATTCACGAAAATACGAAAGCCTTGACACTACCACACTCCGGGATACTGCACCCGGAACAACACACGTCAACTCGCCCCGGATTCGTATGAAAACTAACCGAATGGTGATCAAGGAAACATTTCTTAGTCATTCGTTTTCCCGTGTGTGTACAATGGAACAGTCGCCCACCAAACAAAGAGGAAAAAACGATTTCGGCTGTTAGCGGTACAATAGTTTGTGTATTTGATTTTCGGTAGTCCTGAAGAGACAACTCTATCTTACGTAGAACCATATCCTTAATATGCGTATGCCAATCTATTTTCGTTCTCGTCTGTGTCTTTCTGTTTTTCTTCATCTTGAATTCCTCTAGGCTATCGACTGCACAAGTACCCCAAAGTCGGGCCCTTTTCCGTTTCAAACTCAGCTCCTGTTTCCGACGGTAGTTGCATTGCACACAATACCGATCCAGGCCATCGGGGTACACGTTAACATTCTTCGAAAACTGGTACACGGGAAAGGAAACACGGCACTGGTCTCCGGGACAATAGCGCATTTGTTTGACATCGTTGTTTTCACCGAGGGTGTTCCTCTCTCTCTTCTTCCGAAACCAAAATATATCTTTCGTTGAATCACCCGTATACGACACGACGGGCCTTGGCGCCACTGGTAACACTTTCTTGCCCCTTCTCCAACACAAGGAGGTGTCATCGTGGTTCGTATTCTTCTTTCTCTTCTTCCGGTTAAACCACGACATTTCATATTCACCGTAGTTCTCCGCGCCCTCGTCCTCATTTTGCTTTTCCGGACCATTGTACAACTTCGATGTTACGTCATTCACAATCTTTTGTTCCATACGGATTGCATCGTACATTGGTACAGCAGTCGTACATCCTTGGGCCCCACCTTCTTGGGCGTGTTCAACTGCATCCCCAGTACACCCGATAACATCACTTTTCAATTCCATTTGGTATTTCCTCTATATAACTATAACACATATAAAAAAACAACACTCAACAATTACAAAACCACTTAAATTTGGTTTATTACATTTGTAACAAAAAATCTTTCTTGTAGTCACCCATTGTAAACCATCGCGCGAGACAACAAAGCGATCCGACGAAAAGACCAAGAAACACAACCCTCCCGAGAACTGAACCGACGACTCGCCGTTTCAACCGCTTTCTCGTCACCGATTGACCCACGAAGGACGCTAAGGCGATTCCAGTGAGAACCACGCCGACAGACGTGACGGATACGTCCTCTTTCGCGGAACACCCTTTCCGCCACATCATCTCCTCGATGGTCGTCATATTCTGGTACTCGTACTGGTTGATCTCCATGGTGGTGCGCAGCGCATCACATTCCGGGGTACGCAGCTCTATTGTATTGAAAAGAGAGACACCTACATACAAGACAGACCCCATGACAATAAAGGGAATCAATGAACGCACCACCGATCGCCTCGAAGGGGGTTTCATGGTTTCCTCGTCCTCTTCGTTGTCGTCGCCATCACCAACCTCAATCCTCGACTGGTACCACCGGGAAAACAAGAAGGTGCCGAACATGAACACGGAAGCGAGGATCACCAAGAAGGATTTAATCCCAACACCTGCCGGTACAGAAACCGATGTATCCAAACACACCCGAAGTTCCTCCATCAGTTTCTGTTGTTCTTGGTCGTAATAAATTTGGCGTAGACTGATCGCATCCGATTCCGAGGACGGCGACTCCGCCTCGAATTTCTTCTGATTCCTCTCAATCTCCCTCATGCGGAGACGAATGTCATCGCATTGGTCCAGGGTCCGCAGGGAACCTCCGATGGACACAATACCCACAATAAAGAACACAAGCAACAACATTGTCGCACTAGGGGCACTGGTTGGCAGTAAGGTCAGTTCCGTGGTGGTTTCTCCTAGTTCACGCACCATTCGATTCATCACGAGGGTCACCCATCCCAGGGCAAGAGCAAGCAACACAAGCGACACAAGACGAAAGGACATGAGGTCTTCATGCTCCGACTGACCTCCCTCATAACTCGAATACACGTAAATACTAAGGGAAGACAACACGATCACCACCACACCCAGTACCAACGATACCGGGAACACGGGTGACAAACGCACCGAGAACAACATGACACAACACACCAACACCACACACGCGATCACTGCACCCATGAGAATTTCGACATAGGAACCCCAGGCATCAAAATCGTCCCAGGCCACCCTGGATTCACCAAACCACAGACCGAGTGTAAACACGGCCGTCACCGCGCAAACCACTGAAGCCAAGGCGACCACAGCCTGGAACAAACCAGGACCCACGACCAACCAAGAGGCGACAAAAGCAAGTAAAACAGGAAATACGGTACTTGCGATAGTTTCCCATGAACTTTCGATACAAAAACTTTTGAACTTGATCATCGCGTCTTTGCAATCGAAATTGATTGTATCCTCATGGGTCCGTAGATCGTGCTCATCCATCCATGACAACCGTGTCCTCACCTCATCATACGTGCCCTTATCGACCGTCGTCATTTTCCCACCCCACCGAACCGAGGGAGTTGGTGTGATCGAGTACCCTCCGTTAATTTCCGATGTGATCTTCGTTTTACGCGCCATTGGTTCGATTTCGGCCAAGGCCGGAGACCGAGATAGAACACCGAGTTCGATAGTCGTGCCCTTCGATAACAGGGCGTCGGTCCCCCGGTTCTTGAAGACCCAGTTGTTTTTCCCGGAGGTATCCTGGCCCACAATGACGATCCCCTTGATGTTGGACTTCTTGGTATCTTTCGGGCCGGTGGTATTGGCGACATCCTTTGGGCCGGCACCAACGTTACCAACAAACGCAATGGTTTTCATCGATGCCGGGTCTGGGTCGAGATCCCCCGCTTCCCTCGGAGGCGCATTAAACGACATCACCACTCGCTGCACCGGGATGGAGAGGCTTTGTGTCCCCGCTTCTGGGAACAGTTCGTTGTCTGTTGTGTTCAGTTGTAACACAAGAGGAAGAGCTCCGGCCTCTTGGTTGTGGTATAAAATAGTGTTGTTGTCATCCTTGTCCCGTTTACTCTTGATTGATTCATCTAATAGCGGCATCGCTCGCATCATAAAATTGATCAGTCTGTCGCGCGACGCATGGAACCGGACGGTCGCCAACCCCGTCTCCGAAGTAGAAGCTTCTGGAAACAACGTCACCCCCTCGCCATCCGCATGAAATCGAGACGCCACGTCATCCTCCATGGAAACCACCTTGGGCTCCAGTCGGAACGCAAACACCGAGACAAAAACATCAAGGAGTTTTCCCTTTCGTGTGACCGCAGTGAAAACACAGCGATCAGACTGTTGACTCGCGACCACCTCAATGACCCCACCAGGAGATTCCGTCTCGTGGTTTGCCCAACCCGTGTTCACCAGCGTGAAATACAGCTTGTACGAAACAAGCTCAGCTGTCGGTGACTGCAGTAAATTGGTATCTGCTTCAACCACAAGGGATTTTACCGCACCACTGAAAACCATCTTGTTCCCACCCCGATCCACTGTCTCCATGTAAAACGACATGGGCAAAAACCGAGTCTCCGGGACCTCCCGTGTGAACAACGACTTTGCCACATACCTACTACCCCACCAGTTCTCCACCACCGATGCAGCCGAGACACACTCCGTATTACGAAACTCACTCAAGTACTGGGTGTCACCAGTACCCGGTTTCTTCTTGTTTGAAACGGTAGTCACGTTCCAGTCCACAGGAAGTTGCTTCAATTTCACCTTCTGGTCCAGCGTCTTGAGGAAATTCACCACCGATGTTTCCCTCGTCGCTTTCTCGACTTCACTGGTTTGGTTGAAACTAACAGTCTCCCCGGACCCCGTCGTATTGTACCGGAGTCCGATCTGTCCTATCTGTGTCAATGGTATTGAATCTTTCGGTCTTGAAAGAAAATAGTCCACCTGGAGTCGTTTCCTCTGTGTCGCATAGTAAACCGAGTGCAGCAAAAACAACAAAATAACAGAGAACGAAAACACGTTCTCCTCTGTTTCAGATTGTCCCATAGCTTTTGTCTCCCTGTTTGTCCAACTACCTGTATGGAATATATTTCTATATTCTGTTTTGTTGGTAATTACAACAGATTAAAAATACACAGAACACAAAAAAAAATATCTTTGTTTATTAAAAAAAGTAAAACATTAAACACGCGAAAACAACATGTCAGACTATATATCCCCTGGTTTGGTTCGACTTGTGTCGTTGTTTGTTTTTGTTGCAGCTTCTTTGTTGTTAAGCGTGGTGGATTATAACAAATACGCCCAGATTATGATTATACCCATGTTGCTCATGCTTTTATGGGTCACTGGTGAATTGTTCAGCCTCTACCACGGGATTTACGATAACAAAAGATCAATACTCCGTCTCGAAGAGAACGCTGATATATGAGCGCGGATATTGACGCCAACAAAAACCTGATTACAAGAATTATGGGGCCCTAACAGGTAACAACTGGGTACACTAAAATAATTAAAAACGAATTTTGTTGTTGTTTTGTTTTGATATGTTAATAATTATTATTGTATCAAACAATATATTCAAATCCTAGACATTATAACGAAACGAACGAATAAACGAATAAATCAATAAATAAACGAATATTTAAGTATGAACAGACGAACTGATCAAATACAGGGTACACGCCTCAGACCCAGGGGCAACACTGTTGAAAACGTACATGTACTCTGCAGTCTCGGTGGTCGGGATATCGAGGGTATCACCAGCGAACGCGGTGGTATCGGCACCAGCGACGAGACTAAGAGTTTCACCACCGATGTTCTTTACAAGGAATCGGAATCCAGATCCGACCACTGCGCCATTGAAAGCAGCCACCAAGTCAGCAGCGTCAGGTAAAGTATCAGCTTGGGCGGAACCGGAACAGTCACGGAGGTACAATCCACCCATGATATCAAGTGGGGTGATGGCGGGTTGACCAGTGGTACCGTCTTTATCAAAGGCGTCAAGGTAAGTAACGGGTTGCATGATCACGGCAGGGGCAGCGTACATGACATTTCCACTGAGGATTCCGGGGACTCCAGTGGCGATAGTTTTGGCGGCATCGCGTCCAGGCAAGTAACCATATTGAGAGGGACCTTCGGGCATTTTGAGTTGGTTGGGTTAACGTTCGAAAATTCGTTTGGTTATGTGTTTTTGGTGTTCTACTGTATAACAGAGATATTTTTTTTCAAAATGGACATATAAGAGAGGGAAAAAGAAACGAAAAAATGAACAAAGTGAATAATATGTCACTATGTTCTTGTATGAAGACGAACCAGAAGTTGCAAAAATGGAGTACTACCTGATATCCCTTGTTATTGGTGTTGTGACGGTGATTGGTACCGTGGAGCTTCACCAGCACGAAATCATCCCAGGTTTTACGAACCGGTTTTTCGAGTGTATGGTCGCGACACTTGATTGTGTTTGTTGCGTGGTGTTTGCGGCGGTACACCGGTTGTCCAAGTCGGTAAAGAGAAGTCGCCGCGAACAAACCTTGGCTTCGAATTTGGTATACGCGAGGCTGCACAACAATTACCCAAACTGTCTCACGAACCCGTCTCTTGACCACGTGTTGAACTTCGTCTGGACTTCGCGGAACACCATTTATCCCGAGGAAACTACCATTAGGGCAAGGGCTTTGGTCGTGAACACCGATCGACTTACCTGTGTCGTCTCGCTCGCGGATCTCTTCGCCTACCTCCAGGAACCCTACACCCAACCACAAGTGTTGACCCGATTCAGTGCAATTGAGGTTTACCATCAGCACCCATTGGTGGTGTTACCGGAACGATTTGCTTTCGTTGACGTTCACGAGGAAATCACTCTCCCGTTCCGGTCTCCCATTCTAAATAATTTCAGTACCACCAACAAGAGGGTAAGCGCGGTCCTATGTGTAACATCATCGCTCGAGGGGTTACTCGAAAGCGAAAACAACGAAGAGGAAGAAGAAGAAGAAACGGGAGAAGAAGAACCAGGAGAAGAGGAAGAAGGCGGAGATTCTGATTCTGATTCTGGTCCTGATTCCGATTCCGATTCCGATTCCGATTCTGATTCCGACTCTGACTCTGATTTTGTTCCGGATGATAACGACGATAATGATGACGAAGACAATGATGACGAAGACAATGATGACGAAGGGGGGGAGGAAGGCGAAGGTGAATTTCTGCACTTGTTAGTCCCACCACTGGACCCCCATGTCTCGCAGCCAGTCCAGGACCCTGTAATATCTCATGAATTGTGTATCAGTGAGATCGAGGCTCTTACTGTGATGAACACTTGGTTTGGTGGTTATCTTATCGGTAGTAACATCGAGACGGAGATGAGTCAAGCGAAAAAATATTTTGGTTTCCTGTGTCGGGATATAATGAACCAGTCGGACCACGGGATACCACAGGCTACGATCGTAAGTGTGTCGCTCCACATGAAATACCAACACGGCCAATCGATCGACATGATGTTGGATCACCAGGGATGGTGCCCGTACCCAACCCAAGGGGGGTAAACCCTACTCATACTCAAAGTTTCAAAAAAAATGAAAATGATGACACCACCCCTTCTCTGCATTTTCCCTTTTCCCCTTCTGTCCTTTGTATGGTACATTCCAGCTACAATGGTTTCCATCGGTGGTTATGTTTTTATGTTGGAACCTGGCGTGTTCCCGGAAGGTATATTCAACCGGCATGAAATCCCAGTGTTCCTGGTATGTACCAGGCGGGGCACCAGCGTTGGGCAACCAACCCTGTGGCATGTTCGGTCTCCTGTAATATACATGATGACAACAGGGTGATTTCGTATATTGACTGAAGGAGACATCACCTTGCACCAGCTTCACATCGGCACCCAGCCAACCCGAAAGAAAAACGTGTTTCGGACCACCAAACCTCTTTATCCATTTCTTTTGTATTACGCTCGCTTCGTCGGCAAGACTGTGGTTCTTATCAGTTTGTTTTACTGTACATATTACACGAGCCAGGTCGTTGATTCCAATATAATCGAGTATCTCCCATTGTAAATCTAAACACAGGCCTTGGAGAGAAACGCGATGAAAGCGCTTGGTTGTTTCCATATAATATAGAACAATAATAGTATATATCATACAATACAACAAAAAAATCATTTGTCAAAAAATCAAACATAAATTAATTAAATCGATGTAAATATATATATAAGATGGTTGATAAAAACAACCCCTTGTTCATCTTATATCTAACCCGTTTGTTACCAAGCCGTCCAACACCGAGATGTCCTGCACTTCGGTGCGCCCGAGGCAGAGTAACTGCAATCCGGTAAGACCGACCAACGCCGAGATGTCCTGCACTTGGGTGTCCCAGAGGTAGAGCTCCTGCAACCCGACACAACCGGCCAACACCGAGATGTCCTCCACCTTGGTGGACCCGAGGTTGAGCACCTGTAACCCGCCGACACAACCGGCCAACGCCGAGATGTCCTGCACTTGGGTGTCCCAGAGGTAGAGCTCCTGCAACCCGACACAACCAGCCAGCGCCGAGATGTCCCGCACTTGGGTGTCAGTGAGGCAGAGCCTCTGTAACCCGACAAGACCGGCAAACGCCGAGATGTCCTTCACCTTGGTGGACCTGAGGTCGAGATCCTGCAACCCAGTACAGTGAGCCAGCGCCGAGATGTCCCGCACTTGGGTGTCAGTGAAGCTGAGCCTCTGTAACCCGACAAGACCGGCAAACGCCGAGATGTCCTTCACCTTGGTGCAATCGAGGTGGAGCTTCTGCAACCCAGTACAGTGAGCCAGCGCCGAGATATCTTGCACTTGGGTGCAGCTGAGGCAGAGCCTCTGTAACTCGGTAAGACCAGCCAGCACCGAGATATCCTGCACCTTGGTGTAACTGAGGTTGAGTACCTGTAACCCGACACAATGACGCAACACCGAGATGTCCTGCACTTGGGTGTCCCAGAGGACGAGTACCTGTAACCCGACAAGACCGCCCAACGCCGAGATGTCCTGTACTTGGGTGTCCCCGAGGCGGAGCACCTGCAACCCGACAAGACCGCCCAACGCCGAGATGTCCTGTACTTGGGTGCGCCCGAGGCGGAGCTCCTGCAACCCGACAAGACCGCCCAACGCCGAGATGTCCTGTACCTCGGTGCAATCGAGGTGGAGCTTCTGCAACCCGACACAGTGACACAATACCGAGATATCTTGCACTTGGGTGCAGCTGAGACCGAGGTTCTGTAACTCGGCAAGACCAGCCAGCACCGAGATATCCTGCACCTTGGTGTCATTGAGGTCAAGCTTCTGCAACCCGACACAATGACGTAACACCGAGATGTCCCGTATTTTCATGCCAGTGAGGTGGAAGTTCCATTTTATCTTGGGGGTGACGTCGAGGTTGAATGATTCGGGTATTTCTCTCTTGGCGACCAATACAACCGAGGTCAAATCCCTGTGTCTCCTGATTGCTCTCTCGATAACAGTCTTGTTTTCGCCGTGGTAGCAAAATATGGTATTCCACACTACGGTAGGGGATACTCCGGGTTTAGGGGAAAGACCGGCTGCAGCCAGTGCTTCTGGTGGGGACAAGAATGTCCCGATGATGTACTTACAATCACGTGGTACCGAAAGAAATGTCATCACAAGTAAGTGGAATGTTATCACAAGTGGATATTTATTTGATTTACAAATACCATAATAATAGTATTTGTATTTTTTGTTTTTTTTCAAATGGAGTGTTCCACCCTGGCTTCGGGTTCAAGTCCAAGCGCAAGTTCGTCTTCGTTGATTTCTATCCATGAAACCACCGACGTTGCACTCGCATTATCATCGATTGAGTAGACGGTATAGTTATCGTCGTCGGACATGTTAGTCACGAATGACATGTCTTCCGGGAGTTGGGATTTGGGGGCACACTTGGGTTGAACACAGGAAACACGGTACCCGCCAGGAATAGAATAGATTGGAGGTTCACAGTAAAACACATTAGTTACATTGGCAACATTAACGACAGATTGTAACCCAGGTGGTTTCTTCGACCCACCACTGGGCCTACCAACCGTTACGGTCGTGTCTGTTTTTTCGTCCTCCTTCTTCTTGTAATTACCTTTGCCTCGGCGGTGTTTAAAAAGACACGAGTATACACCCGCTGCCACCGTCTTGATGATACTGTATGATAAATACACCACTGTACCCAAGGAGCCGACAGAATTCATTTGGTAAATCACAAGGGCAGTTACTATAAGATTAGTTGACATCCGCGATTGTGGTTCAACTACTATCTTCATTTTAATACAAGGGAAAGAAAAAAACAAATGAGGCAATAAACCACCAAAGGAATATATTCGTTCTACATAAAATCATTATCGACAATAAATATAAAATTAAAACATTTCTGTAGCCCTCGCTTCCGTTAGGTCCAGGGGAACATTCCAGGCCTGTTGGTTTGGTGTTCGCATGTCTGTCTTTGTCGTGTAGACATTTTGTTCGTAGAATTCATCGAGTCTGTCGCGGCGAGACACTTTGCTTACGTTGGTGTTCTCTTCACTCAATCGGGCTTGAATTTCCTGTTCCGGAACAACGATGTCGGGATGGGCGAACGGCATGGGTTGGGTTGCACTCGTCTGTGACTGGAAAAAACTGAGGAGGTTCCCGGGGTTTGCTTCCTGGGACGAAAGGTTAGTGAACGTTACCTTGTGTTTGGCTCCAGGTTCCGTGGCCAGGGATGCACGTTGGATATAACTCGCTTGCATTCTTCTTGGGCTTTGTTTTTTACTGATTGTGGTGTAATCTTAGATATATACATATATATAAAAGATATAAAATATACAAACAAAGAGAAAAATATATCATAACCCCCGGATACCTTTAAGAAAATGGTCAACCTCTTTATTGTGTTCGACAATCGTAGCTGGTGTGTCATTGAACCACTCGGCCTTTCTTGTAAAACCGAATACTGATTTCGCCACCATTACCGCGGTTTTGGCGTCGTTTAACCTAGGAGGGAGCAAACAGAAGGATTGGACGAATGGAGATTGCCACGAGGCAAACGCTTGGACAAGATCGGTGACGATTTTGGTGTTGACGTGTGTCACCCGTTTCATGTCCAGTACTAGATGTACGTCTCCCCCCTGGATATCCCGGAGACACGAGACGATTTTATCATAATCCATGTCGTGATTGAGAATCTGTCCTTTCATTTCAACTACAACCACGGGGTAATGCTTCTCATTGACACGGATCAAAAGTGATGAAACAACGGGTGGTTCAAAGGGGGGGATAAAGGGTAAAATTTGTGAAGACTGTGGTGTTATTATATCATTATACGAAAGGTCTTTACATTTTGGAATGGTCTTTAATATTTCTGCTAGGTCGCCGAGTTGTTGTTCGTTCATGGTCATGAGTGGGTCCATCGGTTACTTTCCTGTTGGTTGGTTGTGGTTGTGGTTGTGGTTGTGGTTGTTGTTCCTGTCCCTGTTGTGAAATAATAGAACACATATTTTTTTGTCGTGGTTAAATAATATATGCCGATAACACACAACCTCATGTATCAGAAACTGAACCAAATAAAGGAAGAAGAAGACACACGTGAGATCACTGCATCCGAAGCACTGAAGCAAAGCTCGAGGAAAAGGGCTTCCGATGAATCAGATGACATGCTTTACAGTGTTGTGATTAAACGCGTGTTTGGTATGATTCGCCAAGAATCGGAAAAACACAACACCCATTTAGCATTTGTCGCTCCATGTTGGGTCTTGGATTGCCCCCTGGGTGACGCGGTCCGTCTCGCGAAACAAATCAAAGCGCGATTGGTTCAATTGGGGTACCGCGTGGATCGCGATGGAGACGTGCTCGAGATCGATTGGTCTGGTCGCACAGACGAGGAACTGGTGTCTATACCAACACCGAAACCTGGTACCCGTCGGTCGGCTCGACTAGCGCACACTGATGGACCGTACAAGGGTTTCGCGAAAGAGCATGGGGTGCAAACCAGTTCAAAGAAGAAGAAGAATAAGAAGAAGGAAGGAGAAGGGGATGAAGAAAAGAAAGAGATGGTCATGACGTTTCGGCGGGTTCCAAAGTCAAAAAAATAAATCAAATGTATTTCTTGTGTTTTAAATTTAAATTTAAATTTCGCTATTTCGCTATTTTCGCTATTTCGCTATTTCACCATTTTGTCCTCGCCACACCTCATCTCCTTTTCGACCGGGCTTGGGCTTTCTTTAGTTTTTCGAGTTCCGCTAGTTTCTGTAGGATATCGTCCGCCGACGCGTTTTCCATTTGTTTCTGGACCTGGGACATGACATTTGGTGAAACCCCCTGGAGCGCACTTGCTGCCATGTTATTCAATACCCCAGGTTCAACCGCATTGGGGTCCATGTACTGACGGAACATTTTCGCCAACATATTGTCACCGTTATTCTTCTCCAGTTGCGTGTTCACCGCTTCCAAGACCTGGGGCATTGCGTTTGCAAACCCTTCGACAATCTTGCCGATATCAGGGGCAGGAGCGGCGGGAGCAGGAGCGGCGGGGGTTGGGGCAGCTACAGCTGGTGTAACTGCTGGTGCAGTGGGTGTAACTGCTGGTGCAGTGG
>Ga0181585_10001770_pt1 | contig 19077 bp, 15 predicted proteins | sample 071ome_29_FD_132469 | JGI IMG/M metagenome (GOLD analysis project Ga0181585, IMG submission 132469) | Coastal salt marsh microbial communities from the Groves Creek Marsh, Skidaway Island, Georgia - 071407BT metaG (megahit assembly) | ecosystem: Environmental > Aquatic > Marine > Intertidal...
ACATAGCGCTCCTGCGCCTCGTTGCACCACAACTGCATGGGAGAGAGCCCAGGTTCATCAGAAGGGATGGCGTCGACGTCAAATCGCGCCCCAAGGCCCGCATCGTGAACAAGTTCCGGGAGCGCATTAGAGAGCCCGCCCGCGCCAACGTCATGGATTGAGATGATCGGGTTTTCAGGGCCCAGCGCGATACAGCGGTCAATAACCTCCTGGCAACGCCTCTGCATCTCGGCATTGCCCCTTTGCACGGAGGCAAAGTCCAATGCTTCGTCGCTTTTGCCGGAATCCACACTGGATGCCGCACCACCCCCGAGCCCAATCAGCATCGCCGGACCCCCCAGTACGATCAGCTTGGCTCCGGGGGGAATCGCTTGCTTATGCACATGACAATCGCGGATATTGCCAAGCCCGCCGGCGATCATGATTGGCTTGTGATAGCCGTGCCGCCGGGTAGGGTCTCCCTCATACGTTGCCACCTCCAGGGTGCGGAAGTACCCCGCAACATTCGGCCGGCCGAACTCATTGTTAAAGGATGCGGCCCCGATAGGCCCTTCGAGCATGATCTGCAGCGGTGACGCGATGCGCGACGGACTTTGTTGCGGGAGCTCCCAGGGCATTCGTGCATCCGGCAAACGCAGGTCGGAGACCGAAAACCCGGTGACACCGACTTTGGGCTTGCCGCCACGGCCCGTTGCCCCTTCATCCCGAATCTCACCCCCCGAACCGGTCGCTGCGCCAGGAAACGGAGAAATCGCCGTGGGGTGATTATGGGTTTCAACCTTTGCCACCAGATGCAGCGGTTCAGCGATCTGGCGGTATTCGCCGTCAGAAGAATCCGGCAGAAACCAAGACGCGGGGTAACCCGTCAGTACCGCTGCGTTATCACTATAGGCGCTTAATGTTTTTTGGCCATGCCGGGCATGTGTCGTTCGCACCATCTCGAAAAGTGAGGCATCCTGACCTGCCCCATCCAGCGTCCACTTCGCATTGAAGATCTTGTGCCGGCAATGTTCTGAATTGACCTGCGCAAACATCATCAACTCAGCATCGGTCGGATTGCGACCCATCCGGACATAAGCCTCAGTGAGGTACTCACACTCCTGGCGTGTCAGCGCAAAGCCTTCCCGGTTATTTGCGGTCTCAAGCGCTTGCAATCCACCACCTAGAACATCCACAACCTCAAGGGGGGCGGCGTTCTGTCGCGTGAACACCTGGTCCAATTCCTGCGCATTCTTTACAACGGATTCCGTCATTGGATCATGGAGTAACGGAAGCAATGCGCTCAGGGAGGGTTCCCGATCATCCGCACCTTCAATTTGCCAGACAATGCCGCGCTCAATTCTTAGAACCGAAGCCAGGCCGCAGTGTCGGGCAATGTCAGTCGCTTTGGTGGACCAGGGAGATCGGGTCCCGTAACGGGGAACCACCCGAATCGGGTCACCGGAAAACACAAGCTCTTGCGCACTTTTCAGGGAGGCTTCCAGCAGATTTTCGAGAATCTGGACCTCAGCGGGATCCAGCACGCGAACGCTGTCAACGAGATAAAAAAACCGGGCCGAGCACGCGCGCAGCGCGATTTGCCGATCCGCCACGCGGGCCGCAAACTTTTCAAGGTTGAAGGGCGTAAGAGCGGACCCGCCGCCCAGTATCAGCACGGCGGGGCCTCAGGCAAGCAGTCAGCCCGCAATGGTTGCCTCAAGATCGACACCGAGTCTCAGAGCCACCTCTTCATAGGCCTCCACGACACCACCGAGCCCCTGACGGAATCGATCTTTATCGAGTTTCTTACGGGTATCGGCATCCCAAAGACGGCACCCATCGGGCGTAAACTCGTCTCCGAGCAGCAGTTCACCGTCAAAACGGCCGAACTCCAGTTTGAAGTCCACCAGAATCATGCCTCCGTCGGCAAAAAGCTTCCTCAGAATCTCATTGACTCGGAAGGTCTGGGCTTTCATCGACTCGACTTCGGCCGAACTCGCCCAGCCAAAAGACGCGATGTGGTACTCATTGATCATGGGATCGTGCAGTTCGTCATTCTTCAGAAAGAACTCAAAAGTCGGTGGCACAAGATCCAGACCCTCTTCTACCCCCAGACGACGGCACAAAGAACCCGTCGCGACATTACGAACAACACATTCGGCCGGAATCATATCAAGACGCTTGACCCGGGATTCATTGTCGCTGAGTAGTGCGTCAAAATGCGTGGCAACCCCCTCGGCCTCCAAGTGCTCCATGATGAAGGCGTTAAAGCGGTTGTTGATCATTCCCTTGCGGTCGAGTTGATCGACTTTCTGCCCGTCAAACGCCGAAGTGTCGTCCCTGAACTCCAGTACAAGCCGAGCGGGATCCTCGGTCAGGAAGACAGATTTGGCTTTGCCCGAATAAAGCTCTTCACCTCTTTGCACAGCGGTTGACCCTGGTTGAAATGGCTTTACAGGACGCCAGCACCGGACATCGCTGAGCGGACCTCGTCGTGACACTGCGAAGACAGAGGAAGCAGCGGCAAACGAATGCCCTCACCCATGAGCCCCTGTTGCGCCACCGCCCATTTTGCCGGGATCGGGTTGGATTCCACAAACATGGCTTTATGCAACTCTGCCAGTTGGTTATTGAGCGCCCGCGCCGAACCAGCGCCCCCAGCGATCGCCGCCTGACACATCCGGTGCATCAGGTTGGGGGCGGCATTCGCGGTCACCGAAATGGTGCCCTTGCCGCCTGAAATCATTAATTCGCAAGCCGTTCCGTCTTCTCCGGAATAGATCAGAAAATCCTGCGGCGCCCGGCTGATCAGATCCCTGCCGCGATCAAGGTCATTGGTCGCGTCTTTGATTGCGACAATATTGTCAATCTCGGCAAGACGCAAAGTCGTGTCGTTTTGCATATCCACACCGGTACGTCCCGGCACGTTATACAGAATCTGCGGAATAGAGACCGCATCGGCAATCGCCTTGAAATGCTGATAGAGACCTTCCTGGGGAGGCTTGTTGTAGTACGGCACTACAAGAAGACAGGCATCGACACCCACTTCAGCGGCATGGCGGGTCAATGAGATAGCTTCAGCTGTCGAATTGGCCCCCGTGCCCCCGATGACGGGAATGCGTCCAGCTACCGCCTTTACTGTCCGTGCGATCACCTCGCCATGTTCATCATGGTTCAGCGTAGCGGACTCCCCTGTAGTTCCTACGGAGACAATGGCATCGGTACCTTCCGCAACATGGTGGTCTACCAGTCGCTCCAACGCAGTCCAGTCAACACTGCCATCATCGTGCATCGGGGTGACCATCGCCACCATACTGCCTGTGAACATGTGGGAACTCCTCAAATTTGACCTTCGGAAGGTTGGAACGACGCCGCTCGGCAACACCCGGATGGTACTTTGCGCTCATTCACAGCACAAGACATCCTTAAGACAATTCTCCTACAGATCAAGATTCCAGAGAAGTCGATCGTGCCTGATCTCAGCCTGCGCGCCAATCGCAAGCGGCAGGTTAGGCGTCACGTGACCGAAGTCACGCGAGGAAAAAACCGGGCACGGCGTCCTGGCCGCCAACTCGGTGACGGCCCATGAGTCTGCCTCTGTCATGGAACCCATCTCCGTAAACCGGCCAAATACTACAGCACTGACCCCCTTTAAGAGACCGCTATCCAGCCACTGACGCCAATATCGCAGCAGTCGGGGTGCGCTTTCTCCGGTGTCCTCAAAAAAGAGGATATGCCCGGAAAGGTCCGAGGGCAGATCAGGTGTCCCCACAAGATTGCTCAGCACGCTGAGACAACCTCCAAAGAGACGCCCCTGGCATTTCAGCTCCGGTGTTTTCGAGACTGGCGCCAAATTGATGCTCCCTGTCCAGGGTCGGTCTGAGCGCAATAGATCCAGAAGCGCCCTAACATCTTCTCCACCCTGCCACAATGAAGACCCCGGCATGGGCGCGTGCAAAGACGGCCATCTCAGTCGAGCGTATAGCGCGCTTTGCAGCGCACTGACATCAGAAAACCCTATAAGAACCCTCGGAACCTCCTTCGCCAGTGCATCCCAGTCCAGACGGCTCAAAAGTTCGCTGGCACCGTAACCCCCTCGGGCACTGAGCAGATAACGGCTGTTACTGTCTAAAGCCGATTGCAGCGCACCGAGACGAATTTCGATACCCTGTATTTCCAGACGTGTCTTCGCATCTGCCGAACAAGGGGTGTAATCCACTTCAAACCCCTGTTGCCGAATCGCCCTGAGATTCCGATCCAGTACATCGCTCTCTGGCGGGCCAGAGGGTTCCAGGACATGGATCAGATTGTTGTCCATCTCTTTAATCAGCGGGCCCCATAGCCGGCTGGCTCAATTTTCCAGCAGGGTCTTTAGCGGGCCGTCGCGTTCCATGAGTTCCTGGGTGCGACCCCGCTCGAGAATTCTTCCAGACTCCATCACCACGACTTCTTCAAAATGCTCGACCGAACTCGCGCTCTCAAGCGCCCAGATGATTCCCCGGCCGCGCATATGCTCGCGGATCCCCTTGATGAGGTTGCCTCGAACATTGAAATCAAACGGCGCCAACGCTTCATCGACCACGAGCAGATCGGGATGCTTCATCAGGGCTCTTGCAAATCCAAGCTTTTGCCGCTGAATGCTGCTGAGTTTCCCGCCAGACGTCCCGACTTCTGCATTCAGTCCCAATTCCATCACATAGGCTCGTAAATCCACCGCATCAATCACTTCATCGATGCTCTTGCGTATCTTGCTCCGCAAGGCCGGTTTGCCAAACGGCAGCGCCCCAAACAGCACATTGGACTCAATATCCAGACCAGGGTTGAGAAACGCCGGGTCGAGAAAATCTACCGAATCGTTCGTGTCACCCAGTTCTTCCCGCAGCAGTCCGCGCACCTTAAGAAGCTTTGCCTGCAAGGAGTCGTCGACAATACCCAAACGGTGTTGTGCCGGGACCAGGCGGTAAACAAAAGACCTGAGAACCTCCTGATCGGATTCGGGCAAGGACTGCGGCGACTGATCTTCTGTGGCAGACAGCCTTCTTAGGATTTCTTCGAGAATCGGAAGATCATCCCCACTGATCAGGCTAAAACGCTCAAAAAGGTCGCTGTCCGGACTGACTCCTTCAAACACTTCGGTCATTGTCTGGGCGACCTTCACCCCCAAATGCAGGAATTCGTCAAACAGCCCAGCCTCTCGCAACAGGTCGGTAACCAGAGGATTGGAGGGCAACAGCTCCGGCGCGAACTCAGCGGCCAGCGGATAACCGAAGAGAATATTCTGGGAGACTGAAATATTGACGTTGTAGGTATTGGGATCAAATGTGGTGACATCGAGGCCCTTATCCTGAAACTGTCTGCGCGCCTCGAGAATCTTTGACTCGGTCTGCGGATCGATCTGTGCATCAGCAATTCGAGTCGCAAGACCCATCTGATAGACGTCTTCTCCAAGGTCTGCCACTTCGAGGACTTCTCTTGCCCGCTCACGCAGCCCTTTTATATCCTGAACCCTCACAGCCGTCAGATCCAGCCAGTCCGCACCCGCATCGTCGGTGCTGTTTCCCGAGGCGATTGATTCGTGAATCCGGTGTTTCTCATCAGGGCTTGCATCTTCTTTTTGATTCACAGGGGAATTAAAAAGCCCGTAGTACAAGTTATGGGCAACGGTTCCGGTGAAAATGTACGGCGCGGACCCAACCCAACCGACTCTTCTCCCGGCAACCGCCTCGGGCGCTTCCGCCCAGTCGAGATGACCGACCTCAATCTTGCCGGAGGTCGGCCAGAGCAGTCTCGCCGCCAGCGCCGACACATCACTCTTGCCGGAACCTGCCCCGCCGACAATGGCGACATGGGTATCCAACGGCACTGAGAAGGTCGTGTTGCTGACGGTCGTTGTCTCGTCGGCTACATAACTGACGCCTTGCGCCTTGAGTTCCCCTGACAGGGGCTCGACTTCCTCAGGCGCTTCAAGCAGAGACTTTCGGATCATGTTTTCAGGCTCAAACTGCTCTGCCACCTGGAGATACTTGACCCGCGTATCTTCAAACACCTGATAGAACTTCAGCAGTTCTTTCCACGGCGGACCGATATCCTTGTACGCAGCCAGCACCGCGACTAAAGCACCGAGCGAGACTTCTCCCTTAATGACCAGGTAGCCGCCAATGGAGAAAAAGAAAAACGGCGTCACCTGGGCCAGGAAATTATTGAGGAACTTGATGAAAAACTTCCTGCGATAGATCTCCTCACGAATACCAAAGATCCGTCCGAGATGGCCGGAAGTCCGGGCCTGCTCAAAACGTCCGCTGTCGTTGGCATGAATATCGGAAGCGCCCTGCACGGTTTCCCCGATATGCGTGGACAACACTCTCACTGTCTTGACACGTTCCTTGGAGAGGGCGTTTACCTTCGCCTGCAGTTTTGGGATGAGATACATCTGGGGGGGATAGAGCGCAATCGAAGCCAGTCCGAGCCAGACATCCTGCTGGAAAATGAAAGAGAGGTAAGTGAGCAGCAAAGCGCCCTGAAACGCCGGAGCGGCAATCGCGTCCCCAATTAATCCTCCAAGCGGCTCGGTTTCCGCCGTGATCATGGGGATGATTTCAGCAGGCGGAGTCCGGCGAATCTTGGCTGAAGGAAAACGCAGGATGCGTGCATAGAGATCGAACCGGAAGCGGCGCAGCATGCGCTCCCCCAGAATGCCCTTATAAACATTCAAGTAGTACTTCAGACCACCCGAGGCCACCACAGCTATGAGAAACCCGACCGAAAGCAGCATCAGAAAACTGACTTGGGTGACTTCGAAGCCAAGGATCGTCTCCGGCAAATTCTTGCCGTCGATCGCCTGGTTGATAATCCTTTTGGGAATGTCCAGCGAAATATAGACAAGCGGCATCGTCAAGGCGGTCAACAGCAGCAGGAACAGCTGACCGCGGAAGGTATGCCGCAGGACATAACGATAAATCGACTTCTCTATCCGGGGATAATCGGGGTTATCCCCCTCGATTGAACCCGTGGACTGAGCTTTTTTGAGATCGGTCATAATGGTGGTTTGCGCTCGCAACCGCCCTCTTATAGCATACCCCTGCTTCTTGTCGAACCTGTTCTCGGGCTCGACGCGACCCGGATCCCAACCTATGCCTGTTGCAGTCGTACTCAAAGGCTATCCGCGACTGTCGGAGACCTTCATTGCGCAGGAGATTCACAGCCTTGAGAAGGCCGGCGTGGACCTTGAAATTGTCTCGCTTCGTCACCCAACGGATCCCACCACGCACCCGATTCATCGTGACATAAAGGCGCCAGTGCTCTACCTGCCGGAATATCTCCACCGGGAGCCGCTTCGCGTCATTAGGGGATGGCGCGCTGCCCGCAAACGTCCGGGTTATCGTGCTGCCCGGGCTCTGTGGATTAGGGATCTGAAACGGGATCTGTCGATCAATCGTATTCGGCGCTTTGGCCAGGCCCTGGTATTGGCGACAGAGGCTCGATCATCCACCTCCCTGATGTATGCCCACTTCCTGCATACCCCAGCATCCGTCACCCGCTACGCGGCAACCGTTCGCGGCATACCGTGGTCTTTTTCCGCTCACGCGAAGGACATCTGGACAACGCCGGATTGGGAAAAGCACGAAAAACTTGCCGACTGCGCTTGGGGGGTGACCTGTACCCAGACCGGGTTTTCACACCTCAAACAACTTGCCCCAGCTGGGGTCCGACTCAGATTGCTCTATCATGGTCTGGATACCAGGCGGTTTTCTGGCCCGGGGCTTCGACACAGTCAGTCAGACGGCGTCACCCCACGACGAGAGGTTAATCTCCTCAGCGTCGGGCGTGCGGTTCCGAAAAAAGGTTTCGACGTACTGCTTGCCGCTCTGGCATCGCTCCCGGACGAGTTTCACTGGCGCTGGCAGCATGTCGGAGGCGGCGACAAACTGCCGGCACTGCAACGCGCTGCCGCTGACCTCGGACTCGACAAGCGGATCTCCTGGCTTGGGCCGCAACCCCAGGAGGCAGTGTTGTCTTTATATCGGGAGAGTGATGTCTTCATTTTGCCCAGCCGCATTGCGGCCGGAGGTGATCGTGACGGTTTGCCCAATGTCCTGATGGAGGCGGCAAGCCAGGGTCTTGCTATCATTACAAGCGACCTCCCCGGCATTGCTGAGTTCATCACCCCGGAAAAACACGGTGTTTTGGTTTCTCCTGATGACGCAGAGGCGCTCTCCGATGCGATCCACCGTGTCGGCCGCAACCCTGAATTAAGAGCGGCCCTCGGTGCTGCCGCAAAAGCCCGGGTGATCCAGGAGTTTGATCATCGGGACAATATCCAGCCACTCATTTCTCTAATCGAAGATGTGGCAGGGGCCGACTGATGAAGATTGGTTTCTATGCCCCCATGAAGGCGCCCGACCACCCTTCTCCCTCGGGCGACAGAACCCTCGCCCAACTTCTGATCGAGGCGATGACCCAGGCCGGCCACGACGTTCGATTGATGAGTCGGCACCGGTCCATCGATATCTCTGGAGATCTCGAAAACCAGAGAAAAATCAGGGAGCAAAGCACGCCTGAAGTCGCGCGCATCCTTGATCAACTGCAGAACCACTCTCACTCCATTGATCTTTGGTTTACCTATCATCTTTTTCACAAGGCGCCCGACTGGCTAGGTCCGAAGGTCTGTGAGAGGCTCGACATTCCCTACGTGATTGCCGAAGCTTCCTACGCACCCAAACAAAAAAACGGACCCTGGCGCGAGGGGTTATCCAGCACCGAGGCAGCGCTCAGGCGGGCTGCAGGAATTGTCTCGCTCAACCCTCGCGACCAAGAGTGCATTCAGCCCTTTCTGAAGCCCAAGGCAAAACAGCTTTCTCTCTTGCCGTTCACTAATGAAACTGCCTCGCCGTCTGACCACCGGGGTCAACTTAAGCAGCAGTTAGGACGCACGTTCGATATTGACTCGCAATCGCCCTGGCTGGTGACGGTCGCGATGATGCGAAAAGGAGACAAACAGCGCTCGTTCAGCATGTTGGCGGCAGCACTTGACGCGGTGAAGGATCTTGACTGGCGTCTCATCATCATTGGTGACGGGGATGCCGCACAGGATGTGAAAGACGCATTTGCACCATTGGGTCGACAGCGAGTTTGTTTCACCGGTGAGTTGACGACAGATGAGGTGCATCCCTATCTGAATGCCGCAGATCTTTTTGTATGGCCGGCAATCAATGAGGCCTTCGGCATGTCCCTGCTTGAAGCCCAACGCCATGCCCTGCCCGTCGTTGCGGGACACACCGATGGAACGGCCACCATTATTGAGAACGAATACACGGGAATACTGACTGAGCCTGAAAATACGGCTGCTTTTTCGCAAGCCGTTAGGCAACTGATGCAAAATCCCGGATTGCGCGAGCACATGGGGCAAAACGCCCGGCAAAAGTTCCTGGCCCACCACACGCTGAAAAGCGCCTCACAGACCATTGACACTTTTCTGCGTTCACTAACGGGCGAATGACTGAGCTGCTTTTTATCCGGCATGGGCCCACCGAGTGGAACGAGAGGGGGCGCATTCAGGGTCGATCCGATATTCCCCTGAGCAATTCCGGTCGAGATGAAGTGCGATCCTGGACCCTTCCCGCCTCCTTTCAGTCATGGGCATGTTTTTGCAGCCCTCTTGCACGGGCCCGGCAAACCGCAGCACTGCTTGGATTTGAAACTCCTCAGATCGTCGATGATCTGCAGGAAATGCACTGGGGAGAGTGGGAAGGTCATACGCTCGACACACTTCGTGCCATTGATCCGGAGGCTTTCCGGCGCAATGAAGACCGCGGTCTTGATTTTCGTCCTGCAGGCGGGGAAAGTCCGCGTGAGGTCAGGGCACGACTTGCGCAATGGGTTGCTTCTCTTGATAAAGAAGTCCTGCCGGCTGTTATCGTCTGCCATAAAGGAGTGCTGCGGGCTGCTCTCAGTCTCGCAACCGGCTGGGACATGTTTGATGACCCACCCAATAAACTCCGCGAGCCGTGTGCACATCTCTACACCATCCAAGGTGACTCACTGATGGTCAAACAACTGAACATTTCGCTTAAACAGCCAGAACTCCGCCCATGACGGCAAAGCGCGGACGTGAACTGGGTTTGGATTTCTCCGGAACACCCGGCCCGCATAATGCCATTACCGATGTGCCCGGGCTGATGGTCGGCTATAAAACCCTGGTGACAGGGGACGGTCCGCTTGTTACCGGTCGCGGGCCGATTCGTACGGGAGTAACAGCGATTCTGCCGCGAGGCCGTGACACTGTTCCCCAGCCGATCTGGGCCGGGACACATAGTCTGAATGGCAATGGTGAGATGACTGGCACCCACTGGATCCACGACGGGGGATACCTGCTTGGCCCGATCATGATTACCAACACACACAGCGTGGGGCGGGTACACCAGGCTGCCGTTCAATGGATTATCGACACCTATCCCGAGCATTGGGGATCCGAGCATCTGTGGGCCATGCCCGTCGTCGCCGAAACCTATGACGGCACCTTGAACGACATTAACGGACTGCACGTCACCGAGGATCACGCCCGAGAGGCGCTGGATCAAGCCACCAATGGACCACTTCAAGAAGGCAATGTGGGCGGTGGCACCGGCATGATCTGCTATGAATTCAAGGGAGGCACCGGGACGAGTTCCCGCCGGATCTCAGTGGGAGGCCAGCAATTTCACGTCGGTGTCTTGGTTCAGGCCAATCACGGCAGACGGCAAGACCTCACTATCCTGGGTGTTCCGGTAGGTCGCCACCTCCAGAATGATAAGCTGTTCGATGAACATGAGATGGGTTCGATCATCGCGGTCATCGCGACCGATGCTCCCATGATGCCTCACCAGCTTGAGCGTCTCGCAAAACGCGGCACCCTAGGTATTGCCCGAGGCGGCACACCGGGAGGCAACGGCTCAGGCGACATCTTTCTCGCAATAAGTACCGCCAACCACATGCCCATTGACCGCATGGGCCAGATCAATTCCGATTTTTCCTGGATCGGGGATGATTTGTGTGACACCGTCTATCTGGCGGCCGTGCAGGCGATTGAGGAGTCTGTAATCAATGCCCTGGTCGCGGCTGAAGACATGACCACTCTCCGACCGCCTGGTCAACGCTGCGCGGCGATGGATATCGACGCGATGCTGGAACTCATGGCCCGGTACGGCCGGCTCAGGACGTCCTCTCGTTGAGCCACTTCTGCACCAACTGCACATCCCCGTCACGATAGTTCAGTCGACCATAAAATCCGCGGACTGCAAGATTGTCGTGCCGGATCATGGCCTGAATCTTCGGAACTTTTCTCGCGCGCAGCCAGTTCTCGGCGTGCTCCATGAGAGTTCGCCCGATGCCCTGATGGCGAAACTGGGAATCCACGGCGAGGTAATACACCCAACCACGGTGCCCGTCGCAGCCGATCATGACACTCCCGCAAAGCGTGTCTTGGGCAGCCGCCACCAGCAGTTCGGAAGACGGGTTCTCGAGGCACTGACGAATATCGTCTTCGGGATTATTCCAGGGACGGGTCAGGTCGCAGTCGTGCCATAACTGCACGAGTCTTTCCTGATCAGGCAATCCGAATGTCCTGATCTCAACCCGTTGTTGGGAAACGGTCGTCATGATGAAAGATAGGCATTCAGGACTTTGGCTGAACACTCTGCGCCGTCACAGACGACAGGCGCAAAAGACCCCGGGGGCTGTGCCAGCAGGCTGTCTGCTGCCGCCGCCAGGGCTGGGCCATCCAGGTCCGCCTCGGGCAGAACCTGAGCTCTTTGAATTGTCAGGAGGTGTTGCGCGCGTGCTGGTTGCTCTGTCTCGCCGCCTTCCCCGGTAAATGGCACGAGCAGCGCCGGCGCACCACTCGAGAGAATATCAACGACGCTGTTGTAACCCGCTTGGGAAACCGACAGTCGGCAACCGCTCAAAAGATCCCGAAAGTCGGCGCGGTTGGATTCAACTGTCAGCGTCTCCGAGCCCATTTGGCGCAAACGGCTGACGAAATCCGGATCAGGCGAGGCGCCCGCAAGAATCCGCCACACGATATCGGAATGCATCGAGAGCGCACTGGCTTGCGCTGCGGCAAGATAGAGCCGCTCGCCAGCCTTCCCCCCACCCGCCGAGACGAGAACTTCCCGAGAGCGTCGCAAAGAAGATTCCCCTCTTGGTTTTGAGTAAGACGTCGTATCTACAAAGCCGGTGTAGGACACGAGGTCCGCGATCTGATCAAACTCGGCAAAGGAGTCACTCAAGGGCAGGAACTCCTGCTCCCCATGCACAAGTACCCGCTGATAATAATCTCGAAGCCAGCCTATCGTCTCCGCTTCACGGGCTCTCGATCGTTTTTGAACGCTGTCCCGTACAGAGCACAGCACAGGTGTTTTCGCAGTCCGTGCCGCTTCAAGCAAAGGCAGTAACTCAAATCGGAACCGCCTTCGGCCAAAAGGAAACAACTCCGTTACCAGCACCTTGGGCCGCAAGTCATGAAAAATCCGGAGCAGTTCTTTAGTGCGTACGGTTTCCAAAACGTCGTTTAGGGGCTCACCACGGCGATCCACGATACTCGAAAAGGAAAGATCCCCACTTTGCAGGGGCTCGAGTTGATGCACCGGAAAAGGTGACGCCTGTTGTCGATTAATGGGCATCCCACCGGTGATTACCGCGACAGGCGTTCCAGCATTCTGGCAGGCTTCAGCAATGGCCAGCGTCCGGCGCAGATGGCCGATACCCAGTAGATGCTGAACGTAGAAAAGGATCAAAGCGCCGGCCCACCCACCGCGGGGTCAGGAGAGTTGTTGGCGTACTGGGGCTTTGTCGAAAAGCAGGCGATGGGTGCGTTCACAGATAACGTCCAAACCCGACAGGATCTGATCTGCGCCCGCCGCAGAAGGCAGCGACTGGCGCTCGAGTCCACGCAAGGCCAGCGCCATCGCACCAGCAGACCGATCGCCATCGCCATCGAGCATTGACACCAGGCCGAGCGAAGCCGCCCGGCGGGCGCGAAGTGTTTGCTCCATACGCGGCCTAGAGCGCGGAATCAGCAGCGCGGGCTTGTCAAGCGACAGGATTTCGCAAAATGTGTTGTAACCACCCATGGCAACCACACCGGCCGCCCGCTCCATTACCAATTCCATGTTGGAATTGAAGACGATGGTCTGCACCCCCGTGAGCACCTCGGCCCGCAATTGAAACTGCTGTCTGACTGCCTGGGGCATAAATGGCCCCAGAACGATCACAACAGGTTTGGCTGGCCGGGGTTTTTGTTCCAGTGCATTCAAGACCCAGTCCACCAAAGTCTCCCCATCTCCCCCACCGCCAGGCGTCACCAGCAGAAACGGTTCGCGGGGCAGGTTGACGGGCGCTCTTGCAATCGAAGGCACCGCTCGACGCAGGTATCCGGTGTAGACCATCCTCTGTAGACCTGCTTCACTGACACCCAATTCAGCCAGGGGGTTACCCATTGAACGCGATCCAAATACCCAGAGCTCGTCATACCAGTCCTCAAGATTTCGCGGCGTCCCGCGATGATCCCATTCTTTGTTCAACAAAACGGGGTCATCAAGAATATCCCGAAGCCCAAGGACTGTCGGCACACCTTTGTCTCGAAGTTTCTTCAGGGTTTGGGTGACTTCCCCCCGGAGCCCTAGTGGCTCCTTATCCACGATAAATAAGTCAGGAGAAAACGTATCTGCAGTCTGCTCCATGATGGACGCACGCAACTGCAGCGTCTGAGACAGGTCAATATGATCCGAAAGAGAGGTGTAGTCACCGCCACGGAGCTTGACCACACCCGGGATCCGAACAAAATCTACCCGGCTCTTAAAATCGAAACTGCCGATAATCGGAGAACCTGAGACGATCAGGACCTTCAGGCCGGCAAACTGATCCACCAGGGCATGAGCAATGGTCCGGCACCGGCGCAAGTGGCCTAGACCAAATGAGTCGTGGCTGTAGATCAGAACACGCTTGCCGTGCAACTGGTTATTTATATCATTCGTCATGCGCTTTTTACCGCTTCCCGCGCGGCAACCATAATCTTCCCCGCCGCGCTTGCGACCTCAACATCCTGCTGGTTGGTGCATAGGCAGCTCAGACTGACCACGCCGCCCTGGAACTTTGGCTTGTCTGTCATATCGGTGATCCCCCAAGATGCCCGCAGCGTATCACCAGGCCTAACCGGAGCCAAAAATCGACAACTGTGCTCAAGATAGGCGATCGCCGTACCTGAAAAATAAATTCCAACGGGAGCCGCAACAAAAGCGCTGGTAAACGGTCCGTGCAGAATGCGTCCGCCAAATCGGGATTGACTGGCAAACGTTTCGTCCACATGCAACGGGTTGAAGTCCCCGAAAAGACCCGCTGCGGTAACAAGATGAGTCTCTGTGATTGTAAGGACATAATCGAACTCATCGCCCACACTGACTTCGTCGTATGCCCTGCCTGCTGGTATCCGCATTGTTGATTAATCTAGGGCCGCCCAGAGTTCTGATTATAGGTCCAAAAGCAGCTAACCCCGCGGAAGGGTGCCCTTTCAACAACTAGGTTTTTGGGAATTCGCCCCACCTGACACAGGTCGTTAAAGCCGTTAGGATTGCCGTCTCACTCGTGAGGAGAAATTACCGTGTCCATATTCGAAGCGCAGCTCGCAAAAGATCGCGCCAACTATGAACCCCTGACGCCGGTCAGTTTCCTGCGCCGGGCGGCACAGGTGGCTCCCTCACACACTGCCATCATTCACGGCAAACGCCGTTACTCTTACGCACAGTTTCTGGCGCGCTCGTCACAACTGGCTAATGCGCTTGCGGGCCGGGGCATTGGCCGTGGGGATTGTGTGGCGATCATGGGAGCGAACACACCCGAAATGCTTGAGGCCCACAATGGGGTGCCGATGCTCGGCGCTGTACTGAATTCGCTCAATATCCGGCTGGATGCCAACACTATTGCCTTCATTCTCGATCATGGTGAAGCCAAAGTGTTATTGACCGACCGGGCATTTTCAGACGTTATCAAGGAAGCGCTGACCCTAACCCAGCGAGAACTGCTGGTCATCGACATTGATGACTCCGAAAACCAGGGCGGCGAAAGCCTTGGGGAGATGGACTACGAGACTTTTATCTCGGGTGCTGACGATACCTTCCCTCTCGGACAGCCCGAGGACGAATGGCAGGCGCTGTCGCTGCTGTATACGTCTGGGACCACTGGCAACCCCAAGGGTTGCGTCTATCATCACCGCGGCGCTTATCTGAATGCGCTGGGCAACATGACCACCATGGAACTGAACCGTGATTCGGTTTACCTGTGGACCTTGCCGATGTTTCACTGCGACGGCTGGACGTTTACCTGGGCGGTCACCGCAGCAATGGGGACCCATGTTTGTCTGCGGGCGGTTGAACCGGAAGCGGTGTTCGCATCCATCGCCTCCAACGGGGTCACCCATATGTGTGGCGCGCCCATAGTGATGAATATGCTTGCAAACGCACCGCAGGAAATGAAAACGCCTTTCTCTCAGACCGTTGAGATCGCAACTGGCGGCGCTGCGCCGCCGTCCGCAGTCATCGAGGCCATGGAAGCGGACGGCTTCCACGTGACTCACCTCTACGGCTTAACGGAGACTTATGGGCCAGCCACGGTCTGTATCCCGCAGGAGGATTGGCCGGCCCTCGCCCTTCAGGAGCGTTCGTCGCGCATGGCGCGGCAAGGCGTGCATTACGGCACGCTGGAAAATGCCAGCGTCAAAAACCCGGAAACCATGGAGGATGTGCCGTGGGATGGAGAAACCTTTGGTGAAGTCATGATTCGGGGCAATACGGTCATGAAGGGTTATCTTAAGAACGAAGACGCGACGCAGGCCGCTTTTGCCGGAGGATGGTTTCACAGCGGGGACATCGCCGTGCGCCATCCTGACGGTTATATCGAGATCAAGGACCGTTCAAAAGACATTATCATTTCCGGCGGAGAAAATATTTCAAGCCTTGAGATCGAGGAAACACTCTACCGTCACCCCAAGGTCCTGGAAGCGGCCGTCGTGGCACGACCGGACGAAACCTGGGGAGAGAGTCCTTGCGCTTTTGTGACACTGCATGAAGGAGAGGATGCGCAGCCGCAGGAGATCATCGACTTCTGTCGCGAAAACATGGCGCACTATAAGGCGCCGCGCACGATTGTCTTCGGGGAACTCCCCAAGACCTCGACCGGCAAGATTCAGAAGTTTGTACTCCGGGAAAAAGCCGGAAATCTTTAGGTCGGCACCGTACTGGCCACCTTCCGCAGGTATGCTCAGTCGGTAGCGCCGACCTGGTCTCCCGGGCGAATCACGCCCCCACGGAGAATCTCGCAGCGCAGGCCACCCTTATGGGTGAGTTGCTTCACCAATCCGGGAATATCGAGAAGTTTCTGCAGGTAGGCACACGGCTCGCAGAGCTCAACGCCGCGCAACTGCACTTCTCCCACCGTGAAGATACGCCCTTCCAGTATGTTGAGATCAACCCCCTCAGTAATCACGTTTCTACGGAACGCGGTCGCTGGTAAGTCCGTAGCAAAAGCCTCGTTAAATTCATTAACGGCCTCGATCTGAATCAACGTCAGTTGCGTTTCCGCTGAGGCGCCAAAGGTGCAATAACGATCCCCTTCGAGGCCTGCTCCCGCCGTAGCCACAGCTTCAGGTACTTCACGGGCTACTCCGCCTTCGGTTGCCGAAAGGCAAACTCCTTTTACAACCCCCTGCGCTGTCATACCTGTCACCCTTAAAGTGGAATGTTGCCGTGCTTACGCCAGGGATTATCCAGTGGCTTATTGCGCAACATGGCAAGAGACCGGCTGATCCGGGTGCGGGTCTCACTCGGCAAGATGACATCGTCAATGAATCCTCTATGGCCAGCCACAAAGGGATTGGCAAACTTCTGGCGGTATTCCTCCGTCCTTCGGGCAATCTTCTCTTCATCACCGATATCTTCACGAAAGATAATCTCCACTGCCCCCTTGGGCCCCATCACGGCGATCTCCGCACTGGGCCAGGCCAGATTGACATCCCCGCGCAGGTGTTTGGAAGCCATCACATCGTAGGCCCCGCCATAGGCTTTTCGGGTGATGACCGTGACCTTAGGCACCGTACATTCTGCGTAGGCATAAAGCAGTTTTGCGCCATGTCTGATAATGCCGCCGTACTCCTGGGAGGTTCCTGGCAAAAAGCCCGGCACATCGACAAAGGTCACGATTGGAATGCTGAAGGCATCGCAGAACCTGACGAAACGCGCCGCCTTGACCGACGACTGAATGTCGAGACACCCGGCGAGCACCATGGGTTGATTGGCCACGATACCAACGGTTGAGCCGTCCATACGGCCAAACCCGATCAGGATGTTGCCTGCAAAATCCGGTTTCAGCTCAAAGAAATCACCATCGTCGACGACTTTGGTGATGAGTTCGTGCATGTCATAAGGCTTGTTGGGATTGTCTGGTATCAGTGTGTCCAGAGACGGTTCGGTCCGGGTGACCGGATCCATTGCCTGCCGCTGGGGCGCCTCATCGACATTGCTCGCCGGCAGAAAATCGATAAACCGACGCAGGCTCAAAAGCGCCTCGACGTCATTATCAAAGGCACCGTCGGCCACTCCGGATCGACTCGAGTGTGTGGTTGCTCCGCCAAGTTCTTCATGGGTCACTGTTTCATGCGTGACAGTCTTTACGACCTCTGGGCCCGTGACGTACATGTAGGAGGTATCCCGGACCATAAAAATAAAGTCGGTGATAGCCGGTGAGTAAACAGCGCCCCCGGCACAGGGGCCCATGATCATGGAGATCTGCGGAATCACGCCTGACGCCAGAACGTTGCGCTGAAAAACCTCGGCATACCCAGCCAATGAATCAATACCTTCCTGAATTCTGGCGCCGCCCGAATCATTCAGGCCAATCACGGGCGCACCTGCCCGCATAGCGTGATCCATGATCTTGCAGATTTTCCCCGCATGCGCCTCAGAAAGGGATCCTCCGAGCACCGTGAAGTCCTGACTGAAGACGAAAACGGTGCGGCCGTTGATAGTGCCATGCCCGGTGACCACGCCATCGCCCGGCACCGCTTTGTCAGCCATATCAAAGTCGGCACATCGGTGCTCGACGAAAATGTCCCACTCCTCAAAACTGTCCTCGTCCAGCAGCACACCTATGCGTTCTCGCGCGGTCAACTTGCCCTTGGCATGCTGGGCGTCAATACGTCTTTGACCTCCTCCCTGACGGGCCGCTTCACGACGCCGTTCCAATTCCTCGAGAATTTCTCGCATCAGTGGTTTGCCTCTGTGACGGGAATCAGATCAAACACCTCGCGGGCTGCCTCGAGAATAGGAGTACCCGGACCGAAAAACGCCGCCACACCCAGCGCAGAGAGCGCTTCGCGGTCGGCTTTGGGCACGACTCCGCCCAACACGACTTTTACGTGATTGGCTCCCTTGCGTGAGAGTGTTTCGAGCACTTTCGGCACCAGCGTGGAGTGGCCCGCTGCCTGGGATGAGACACCAATCACGTGCACATCGTTATCCAGTGCCTGCTGCACGACTTCTTCAGGGGTTTGGAACAGCGGCCCGATATCCACATCAAACCCCACATCGGCAAATCCGGTTGCGATGATGCGTGCTCCCCGGTCGTGGCCATCCTGGCCCAATTTGGCAACGAGAATGCGCGGCCGCCTGCCCTGCCGCGCAGCAAAAGCGGCGACATCCTCTCGCAACTGCTGAAAGGTTGCATCCTGCTGGTATGCCTCACCGTACACGCCTGAAATCGTCCTGACCTGAGCCTGATATCGACCAAATTTCTCTTCCAGCGCGAGCGAGATCTCACCAACGGTTGCCCGAGCCCTTGCCGCTTCCACTGCATACTCTAGCAGGTTGGCGCCGCCCTGCCCGGCAGCTGATTGCAGTGCGTCAAGCGCCTGCTGGCATTTCTCTTGATTGCGATTCGCACGGACGGCTTCCAGGCGGTCGACCTGTGTCTTCAATACCTCAGAGTTGTCGATACTGAGAATATCCACCTCGGTCTCCTCAGACGCCTCATACCGGTTTACACCAACAACAACTTCCTCGCCGCGGTCTATTCTGG
>Ga0181585_10001771_pt1 | contig 19070 bp, 16 predicted proteins | sample 071ome_29_FD_132469 | JGI IMG/M metagenome (GOLD analysis project Ga0181585, IMG submission 132469) | Coastal salt marsh microbial communities from the Groves Creek Marsh, Skidaway Island, Georgia - 071407BT metaG (megahit assembly) | ecosystem: Environmental > Aquatic > Marine > Intertidal...
CCCCTGGGCACCACTGATTTCCAAGAAAATCCCACCTTTTCTGTAACATAACCGCCAGGTTAAGTTTTTCAGTGATATCAATTCTTGCACGCTATTAACCTTCTGTCATACGTAAAAGTGACAGTGGGGGGTATGCATTGTGAAGCAAATACCCCGATATGGGGAGGCTCGGAGTTCTAATCCAAGATACCCATTACAATTACAGTCTTAGAACCTCATCTCCGATTAACATTCCATTGATACTATCCATCAATGACTTAGCTTGATGCCTATGAATTAAGAAAACAATCAACAGTGAACAAATTTCTTTAATGGTTTTACGATATATAGTTACTCTGGCGTTCAGCATTTTCCTCTTGGGGTGTTCTGCTTCGATGGATTATTCGAAATCTGAAAACTTTAATACCTCCACCGGCCGCTTTGAGCATCCCGGCGGCGACAGGCACGATAAAAGCCTGACTGACCTTCTTGGACTTGCCTCAAAATTTATTGGCCGCGAAGATGACGCATGGGAAGATAAAGGTTTTCCCCTGATTCTTTCATCGAAGGAAACTCTGGCTGATTTTGCCGAAAACATGATTTGGGTGGGGCATTCCACTGTCATGTTAAACCATCAAGGCATCACGGTGTTAACGGACCCGCAGTTTTCAAACAGGGCTTCACCGTTTTCCTTCTGGGGCCCTAAGCGGGTAACCCAGACCCCCTTCAATATAGATGATTTACCCAAGATTGATGTCGTCTTGATAAGCCACAATCATTACGACCACCTTGATGAGGAAAGCATCCGGGAGTTAGCACAACTTCAACCAGATATAAAATTTCTGGTTCCGCTGGGCCTGGCCTCACTCGTGAGAGATTGGGGCGCGCGGGATGTTGAAGAATTGGATTGGTGGCAACCCGTCAGGCTGGGCGGGGTTGAGATTCAACCCACCCCTGTTCAGCATTGGTCCAAGCGGTCATTTTTTGACCGCAACAAAACTCTTTGGTCGGGATGGATGTTGCGCTGGGATGACTTCTCCTTTTATTTTGCCGGAGACACAGGCTATTCGGATGACTTCCGGAAAACGGCCCAAAGACTCGGAAGCCCAACATTGGCGGCTATACCCATAGGCGCATATGAGCCGAGAGATTTTATGAAATCAGCCCATTTAAACCCGGAAGAGGCGGTCAGGGCATTCAGGGATTTAGGGGCCAAATACGCATTTGGCATTCACTGGGGCACGTTCAAACTGACACTGGAGAAAATGGATGAGCCTCCGGCCAAGCTCAGAGCGGCGCTAAAGAAAGAGGGTGTTTCTGAAGATGTGTTCCCCGTCCTCACGCATGGTGAAAGCTGGGAGATGCCGTTATCAAAATAAAAGTCTCATTATGCGTTAAACAATATAATCGTCATCCAGCCGTCGTTAACTTCTTTGCAAGATAGCGTTGAAAATACCATATGGTGCGTTCTTTCGGGGAAAGCCTGCCCGGTATTGCGGCAGATGCTTTTGCGTTTTCGAAAATCTTACTAACTATAGGTTTGTCTTCATTATTGATGGCATCAAATCCTGCTTTAAGTTCTTTTGCGTATTCGTCTTTGCTGATGCCGTCCGGAACGGAGCCTGGGAAAATATCCACGCCCCAAAGGACTTTGACCTGACCGACCCCATGAGGTTGAAGCGACAACCAGAACGTTCTTTCAGCAACCACTGATACAACATGACTGGGAAAAACAGAGAAAAGCACGGCCTTGTTTTTTTCCTCTTCGGTGAGTTTCATATTCTTGATTTGGGTATGTGTTGTCCGCTCATAAGACTTGCCCTGAATTCGGCCCTGCTCGTATAGGCTATAGGCGTCTCCGCCATGCAATGCATTGGCAAGTTCGGTAGGCATGGCAGGCTCGATGGTTTTCGAGTGGGCTACAAAAAGATGATAACCCTCCATGAAATTCTGAGCCAGAATCTTCCAGTTCGTATCCCAGATTTCCTCGGCCCTGAACAAGGTTTGATATTCACCCATTCGGTAATTCTGATAACGTGTGGCAAGCGTCTCCAGCCTTGGGTTGAGTGGAGGAGCATCCGTATCCAGATTTACATAAACCCACCCATTCCAGACGTCCAAAGCAAATTGAGGCAGGCAAACACTATTCTTTTGGAAGTTATCCCGCATATGGCTTGCGCCAACGAGCTGACCTTCAAGATTGTATGTCCATGCGTGATAAGGACAGCTGATACCAGCTTTGAGACGGCCAGCACCCTCAAGCAGTGTTGCCATCCGGTGTCGGCAGACATTAGACATCGCCCGAAGTCTTCCATCTTTATCGCGCAGAATGATAACCGGGTCGCGTCCAATCACCATGGTTTTGTAATCGCCGGGGTGGGAGAATTCGTCCTCTCTGCCAACGCAAAGCCACTCTTTTGAAAAAATCAGGTCGAGTTCGAGCTCCAGAAGTTCTGGCGATATGTAGGCCGCAGGGGGCGTGCCCTCTGCAAGTTCATCCGGAAGAGCTGCGTTAGCTTTAATGGCTTCAATGATTTCATGAACGGATTGATTAGGTTTCATAAAATTGGTCACCTAAACGTAGAGTGCATTTTTTATTTTAGTAATGCTCTCACTTAAATAAATCGTTGTCACTCCTTAAAGTGACAGAGGAGTGACAGTGGGGGCTCAGTTGCGCCCCCTGGCACCACGTCCCCACGGATACCCCCACCTTTTCTGTTATCTTTGATTTCTAACATATATGTTAATGTATTGAGGTATTAACATAAGGTGGGGAAAAACATGAAACGTCCGCAAGCAACGTCAACCACACAAATTGATAACGAACGCGTGCGGGTCGTGCGCTGGGATTTTGAAAGAGGTGCGGAAACCGGCTGGCACACGCACCCGATGGATTATATTGTGGTTCCGCTGACCACAGGTTCTCTGACCGCCGAATTACCTGATGGGAGTGAGGTTAAAACCGATCTTACCGCCGGCAATTCCTACAACCGCCCTGAAGGCGTGAAACACAATATCATCAATTCAAGTGATGGGCCGTTCAGTTTTGTCGAGATTGAGTTGAAATAGATAAGATTTCCGGTGGCAGTCAAATGGTCAGGGTTTTATGGCTGACGGGGCGATTGAGGGCCTTTTGCATCAGATCAGTTGCAATGTGAGCCCGGCCACCACCAGATACCGCAGTGTTTTTGCTGTCCCCACAATCACGATAAAGAGAACAAGCGGTGTCCGGAAAAAGCCGCTTGCAACCGTGATCGGATCACCGATGAACGGCACCCAGCTGAGCAAAAGACTCCATAGGCCAAACCGGCCATACCAGGTCTTGGCGCGTTCCAGTTGGCGGGTTCCTGCTGGAAACCATGTTCTGGATTTAAACCTCTCAAGCCCCCGGCCGAGATACCAGTTCACCACGGCGCCAAGCGTATTGCCGAGACTTGCGAAAAACACCAGCAAGACGACGGAATGCGTCCCGGATGATATCAGGACAGCGAGACCGGCTTCGGACTGCGCAGGAAGTATGGTCGCCGCCAGAAATGATGCGGTAAAAATTCCGGCATAGGCTGTTGGTTCTGTCAATTTGCCTGTTTCCTCGCCAGATACATGGCTCACCTGTTGAAATACGATATGGTAGTACCACATATAGCCATAGAAGTCGTAATCAGGGAGCATCTTTTATGTCGATACGTCCGGTCAGTCTCAGCAGTCAGGCGAAACCCACCATGGAAGGGGCTGGTGTTCACCTGCACCGTGTTTTCGGGTTTGGTGATACCGATATATTTGATCCGTTTCTGATGATGGATGATTTTCGCAACGATGATCCTGATCAATACCTGAAAGGCTTTCCCTGGCACCCGCATCGCGGGATAGAGACCATCACCTATGTTCTCAGGGGAAATGTCGAGCATGGTGACTCACTGGGCAACAGGGGCGTGTTGAGTGATGGCGACGTGCAGTGGATGACCGCAGGTTCCGGCATCATCCATCAGGAAATGCCCACCGGCAACGAGAAGGGCCAGATGCACGGTTTCCAGCTCTGGGCCAATCTTCCCAGCCATCAGAAAATGTGCACGCCGCGATATCAGGACATCAAATCAGGTGATATATCCACGCTGACAGATGACGACGGCACCCATATCCGTGTTATTGCCGGTGACTACAGGGGATACAAGGGGCCGGTGGATGGCATTGATACCGATCCGTCCTATCTTGATATCACGCTCATGCCAAACGTGAAAAAGAGATTCCCCTTTGACACCAGACGTCAGGGTTTTGCCTATATTTTTGAGGGCAGTGCCGATTTCGGCAACGCATCGGCCCCGTTCGGTGTCAATGTGGAAAAGGAATTCAACGGCGAAGAGCTGAAGATCAGGGATCATTCCGGCAACCGTACGCTGGTCGTCTTTGGTGCCGGTGATGAAGTCGAGGTGACGGCCGGAGAAGAAGGCGTGCGTTTTCTGCTGATATCCGGGGCACCGCTTCGTGAACCGGTTGCCTGGCATGGGCCTATTGTCATGAACACGAGAGCCGAGTTGCACGAAGCTTTCCGCGAGCTCAATGCCGGAAGTTTTGTCAAGACCGGTGCCGAAGGATGGGTCAATTCAAGGGGCAGATAGGAGAGGCGAAGCCACATCTCCCGGCAACGGAAACCTGAAATCTCAGGACAGGGATAAAAGGATGATCCCGGCAGCAACGATGACAGCGGCGATCAGACGAGGCCGTGCCGGGCCCTCACCAAACCAGAACAACCCGATCATAGCCGCAAAGATCACCGACGTTTCCCTCAGTGCTGAAACCATCCCGAGCGGGGCCAATGTCTTGGCGTAAAGTGCAAGCCCGTAGGCAATCGCAGATAGCGCCCCGCCGGAAAGGCCGATCATCATCTGCTTGCGACTTAACGCACGCAGACGTTCCATGCGTGTGGTGAAAATAAAGATGACAATCAGCCCCTCGGCAATAAACAGCCAGGCGATATAGGAAAACGCTTTATCAGAGATGCGCACACCAAGACCATCCACCAGGGAATAGGCGGCGATAGTTGCGGCGGTGCCAAGGGCAAGCCCAACAGCCAGTAAAGGCCGCCCGGTGCTGGACGGCCTGAGGCTGAGAATCATGATGCCGGCAGAAACGAGCAGGAGGCCGGCCCAGCCTCCTGCCGAAAGCTCTTCGCCGAGAAAAAGATAGGCGGGAATTGCCACGAGAAGAGGCGTCGAGCCACGCGCAATGGGATAGACAAGCGACAAATCACCAAACCGGTAGGACATATTAAGCAGATAATAATACCCCCAGTGGATGATCGTTGAGGCGATGATATAGGGGAACATTTCAGGGTCAGGCAACGGCAGGAAAGGTGCGGCCGCCAGCGCCGGCAGGGTATGGCCTGTTGAAACCAGACCGAAAGTTACCGTCCGGTCAGCCGCCCCCTTGACCACGGCATTCCAGGTTGCGTGCATCAGGGCCGCAGCAAGGACAATGATGATGACGTCAGGTGTCATGATCCCCTGCCGAGGTAAGGCAAATCCTTATCCTCTCAGGAGGGCCAGGGAAGAGAATAGGTCTTGACGGTGGTGAAAAACTTCATTGCCTCAAGCACCCCTTCCTTGACACCATTGCCGGAATCCTTGATGCCGCCGAACGGAGACATCTCAATCCGGTAGCCGGGCTGTTCCCAGATATTCACGGTCCCGACATTCAGCCCTTCAATGTAATTGGTGGCGCGGATCAGATCATTGGTGCAGACGCCGGAGGAAAGGCCGAAGGACGTGCTGTTGGAAATCTTCATCACCTCGGCGTCATCATCCGGCACCCGGACAATCGGCACGATCGGCCCGAAGGTCTCTTCCATGACCAGATCACAGGCATGAGGCACATGGTCGATGACGATCGGCGGCAAGAGCGCTCCGTTGCGGCCCGGATGATAGAGGATTTTTGCGCCAAGCTTTTCCGCCTCAAGCACACGGTTTTCGAATAGTTCAGCGGCGTCCGCGCTGATGACACAGCCAAGCTGGACTTCCGGGTCCATCGGATCACCAAAGCGTATCGCCTTTGCTTTCTCAAGGATGAGAGGCACCACATCATCGGCGATGGATTCCTGGATCAGGATCCGTTTTACGGCGGTGCATCGCTGGCCGGAATTCCCGGTCGCGCCAGCCACCGCGATGGTGGCGGCCTTATCAAGATCATCCCCGGTAAGATCATTGAGCAGGATCAACGGATCATTGCCGCCAAGTTCAAGTGCGGTTCGTTTGTACCCGGCCTTTTCGGCGATCATCTTGCCCACCGGCACGCCGCCGGTGAAGGTGATGATATCAATGTCAGGGTTGGTGATCATCTCATCCCCGATATCCCCGGGCCAGCCGGTCACGATCTGGAACATTTCATGCGGCAGACCGGCCTCATACAGAATGTCGGCAAGGGTGATCGCGGTCAGGGGCGTCAGCTCGGTTGGTTTGCACACCATGCAGTTGTTGGTTGCAATCGACGGGGCTATCTTATGCGCCACCATGTTCAGCGGATGGTTGAACGGCGTAATGGCAGAGATGGTGCGAACAGGCTCTCTCTTGGTGAAAATCTTGCGGCTCTTGCCGTGGGGTGTCAGATCACAGGAAAATATCTGGCCATCATCCTGAATGGCCAACTGACCTGCCAGGGTGAAAACATCATAGGACCGGCCGGTTTCATAAAGCGAATGCTGCTTGCAGATCCCGAGTTCCAGCGTCAGCCAGTGGGCGATTTCCTCACGACGTTCACGGATGAGTTCGGCGGCCCGGAACAGGATCTGCTGGCGTTCGTAACGGGTGAGTTTGGGCTGGTAGGCGGCCGCAATTTCAAACGCTTTACGTGCATGTTCGGCCGTGCCGGCGGGGACAGTGCCTATGACCTCGTTGGTATAGGGGTAACGCACCTCAACAACGTCATCGGTGAAGATTTTCTCGCCACCGATACGCATGGCTTCGTGGCGGATTTGTGATGGTGACATGGGGTTTTCCTCTATCTCGCTTGTGGTTGCGTGCGTTCTCTTTATTTCTTTCGAAAGTCAGGGCTCATTGCGCGGCGGCAATGGCGGCGTAGTAAAACGCATCGTAGTTTCGTAATTCCGGGGCGGAAGGCAGATCGATGCGGCGGTTCACGATAAAGGGCACGTCCTGTTCGGTCAGCCCGCCATGACTTCTGAGCGGTTCCTTCAGCGCGGCCAGATCATGCCTGTCTTCGGATGTGCCAATGGTCATGTTTTCATCGGATATAATGACAATATCGCCAATCCGGTCGGCGGGGAGATCAAATCTCCGCACAGCTTCTTCCCGGTCGATGGCCAGCATGATCCCGTCAATAGCATTGATCCGGCTGATGATATCGGCTTTTTGTGTCTCTTCCGGAAGATAAGCGGTGGCAAAAGAGCCGAGGGCACCATGATGCACAACATAAGGGTCGGTGATGGGCAGGATGACACGTGCCTCTGCCTTGCCAAGCCAGTCATCCAGCAGATCCTGCATATACACCACCGCCGGTTCGCCATTGGCATCATGCTTGGGTTTCATGCCGTGATCGGCCGTCAGGACAATAGCGGCTCCCATTTCATCCAGCTCGCCGATATACCGGTCCACCATGGCATAGAAATCCTTCGCTCCCTTCTCATCCGGGGCGAATTTATGCTGAATATAATCGGTGGTCGAAAGATACATCAGATCCGGCTTCCACTCCGCCAGAAGCTTACAGCCGGCGGCAAAGACAAATTCCGAAAGCTCCCCTGAATAGACTTCAGGCACCGGCCGTCCGAGCCAGGCGCTGGCATTATCGATGCCATTGGCTTGCATGGTGGCCTGATCGGCCCGTTCGGAGGAAAAACAGATCGCCCTGCCGTCGTCAAAGGAAAGCCCGGCCCCGAGCAGGGCACGAAGCTTGTCCTTGGCGGTGATCACGGCAAGTCTGGCCCCGGCCCTGTAATAGCTCGAAAAGATGGTCGGTGCCCGCAGAAAGCGGACATCGTTCATCATCACTTCTTCGCCGGTATCCGGATCATAGAGAAAATTGCCGCAGATACCATGCACCGCCGGTGGCCTGCCTGTCGCAATGGACATGTTGTTCGGGTTGGTGAAGGACGGGATGACCGAATGTGCGATTCTGTCGGTGCCTTCCTCGCGCATCCGTTTGACGTTAGGCATCAGTCCTTCGGCAATCGCAACGTCGAGATATTCCGGCTCACAGCCATCAAGACAAATTGCGATGGCACACGTTTTCGGCGCCGCGTAGTTGCGTCCATTGGCTTCAACAGGTGTGGTCAGGGGCATGAACAGATCCTTCTTGATAACATCAGGTGAAATTCACGTAGACAGTTTGTTTCTTTCTTCTATTGCATCCGCAGGCGGAGCGGCGCTGCGGACACCCATTTCGGCAAGTGCATCTCTGGCAGCATTGACAACGCCGCGCATCACGGCTTCATCCATGCGGCCGATACAGCCGATACGGAAACTGTCCACCACGGTCAGCTTGCCCGGATAGATAATATATCCGGCGGCTTTCATCAATTCATAGAAACGCGCAAATTCAAAAGCAGTATCAGCGGGGCAGAAAAATGTGACGATGATCGGCGACAGCCATTCCTCATCCAGCAGTGTCTCAAAACCAAGATCCCGCATCCCGGCAACAAGAACATCACGGTTGCGGGCGTATCTTGCCCCCCGCCCCGCAACGCCGCCTTCTTCTTCATGCAGTCGCAACGCTTCAAGAAAGGCGGCAACAACATGGGTTGGCGGGGTGAAACGCCACTGCCCTGTTTTCTCCATAGCGGCCCATTGCGCGTGAATATCAAGGCTGAGGGAATGGCAGTTTCCTTCAGCTGACACCAGCGCATCCCGGCGGCAGAAAACAAAGCCAAAGCCCGGCACGCCTTCAATGCATTTATTTGCCGACGACACCATCGCTTCAAAATTAATTGAGCCAGGGTTCACCGGCACCGCTCCGAAAGCGGACATGCTGTCGATCAGAAGCCGGCGCCCTGCGGCTTGTGTTGCCGCGGCAATTTCTTCAAGCGGGTTGAGAATGCCTGAACTTGTCTCGCAATGAATGACCAGCACATGGCTGATCTCAGGGTCGTTTTCAAGGATGGAGGCGACTTCTGGTCCGCGTGGCGGCAGGTAATCCCCTTTATTGAGCAGGTGAAACTCCCGCCCCAGATAGCGCATCGTTTCTGCCGCACGCAGGCCATACGCCCCGTTTGCCAGCACCAGAATCTTGCCGTCTTTCGGCACAAAAGTTCCCAGCATGGCCTCAACCGCAAATGTGCCCGATCCCTGCACAGGCACGCATTCATACCTGTCGCTTCCCTCACCAAGGAGATGCAGAAGGCGTGCGCGGAGTGTGGCGGTGAGCGCCCGGAAATCGGCATCCCAGCTCCCCCAGTCCCGGAGCATCGCTTCCTTGACCTCATACGCCGTGGTCAGCGGCCCGGGTGTCAGCAAATAGGGTTCGCCCAGGGCAGGAGGCGGGAATGAAGATCCGGTCATGCCTGAATTATCCGTTGTCATGAGAAGCATCCGCTGGTGATCGAATTCATGGGTTCATATTGGCAAAGAATTTCATATATGTATAATCTTTATAAATTATCAATCTATAGGTTAAGGTTATATCATATGCGATACACGCAACTGCGGGCTTTTCACCATGTTGCCAGTCAGGGAGGGTTTTCCCGCGCGGCCGAATATCTCAACCAGTCGCAACCTTCGCTGTCTGAACAGGTCAGGCAACTTGAGCGCGACAACGATGTTCTGCTTTTTATCCGCCGGAACAGAAAAGTGGAGATTACCGAAGCAGGTGAGAAACTGCTGGAATTGACCCGGCAGTATTTTGAGGTGGAGGATACGATTGGTGAATATCTCGACCAGTCCCGGCGTGCCTTGAACGGGACGATCCGGATCATGGTGGATTCGCCCGCCCATGTCTCGGAGATACTCCATCGCTTCCGGAACAGGCACCCGAACGTCGTGGTGGAAATGCGGATCGGGAATTCGGACAATGTGCTCAATGCGTTGCGCAGTTATGAAGCGGAGATCGGTGTTTTTGGCAGTAACACAGATACGCCAGATCTTGTTTCCCGTGCTCTTGGCACATCTTCCATCAGGGCTGTCTCCGGCCTGAATTTTTTCACCAAGCCACCGGGGCAACTGTCGTTTGCCGAGGTCAGGAAGTTGCCGTTGATTTTCCGTGAGCGTGGCTCGCAGACCCAGCAAAGGATGATAGCCGCGGCAAGAAAAGCCGGCGTCAGGCTTGAGCCGATAATGGTGGTTGAAGGACGGGAAGCCTTACGTGACATGGTTGCCCGGGGGTTTGGTATCGGTTTTGTTTCCGAAGCGGAAATTGAGGGGGATACGAGACTTTGCCAGATTGCCCTTGATGAAGACGGGCTGGACATGCCGGAGGTGCTTGCCCATCTCAGATCAAGGGAACATGTGCCTCTGATCCGCAGTTTCATGGATGCGATACCCGAAAAAGAACAGTCGAGGTAACCGTTATTCCGTAAACACTGTCATGACAATTCCGGTTGACCGCACAGCATCATCGGTGTCTGCTATTTCCGGCTTTTAATTCGTGTTGCCTGTGGGCAGATGATCTGATGAAGAGGTGGAGAGCAATGGCAAAGGAGGGGCGTCGTCCCAATATACTTTTTGTTGTCTTTGATCAGATGCGTGCCGATTGCCTCACCGGGGCCCTTTCTGAGGCGGTCCAACTGCCGAACCTGAAATCGCTGATGGCTGACGGGGTCACTTTTACCAATCATGTATCGGTCACAAGCCCGTGCGGGCCTGCGCGGGCATCACTGCTGACAGGTCAGTATGCGATGAATCACCGATCTGTCCGCAATGGTACGCCATTGCCTCAAGACAAGCCCAATCTTGCAACAGAATTGCGCCGCGCCGGGATACAGCCTCTTCTTTATGGTTACACCGACACTTCTGCTGATCCGCGGAAATTCGCGGCGGATGATCCGGTGCTGACCTCCTATGAGCAGGTGATGAGCGGTTTCATGGAAGCTCTTGAGATGCGGTTTGACGACAGCCGGACATGGCGGGCATATCTGGCCGGGCTCGGATACGATGTTCCGGCAGGTGAGGATATTTATATTCCCATGGACGGGCCAAATGGCAGACAGGTTGATCATCCCGCGTTTTACAAGGCAGAACACAGCGACACCGCCTTTCTTACAGACCGTCTTCTGGCTGATCTGCCGACACGTGGTGAGGGATGGTGCGCGCATGTCACCTTTATCCGCCCGCACCCCCCCTTTGTAGCGCCGTCTCCCTATAATTCCCTCTGTCAGGCAGAAGACATGCCTCCGGCTGAAGTTGCCGGGACAATGGATACATATCTGGCCACACATCCGTTCAATGGTCCTGCCATGAAATTTAGGCAGGTCGCGGATATGGTGAGAGGATTTCCTGATCTGGAGTCAGGTGAGGCCATAACAGCAAGGTTAAGAGCGGTGTATATGGGTCTTATTGCTGAACTTGACCATCACTTCGGCCGGATCATCAGCTACTTGAAGGAAACAGGGCAATATGATGACACCCTGATCGTCGTGACGTCTGATCACGGCGAAATGCTCGGCGACCATCACTGTTGGGGTAAGATGCATTATTATGATGCCGCCTTTCGTGTGCCGCTCATTCTCCGTCTGCCCCCGGCGATGTCCGGCGGAAAAATGACGGGACAGCAAATATCGCGGCCCACGGAATCCATCGACGTAACACCGACCATTCTTGATCTGCTGAATATTCCGGTGCCGGATACCATGGACGGGGTGCCGCTGACACCGTTTCTTAAAGGTGAGGAGACACCTCAATGGCGGCGGTATTCAGTCTCAGAGCTTGATTTCGGAGACCCGGTCAGCCCGACCATCTGGCAGGAAGAGCTCGGCCTTAAATCAGATGAATGCAGCCTTGCGATCATTCGATCTGATTCGCATACATTTGTTCAGTTCAATGCCGATCTGCCCCCTGTTCTGTTTGAGCATACCCAAAAGGGGGAGCATGAAAATCGCGCTCTTGATCCGGATATGATGGCCATGCGCCTTGAGATGACCGAAGCGCTGTTAAAGCACCGGATGACTCATGCCGAGGGTCAGTTTTCCAGGATTATGATTACCCCTGAAGGCGCGGTAAGGGGCGATTTCTGAGCCTGATAAGCACTTAAATCAAAACCAGTGATTTAATTGCTATTGTCACGAAGCTGTAACTTTTATTATGTAAGTTGCAATGAAGTTTTGCCTATTCATCATGCCGGAACAGCCTGAGGCAGAGCAGTCTTTTAAAAAAAATCTCTAGCCATGCGGTAAGTTTGGGTTAATGATAATGGCAAAAATCGTTTTGGGGTGACATCAGATAAAGAAAGCCAAGAGGCGGCAAGACCTCTTTTTATGATGGTGTCATAATTGTAATGTATTTGTGCAACACCCAGACCGAATATCAGAAAACTCCCGAGGGAGTGCAATAGGAGGGTACATATGAAGAAGTTCATACTTTCGGCATTAGCGGTTCTGGCCATGCCAGCAGCAGCATATGCCAGCTGCCCGGATATTACCGTGGCAGATATGAAAGGTGTCAAGCAAGGCGCCTATCCACAGCAGTATGAAGTCGCCGAATTTGAGGCGGCTGCAGGCTGTAAGATGACGTTTTCGTCCAATCCGGACAGTGCGGCGCTGAACGCAAAAATCAAGGGTAACCCGGATCTGCCGCCGCTGGCAGAACGTATTCCGCAAGAACCGCTGGTGGTCGTGCCCTATGACAGCGTTGGTAAATATGGCGGCACGCTCGACGTATTGTCGAACGCAACGGAAGCCGGGACATCTGATTTCCTTTCCGTTCGTCACGTCAATTTCGTACGCTTTTCCGACGATCTGCAGACTATTGTGCCGAATATTGCCAAAGGCTGGAAATGGAACGATGATTTCACCCAGCTGACCTTTTTCCTGCGTAAAGGCCATAAGTGGTCAGATGGCGCACCGTTTACCAGTGCCGACGTGAAATTTTATCACGACAATCTGATGCTGGATACGAACATCTTCGAAAAGCCAAAGGACTATATCACGGTTGGCGGCGAGACGATGACGGTTGACACCCCGAATGAGACAACGGTTGTCTTTAATCTTCCGGCGCCAAAGCCGGGCCTTCTTGCCCATTTCGCGACCCATTTCGGTCAGGGCTTCCAGCCAAAGCATTTTCTCGGCAAGTTCCATCCTGATATCAATCCGGATGCCGATAAATACGCGAAATCCCTTGGTTTTGAAAACGGCTATGACGCCATCAAGGCGTATTATGGCAACTCGGACTGGACGGATACACCGTCCCCGCTGTTGAGCCGTCCTGAAATTGCAGGCAACCTGCCACAGCCGGTTGTTCCGACACTGGAAAGCCATATCTACGTTACCGATACAACCGAAGGACGTCATCTGGTGGCGAACCCTTATTTCCACCAGGTTGACCCGAAAGGCCAGCAGCTTCCCTACATTTCTGAGCAGGATGAGCTGTATAAGAACGACAACGAAGTTCGTCTTCTTTCGATCATCAATGGTGATGTGGACTATAAGGCCCAGTCGCTTCAGCTTGCCTCCGCGCCGGCGTTGCTCGATGGTCAGGAAAGCGGTAATTACACCGTTGACCTGCGGCCTGAAATCACCCTTGGCGTGTTCTCGTTCAACGTAACCCATGAAGACGAAGCCAAACGTGCGGCGTTCAATGACATTCGCTTCCGTGAGGCGATGTCCATTGCGATCAACCGTGCCGAGCTGAACGAAGTCGGTTTCTTCGGTCAGGGTACACCTCAGCAGTATATCGGTTTCTCACCAAAGCCTGAATTTGTTTCCGACAAGTGGCTGAGCTACAAGACCGAGTATGATGCCGCTGGTGCCAAGGCGCTTCTCGACAAGATGGGCATGAAGGATACTGATGGCGACGGCTTCCGTGAGCTTCCGAACGGCGATAAGCTGGTGCTTAATATGAGCTTCTCGACCCAGGGTATTGCCGGGCAGACCGTTGAACTGGTTGCCCAGTACTGGGCAGATGTCGGCATTCAGTCCGTGGTCAAGGAAGTGACACCGGATGAATTCCGTTCCGCTCAGTCCGCCAACAAGCTTGACGTCACCATGTGGCGGAAGAGCCAGCCTCTGGCGATTGTGCTTGGTAACAACGAGCTCTGGGTGCCGCCTTTTGAGAACTACTTCGGTGTCCGCACCGGTATGCTCTGGGCGGAATGGGTTGACAGCAACGGCACCAAAGGTGTCGAGCCGCCAGCCTATGTCAAGGAGCTTATTGCTGATATCAATGACTTCCAGTCAGCGGATCAAAGCAGCGCCAAGTTCAAGACCCTTGGTGAGCGTCTGGTAAAGAACATGGTTGAAAACCTTCTGTTCATCGGCACGGTCAACGCGCCGGCACCGATGATACATCATAACAACCTGAAGAACTTTACCTCCTTCAAGACACACTCCTATGAGTACTATCGGACGTATCCGTACCGTGCCTCACAGTGGTGGCTGGACGAATAAGCCAGATAAAGTAATATGACCTCATGGGCGGCCTCTGGTCGCCCATGGATCTTAAGTGCAATCACTACGAAGATAGTGTGTAATATCGGGGTTGGTGAGGCAGTCCATGCTTCAGTTTGGTAAATTCATCATGACAAGGGCGGTGCTGGCCGGCATAACGCTGGTCATCATTTCGCTTGTTGTCTTCACCCTTATGGAACTCGTTCCCGGTGATTGCGCCGAACGCTACCTTGCTTTCAAGAACACTCAAGGTTCAGGCATCTCGGTTGCCGATATTGAAAATGAACGTCGGCGCCTCGGGCTTGACCAGCCGTTCATTCAGCGCTGGGGGTTGTGGATCATCAATGCGTTTCAGGGGGAATTCGGTGAAAGCTGCATCCTGCGGGTTGATATCGCCCAGCTTCTCGGCACCAAATTCTGGTTGTCGCTTGGTATCTGTCTTGCGTCACTGACCCTGGCCTATGCCATTGCCATCCCGGTCGGTATCATTTCGGCGGCCACGAACAATCCCTTTCTTAACAACAGCCTCAAGCTTGTGAGTTATCTCGGCCTTGCCATGCCGAATTTCCTGCTTGCGCTCATGATCATGCTTGTCTCGACCATTTACTTTGGCGATACCCTCACGGGCCTGTTCTCCAAGGAATACCGGGACGCGGCCTGGAGCATGGACAAATTCATCGATCTCCTCAAACATGCCTGGCTGCCGATATTTATTCTCGGCTGGTCGGCCACGGCGTTTGCCTTGCAGACCGTTCGTGCCCTGATGTCGGATGAGATAGGCAAACTCTATGTCACAGCGGCGGCGGCGCGCGGCGTTCATGGAAGGCATCTTCTGTGGCGATACCCGGCACGTCATGCGCTGGGGCCTATCATCAACAGCCTCGGCTTTGATCTCAATCGTGTGTTTAACGAGCTGCCGATTGTGGCTCTGATCCTGACACTGACCGACGCGGGCGCGTTGCTGATTGAATCCCTGGCCCGCTCGAATGACCAGCAATTGGCTGGCGCCATCATTTTCCTTCTGACGGGTTCGATAGTTGCGCTGAACTTCCTTACCGATGTGATGCTGTCCCTGCTCGATCCCCGCATCCGCAAGAGTATTATGACCTGAGCCATGACCACAAAAGCTGAAAACAGCGATCTTGCGCTGAACGACCAGAAAGCCAAAGAGGCTTATTTCACCGCCTCCCAGCGTCAGCTTGTCTGGGCGCGCTTCAAGAAACAGCGGGCGGCGATGGTTGCGGCCTCTGTGCTGATCTTTCTTATTCTGGCCGGAATTTTCGCGCCTTTTCTGTCGCCATATGATCCGACCATCGCTGGCCGTAACAAGGATTATCTCAACGGTGCGCCGAATATTCCGATGTTCTGCGATAAGAACGGATGCTCTTTCCGCCCTTTCCTGCATACGATCGAACGTGAGCGATCCCTCAAGACGAATTTCCGCTGGGTTGAAACCGTCAACGAAGACAAACGCCGCTATGTTGAATTCATTGTGGAAGGCTCTGAATACAAATTGCTCGGGTTTATCCCGGGGAATACTCATCTCTTCGGCATAAGCGAAGGATTTATTCACCTTTTCGGCACCGACGCCAGCGGCAAGGATATCTATTCGCGGACACTTCACGCGATATGGACATCACTCCAGGTCGGAACGATAGGGGTCTTTATCGCTTTTGTTCTGGCCCTCGTTATCGGGGGTGTGTCCGGATATTATGGGGGTTGGATCGATTCGATATTACAGATGATAACCGACGCGGTGCGGACGGTGCCGGCGATACCGCTGTTCATGGCGATTGCGGCATTCATCCCGCAGACATGGACGGCCGAAATGCGTTTCTTCTTCATCTCCCTCATCTTGGGGCTGATTGGCTGGCCGACCCTCGCGCGACGTGTTCGGACACATCTTCTGACAGAACGAAATCAGGAATATGTTCTGGCCGCGCAATTATGCGGTGCATCGTCAAGCCATGTCATCCGGCGGCATCTGCTGCCCAGTTTTACAAGTTATATCATTGTTGATCTCGTGATTTCCTTTCCCTATATGGTGCTGTCCGAAACAGCGTTGAGTTTCATTGGTCTGGGGCTCAAAGATCCCGTCAATTCCCTTGGTGTCATGCTTCAGAATGTGACCAGCGCAGATGTGCTGTTGAACTATCAGTGGTATTTCATCCCCGTGATTTTCTTCATTGCGCTGGTGATGGCGTTTGTTTTCGTCGGTGATGGTCTCCGTGATGCTGCGGACCCGTATTCGGATATCAGCAGGTAAGGTGACTGTTATGAGTGCTTTGATCGATGTTCGGAACCTGACGCTGAAATTTCATACCGATGAAGGGCTGATCACGGCGGTGGATAATGTCAGTTTTTCGCTCAACCGTGGCGAGGTGATGGGGCTGGTGGGCGAGAGCGGTTCAGGCAAATCGGTGACAGCCAAATCCCTGATGCACCTCAATCCGTCGAACGCCGTCTATACCGGGGAAAGCCAGATCACCCTGAATACCGATGCCGGCCCTGTCGATGTGCTTTCGCTTAACCGGCCGGCTGATCTCAAGGTTGTCCGGGGCGGGGCTGTCTCGATGATTTTTCAGGAGCCGATGGCAAGTTTTGCACCGTCGATCAGTATCGGCAAACAAATGATTGAACAGCTTCAGCTCCATTCCGATATGAGCACCCAGCAGGCGCGTGAAATTTCGATTGAGATGCTGGACCGTGTCGGTATTTCGGATCCCTCACGCCGGATCGACCAATACGCGTTTGAACTTTCTGGCGGCATGCGGCAGCGGGCGATGATCGCCATGGCGCTGTCCACCAAGCCGAAACTGCTGATTGCGGATGAGCCGACAACAGCCCTTGATGTGACCATTCAGGCCCAGGTGCTGGATCTTATGAAAGATCTGGTCAAGGAATTCAACATGGCCATCATCTTCATCACCCATGATCTGGGGGTTGTGGCCCAGACTGCCGATAAGGTCAGCGTCATGTATCTCGGGCGCGTGGTTGAAGAAGGCCCGGTCAGGGAAGTTATCAACAAACCCAAGCATCCCTATACGAGAGGCCTGCTTGCAGCACTGCCACGCCTTGATGATCTTGATGCGCCGCTGACACCGGTGCCCGGGGATATCCCCTCGCCGCTGGAACGCCCTGACGGATGTGTCTTCAGCACGCGATGCACGGAGATTGCCGGGGAGATCTGTTCTTCCCGCATTCCTCTTGAAGAATGGATTGATCCCTCTCATCGTGTCGCCTGCCATCTCTATCAGAAGGGAGGCGCGTGATGGGAGAGAAAATGCTGATCACCGCCCGGGGACTCTCGGTAAGCTACCGTATTGGCAAGGGTCTCTTTACCCAGACAAGTCTCAAGGCCGTGGATAATGTCTCGCTGAATATCCGCAAAGGGTCTTTCTTCGGGCTCGTGGGGGAAAGCGGTTCCGGCAAGACGACACTGGGGCGTGCCTTGCTCCGCGCCGCGCCGATTTCGGATGGTAGCGCTATCTATCAGGATGATGAGGTTGAATACGACCTGACCCGGATTGAAAAGGCAGAGCTTGAGGATTACCGGCGCCGGGCACAGCTGATCTTTCAGGATCCCTATGCGGCGCTGTCGCCACGCATGACGGTGCGGGATATCATCGCAGAACCGCTGGAAGTGATGAAGATCACCTCTTCGCGTGAAGAAACCGATGCACGTGTTCGTGAGATTGCCGCAAAATGCCGGCTTAATCTTGAACACCTGAGGCGGTTTCCCCATGCGTTTTCCGGCGGCCAGCGCCAGCGGATCTCCATTGCCAGAGCTCTTGTCTCACACCCGCAATTCATCATCGCCGATGAAGCGGTGGCGGCGCTGGATGTGTCCATTCAGGCGGATGTGCTCAATCTTCTCAAGCAGCTTCAGGCTGAGATGGGGCTGACCTTCATGTTCATCAGCCATGATCTGAGTGTGGTGGCCCATACATGCGACCATGTGGCGGTGATGTATTTGGGCCGGCTTGTGGAAATCGCGCCGACACGAAAACTGTTTGCGGCACCGAAGCACCCTTACACCAAAGCGCTTTTTTCCGCGATCCCGTCCCTTAACCCTGATGAGCGCGGCACCGCCCAGAAACTGGAAGGCGAGATCCCTTCACCAACCAACCAGCCACCCGGATGCAAGTTTCATACGCGTTGCCCCCATGCGGTGGATATCTGCAAATCAGATGAACCGAAGCTTGAGGTGGCCGATGGTGAACACGAAGTCGCCTGCCATCGGTGGAAAGAACTCTTTGCCTGAAAGCCGTAAACACCTGACTTTTGCACGGATGAAATCAGGTGATGACCTGCGGCCTTAATCGGTGGATTTAAGCCGGCTGTTCTGCACGATGACAACCGCACCGACAGGCAGGCAGAGCGTGATGGCGGCAACCGTGATCATCAGGATTCCCAATTCCGAATAATCGGCCGCGGAAACAATTTCCCCTGTCACTTTATCCTTCACTTCGCGCGTCACCTCAAAAATCTGGTTGAGATATTTGGTGCCAAGTGAACTTGCCGACAGCGCCAGATTGGTGAAGGACGCAAAAACCGC
>Ga0181585_10001778_pt1 | contig 19045 bp, 18 predicted proteins | sample 071ome_29_FD_132469 | JGI IMG/M metagenome (GOLD analysis project Ga0181585, IMG submission 132469) | Coastal salt marsh microbial communities from the Groves Creek Marsh, Skidaway Island, Georgia - 071407BT metaG (megahit assembly) | ecosystem: Environmental > Aquatic > Marine > Intertidal...
GTCTCCCTAACCGTCAGATCGATGTTGATGCGGACCGGTTGGCGCTGCCGTTTTTCGTGGCGGTGGACACCGATTTCGGCCTGTACCATCAGATCGCGCACAAAAACGTGGCGGACGCCGTTTTCGGCGTCGGCGAGGCGGAGCGGATGAACGGCCGAGGCGGGGGTCATTCGAGCGGCGCCGCTTTATCGGTGTTCCAGGTCAGGTGTGCGCCGCCGTCCAGGGCGATCATTTGCCCCGTCATCGCCGGCGCGCCAAGAATATAGCGAACCGCATCGCAGATTTCTTGCGGCGACGAGCCGCGGCCCAGCGGCGTAGCCGCGCATTGCCGGGCGAAGTCTTCCGAACTTTGACGGCTGCTCGGTAGCACCGGGCCGGGTCCGATGCCGTTGACCCTGATTTTCGGCGCTAGCGCGATTGCGGTCATCTGCGTCAGGCCCCACAAACCGACCTTACTGACCGAATAGGAGAGGAACTCCCCGGTGAGGTTCCATACGCGCTGGTCGATCAGGTTGATGATGTTGCCATCGGTGCCGTCGGGCAAAGCGGCGGCAAAGGTTTTTGTCAGGATGGCCGGCGCCCGAAGGTTGATATCGAGGTGGCTGTCCCATCGGTCGGTGGGAAAGTCGGTGATCGAATCGCGCTCGAAGGCAGATGCGTTATTGATCAATGCGGTAACCGGCCCGATCGTCGTCGTCGCTTGGTCGATCAGCCCTTCGGTTGCCGAGGGGTCGGCGAGGTCGGCGTGCAGGGTCACCGCGGTCCCGCCAGCGGAGGCGATGTCGGCAACGACGGCCTCGGCCTCTTCGGCGGCTTGGTGATAGTGAACGCCAACCGACCAGCCGTGCGTTGCGAGGTCTATGGCAAGCGCCCGGCCAATCCGTTTGCCGGCACCGGTGACCAATGCCACCCCAGGTTGGCTCATTGTGCGGCGACCCCTGAAAACCCGATGAATTGCGACCAAACATACAACACGTAGGCGCCCATAAAGACCGTTCCCACGATTCGACCGAAGCGCAGGTGCCAGAAAACGAAGGGCGCAAGAAGGACGACGGCCCCTGACATAAGCAGGAAGTCGAAATGCAATATGCGTTCCGGCACCGGAATCGGCATGACCAGCGCCGTCACACCGCCGACGCCGAGGAGGTTGAAGAGATTGCTCCCCAGGACGTTGCCGATCGCGACATCGCCGTGTTTCCGGATCAACGCGACAAACGACGTCACCAGTTCGGGGAGTGACGTCCCGAACGCAACCAGTGTTAGGCCGATAACCGCTTCCGAGATACCGATGTCGCGCGCAATGTTGACGGCCCCCTCGACGAGCATCGTCGATCCGGCGAACAGGGCGATCAGACCGCCGACGATGGAGGCGCCAATTAGCAGCTTTTTTTGTGGTCCGGCTTCGAACTCTTCGAGCTCTTCGGCATAAAGACGCGCCGCGGCGGCATCGCGGCGTGCGAAATGATAGGCCGCGCCAAGGTAGGCCACCAACAGGGCGGCCATGATCGCGCCTTCCCACCACCCGATGATTTGGTTCCACCCCAGGATGGTGACCAGGACGCCTGCCGCAAACAGCAGCGCGAGGTCGCGCCCGGCGGCTTTGCCGCCGGTTCCTAAGGGGGCGATGATCGCCGGTAAGCCGAGCACCAAGAGGATATTTGCGAGGTTGCTGCCAACGATGTTGCCGATGGCGAGCTCCGGCACCCCACGAAGCGCTGCGCCGACGCTCACGATCAATTCGGGCGAGGATGTGCCAAATGCGACGACGGTGAGGGCGATGACTAGCGTCGAAATGCCAAGGCGATGCGCCAGCGCAACGGACCCGCGGACGAGAAAGTCCCCACCGAAAAAGAGCAGGAGAAGGCCACCCGCAACGAGCAAAAAATCCATAGATCGGGCGTCCGACAGATAGGCGCCACTGGGGCGCATGGGCAAGCCGTGTAGCTATTAGCAGCTACGGCGCTGTCCCTCAATCTGGGGACGAAGGTGCGGTCCTTTCAAGGACCAGGGCGCAGCGAACCGATCGGTTAACGACCATTGCGGGCACTCGTCAGCCCGGCGCAACGTCAGGCACGGGCCGGGCCGCAAAAAAAGGCGAGGAAGAGCGGTCCGACGGCAAGTCCGGCGAGCATCGCGCCGACGAAAACGACCGTTTCGGTATGGCCGTAAGCAAGTGCCGACAACGCTGGGCCAGGGCACAGCCCAACCAAACCCCAACCGACGCCGAAAACCGCTGCGCCGCCAATCAATTTGCGGTCAAGGTCCTGGCGGGTCGGTATCTCGAAGCGGGAGGCGAGAACCGGTTTCGGTTGCCGCAAGATGACCCGAAACGCGACGAAGGTCACCGCGACGGCGCTGCCCATCACGAGGATAAGGCTGGGATCCCAGTCGCCGGCGACATCTAGGAATGCTTTGACTTTAAGCGGATTGACCATTTCGGAAATGGCGAGCCCCAACCCGAAGATTGTGCCGGCACCCAGCGCGACAATATTGCGAATCACGATCAGACCCCGATGAGATGGCGAGAAACGAACACCGTCAGGCCGCCGACAGCTACAAAGGTGACGGTAGCGACGATCGAGCGTGGCGACAGGCGCGCGAGGCCGCACACACCGTGTCCCGACGTGCACCCCGCGCCAATGCGGGTGCCGATGCCGGTCAACAACCCGCCGATCACAAGAGCCGGCCAGCCGACGTCAAATGCCACGACCGGGCCACCGGTCAGGGCCAACCATCCGCCGGCGCCACCGATCAGGCCGACAATGAACAAGATGCGCCAGGCACCGTCGTCCTGCCGCGGCGGGACCAAGCCCGCCATAATCCCGCTAATGCCTGCCAATCGTCCGTTCATTGCCAGCAAAATGGCAGCCGAAAGCCCGATTAGCGCACCGCCGATGAGTGCCGAAATCGGCGTGAAGTTTTCCATTGGTCGTTCCCCGCTTTCGTCGCCTGCATTCACTAGGTGGGTTAGCCGACAGATAATACAATTACATAAAGTGAAAATATTTAAAGTACAAAAGATTGTTGTTGTCGTTATAAGGGCCGAGCCTTCCTTCTGATCCCCGAGGTTCCATGCTCGAAAAACCCGCCGAGACCGCCGTTCCCCTTCACGACCTTCTTGCCAACCGGTGGAGCCCTCGGGCATTCACCGACCGCCCGGTTGAACCGGAGAAACTTTTGGCCGTGATGGAAGCGGGACGTTGGGCCGCGTCGAGCAACAACGGGCAACCCTGGGCGTTCATCGTGGCCAACAAAGGCAACCCGTCCGCCTTTAAGGCCATGCTGGACTGCCTGATGGACGGCAATCAAAGTTGGGCGGTGTTGGCGCCCGTGCTCATTCTGACCTTTGTCGAACCGATATGGCCGGGCCAGGATCGTGCCAACGTCACCGCGATGCATGATGTCGGAATGGCCACCGCGATGATGTCGGTCCAGGCCGAAGCGCTCGGCCTGCGTACCCACCACATGGGCGGTATCCACCGCGACAAGATTCGCGACGTCTACGCCGTCCCGCCGACGTTCGAGCCCGTCAGCGCGATCGCGGTCGGCTATCAGGGCGCCGAAGCGCTTTTGCCCGAGAAGAAAGACCGCGCGCGCGAGGCCAACCCGCGGACGCGAAAACCGCTGGAAGAAATCGTTTTTGCCGACAAGTTCGGCACGCCCGCAAATTTGCGATAGGCGCTGGGTTCGGGGGGCTAGTTGGGCTCCAGAATGTATTCGGACACCCGCCCGACCTCGCGAAACCCTATTCTGCGATAGACCCCCTGACCCATTGAGGAGGCTTGCAGGACCCCGGTGGCCAAGCCGCGCTTGCGGCCTTCGCGCATCACGTGCCGGGTCAACGCGGTACCGACGCCGTGCCGACGTAAGGTTTTTCGTGTCGCCAAGTTCTGCAGTGTCGCCTCGCCGCATTCGGTGACGAGTGTCGCCATACCAACTGCGGTGCCGTCGATGCGAGCGAGGTACATTTCATGTGATCGCGCGGCGTCTCGGCCGATTGCGCGATGCATCGCGAAGACCGGCTCTTCGGCAAACGTGGGGAAATCGAAACCTTCGATGCCGATAGATGTCCACTCGCGCAAGCCTGCGTCGTCCTGAACCGTTTCGATTTGGATATGAGACGGCGGCTGTTCGTCAATCTCGAAAGCGGCCAGATCGACCGCCATCGCCAAGGCATCGTCCACATACGTAAACCCACCATCCTCTAGCCTCAGCCCGAGGTTGTCCGGTGTGCTGTCCGGCCCGACCCGCCAAATCACCGGCATCCCGCGATGCTGGGCTTGCGTAACGATGGTTGAAATGCGTCGTCTGGTTTCCAGGCGCGAAAATCGTGCGCCGTAGACCTGATTGAAAAAGACATGCGTGATCGGGGCCTCGGTCCACGTGATGTCGTGCTCGGCGTGGACTGTGATCCCCGGCCAAGCCGCCCAGGATCGAAAGTGGGCCCAGCAAGCCTCGCAGACGATCTTCGCAAGGTCGGCTGCGTCGGTGGTTGGCGGGACAACGATACCCTCCGATGCGGCCATCGGTGCCCTAGATCCAGGTCGTCTTGTTGGTCTTGCCCCGTCGGACACGGGTTCCCGGCCGTCCGGCCGACGAACGGGCGCCGCTCTTCAAGGCGCGCTGGCGCTCGCGCACATCTTTGGCGGATTCGCCGGGTAGGCCCAACTCGGCGCTTTCGAGCCGGCTGATTTCGTCGCGAAGCCGCGCAGCATCCTCGAACTCGAGGTTCGAGGCGTATTCCAACATCTTCTTTTCGAGGTCTTCGACATGGGCGCGCAAGTTGTGGCCGACCAAGTGGTCGAACCCGTCGCCCTTTTCCGACAGCCCCGGGGTCATGTAGTCCTTTTCGTACACGCTCTGCAGCACGTCTGAGATGTTCTTGCTAACGCTTTCGGGCGTGATGCCGTGTTCTTCATTGTAGGCGCTTTGCTTGGTGCGCCGCCGTTCGGTCTCCTTGAGCGCGTAGCCCAGGCTGTCGGTCATCTTGTCGGCATAAAGGATGACTCGACCCTCGACGTTCCGGGCGGCGCGACCGATGGTTTGCACCAACGAGGTTCGCGATCGCAGGAAGCCTTCCTTATCGGCATCCAGGATCGCAACCAGGGCGCATTCCGGGATATCGAGACCCTCGCGCAGAAGGTTGATCCCGACCAGAATGTCGAACGCCCCAAGCCGCAGGTCGCGCAGAATTTCAATGCGCTCCAGGGTGTCGATATCCGAATGCAGATAGCGCACCTTGAGCCCGGCCTCATGCATGAACTCGGTCAGGTCTTCGGCCATACGCTTGGTCAAGGTGGTGATCAGGACGCGGAAGCCTTTGTTCACGGTTTCGCGGCACTCGTGAAGCAGGTCGTCGACTTGATTCTCGACCGGTCGAACCAGGCAGACCGGGTCGATCAACCCTGTCGGGCGGATGACCTGATCGACGACGACCCCGGCCGAACGTTCCATTTCGAACGATCCCGGCGTCGCGGAGACGTAGATCGTCTGGGGCCGCATCGTGTCGAATTCTTCGAATTTGAGCGGGCGGTTGTCGACGCAAGAGGGCAGTCGAAAGCCGAATTCCGAGAGCGTTGATTTACGCCGGAAATCGCCCTTGAACATTCCGCCGACCTGCGGCACGGACACATGAGACTCGTCGACGATCAACAACGCGTTGTCGGGCAGGTATTCGAACAGGGTGGGCGGCGGCTCCCCCGGTTTCCGCCCGGTGAGATAGCGGGAATAGTTTTCGATACCGGCGCAACTGCCGGTCGCCTCCATCATCTCGATGTCGAACTGGGTGCGTTGCTCCAGGCGCTGCGCTTCCAGCAATTTGTTCGCCTTGCGGAACTCGTCCAAGCGCACCACCAAGTCTTTTTTGATCTGCTTGATCGCTTGGGCGATCGTCGGTCTTGGCGTTACATAATGCGAATTGGCATAGACGCGTACCGCTTCCAGTTTTTCCGTTTTCTCCCCGGTCAGCGGGTCGAATTCGACGATCGACTCGATTTCGTCGCCAAACAACGAAAGCCGCCAGGCGCGGTCTTCGTAATGCGCCGGGAACAGTTCGACGGTGTCGCCACGTACCCGGAAAGTGCCTCGGACGAAGGCTTGGTCATTGCGCTTGTACTGCAGTTCGACAAGGCCCTTGAGCAGATCTTTGAGCGGAAAGGTCTGCCCGGTCGCAAGCGGAATGGTCATGTCGAGATAGGTTTCGGGCGAGCCCATGCCGTAGATGCAGGACACGCTGGCCACGATGATGACGTCGTCCCGCTCGAACAACGAGCGGGTCGCCCCGTGACGCATCCGGTCGATCTGTTCGTTGATCGAGGAGTCTTTCTCGATATAGGTGTCGGTGCGCGGGACGTAGGCTTCGGGTTGGTAGTAGTCGTAGTAGGAAACGAAGTACTCGACCGCATTGTTGGGGAACAACTCGCGCATCTCGCCATACAGCTGCGCGGCCAGCGTCTTGTTGGGGGCAAGGATCAGTGCGGGGCGCTGACTCTTTGCAATGACATGCGCCATCGTGAAAGTCTTGCCCGACCCGGTAACACCCAGCAGGACTTGGTCTTGTTCGTTCTCGGCGATGCCGGCCAACAGCATTTCGATGGCTTGGGGCTGATCCCCGGCCGGTTCGAAATCCGACACGAGGTCGAACGGAATCCCGCCCTCGCCCTTTTCGAAGGGCAGGGCATAGGCCGCCATGCCCTCAACCGGATCGTGTTCAACTGCCATGGGTCTTTTATATGTCGCGCAGGCCGCCGGTTGCTAGGTCTCCGCGACTGCCTCCTGACAGGACGGTGTCAGTAAGCCACGCAGAATTGCGGCGGATCAACGTCTCATCCCCATGCGATCTGTCAGGATGTCGCCATATGGCGGATGGTCCCGGCAAAGCCTTTACCCTGCTCGACGCGTATGCACCGGTCGAAGTGGCGCGACGCGTGGAAAGTGCGGGCGTTGCCAAAGCGGCCTTGGGAATCGTCCCGACCATGGCGCTTGGTGCCCTGGCTGGCGCCTTCATTGCGTTCGGGTCGCTTTTCTTTCTGGTCGCCATCACCCAATCCGGTCTCGGATATGGCATCGAACGCCTGATCGGCGGAGTGTGTTTTTCACTTGGTCTGGTCCTGGTTGTCGTGGCCGGGGCCGAGCTTTTTACCGGCAACAACCTCATCGTGATTGCCTGGGCCGATCGAAAAATCTCGCTTAAACGCCTGATGCGCAACTGGGGCTTGGTTTATGTCGCCAATTTTGTTGGCGCGGTGCTGATCGCCGTCATGGTCGTGCTGTCGGGCACCTTGGATACGGCCGACGGCGCGGTCGCCGACACCGCGACCCGTATCGCAACGGCAAAGGTCGCCCTGCCGTTCACCGAAGCGTTCTTCCGGGGCGTTTTGTGCAACGCGCTGGTGTGCCTCGCAGTGTGGTTGGCCATGGCGGCTCACGCCGTGTCGGGCAAGATTCTCGCTATTCTCTTTCCTATCACGGCGTTTGTCGCGATGGGGTTCGAGCACTCGGTCGCCAATATGTTTCTGATCCCGTTAGGCATGCTGGTGTCGACCGATCCGGTCGCTGCGGGCCTGACCGTCGGTGGATTTGTCGCCAACCTCGTGCCCGTCACGCTTGGCAATATTGTCGGCGGCAGCGTCTTTGTTGCGTTGGTCTATTACGTCATTTACGTCCGCGGTGTGCGGTCGCAAGATACACCCTGACCGCCGGTTGCGCGGCATCGGTCGTGGGCGTAGTTTGCCGCCGATTTCCACCGCCCCGTTCGAGGAAGGATCTCCAAGATGGGCTTCATTGCCGATTCGCTAGGTCGTATCAAGCCGTCCCCCACCATCGCCATCAGCGACTTGGCCCGCTCGCTCAAAGCCGAGGGGCGCGACGTCATCGGGCTCTCAGCCGGTGAGCCGGACTTCGACACCCCAGATCACGTCAAGGCGGCCGCGAAGGCGGCGATCGACGCTGGTGATACGAAGTACACCGCGGTCGACGGTACCGCCGAGCTCAAGGCCGCAATCGCCGGCAAGTTCAAACGCGATAACGGCCTGACCTACGAAGCGTCGGAGATCTCCGTCGGTACCGGCGGCAAACAGGTCCTGTTCAACGCGCTCATGGCGACGGTAAACCCGGGCGACGAGGTCATCATTCCGGCGCCCTATTGGGTGAGCTATCCAGACATAGTGCTGCTAGCAGGTGGTCAACCCGTTATCGCCAAGGCGCCGGCCGCGAAGGGGTTCCGGTTGCAACCCGAGGACCTGGAAAAGGCGATCACACCCAAAACAAAATGGTTCATTCTCAATTCGCCGAGCAACCCGTCCGGCGCGGCCTACGGCATCGACGAACTCAAGGCCCTGGGTGCAGTCCTGGAAAAGCACCCCAACGTCTGGGTGCTGAGTGACGACATATACGAACACCTCGTCTATGACGGATTCGAATTCGCGACGATCGCGCAGGCCTGTCCGCAATTGCGGGACCGTGTCCTGACGCTGAACGGTGTGTCTAAGGCCTATGCGATGACCGGGTGGCGGATCGGGTTTGCCGGCGGGCCGACCCAACTGATCAAGGCGATGGCGAAGCTTCAGTCGCAAAGCACGACGAACCCGTCGTCGATCAGCCAAGCGGCTGCCGTCGAGGCGTTGAACGGCCCCAGCGATTTTCTCAAGGACTGGGTAAAGACATTTGCCGAACGGCGTGACCTCGTCGTCGGAATGTTGAATCAGGCCAGCGGTTTGGTTTGCCCGAACCCCGTCGGCGCCTTCTACGTCTATCCGTCCTGCGAGGCGTTGATCGGCAAGTCGACCCCGGAGGGTCAAAAAATCGAAAGCGACGAGGATTTCGGCAAGGCGTTGCTTGCCACCGAAGGCGTTGCCGTCGTTCATGGCGCCGCGTTCGGTCTAGAGCCGCACTTCCGCGTGTCCTATGCGACCTCGACGGACGTGCTCAAGGATGCTTGCGAGCGCATTCAGCGGTTCTGCGCCAGCCTCAAATAGCCAACCTCAATTAGAAAGACCGACACATGAAGATTGCCATCATGGGCTCCGGCGGTGTCGGCGGCTATCTCGGCGCACGTCTAGCCGAACAGAATCACGACGTGACGTTCGTTGCACGGGGTGCCCATCTTGCCGCGATGAAGGCGAACGGTTTGCGTCTCGAGGACAAGACCCATCCGGTCACGATCAAGCCAGTCGATGCGACCGACGATCCGGCCGGCGTCGGCGCCGTCGATGTCGTGATCTTCTCGGTCAAGGTGTACGACGCCAAAGCTGCGATCGATGCGATGAAGCCCTTAATCGGCCCCAACACGGTGGTGCTCGATGTGCTCAATGGGGTCGAAAGCCATACTTGGTTGGCTGATGCGTTCGGCGCCGCCCATGTCCTGCGTGGCTCGATCTACATTTCCTCGCATATTGCCGAACCCGGCGTGATCACCCATGAGACGCCTGGCGTGCGCTTAACCTTTGGCGCAATGGATCCGTTGGCGCGGCCCGCAGCGGACGCATTGCACGAGGCGCTCCTGTCGATCGACGTAAAGTCGGTTGTTACGGACGACATCGATTCGGCGATTTGGTCGAAGATGGTCATGCTGACCGCGTTGAGCGGGGTGTGCTGCTTGTCCCGATTGCCGATCAGTGACGTTTTGGCGGCACCCGAGGGCGCGGCCGTCGTGCGCCGCGCGATGGAAGAGGTCGCCGCGGTTGCCGAAGCACGGAGCATCGTTTTGGAGCCTGGCGCACTGAAGGCCGTGCAAGGGTTCGACCCCGCCAACATCCCGGCTATCAAACCTTCCATGTTGGTTGATTTGGAACGCGGCAAGCCGCTTGAGGTCGAATGGTTGTCGGGCGCCGTCGCACGCTTCGGTGCCGCTGCGGGAGTCGCCACGCCAACCCATGACGTCGTGTGGGGTGCGCTAAGGCCCTGGGCGAAGGGCCCGCCGCACTAACCAGGCTGTTCCGCTCTTTGCGACAGAGTCGCACCATTGCCCCGGAAAACGGGGCATTTCGGATTCTCTGCTTGCGTCGCCTTCACTGGCTTGAAACCATTGTCTCAAGAACAAGGCGCATGGGGAGGATGTCATGGCGGATTCGGCCGGACCACGCTCAGTCGCTCTCGTCGGGCCCTATCTTTCGGGCAAGACCACGTTGCTTGAGAGCATCTTGTTTCCCACCGAGAAAATTTCCCGAAAGGGCAAAACCGGCGACGGCACAACCGTCGGCGACTACGCCCAAGAAGCACGCGACCGCGAGATGGGGATTGAACTGAATGTCGCGACGACGTCCTACCTCGGCGACACGCTAACTATTCTGGATTGCCCCGGCTCCATCGAATTTGCGCAAGAGACATACAACGCGCTCATCGGGGTTGACGCCGCAGTGATCGTCGCCGATGCCGATCCCAGCAAAGCGCTGGCGTTGTCGGGGCTGCTCCACTTCTTGGAAGAGCATGCCATTCCCCGTCTCTCGTTCATCAACAAGGTGGACAAGATGGAAGGCACGGTGGATCAGGTCGTCGCTTCCATCCAAGCGGTGTCCCAGGCGCCGCTGGTTCTGCGCGAGTATCCGGTCGTCGAGGCTGAACACATCCACGGCTATATCGATCTGCCGAGCGAACGCGCCTTTACCTACAAAGACGACGATGCGTCGGTACAAAGCGAAATTCCCGCCGATAAGGCCGACGAATTTGCGGCGGCGCGCTACGCGATTCTCGAGCGCTTGACCGATTTCGACGAAGTATAGATGGAACGTCTATTGGAAGAAGAGGCGGCCGACAACGATCAGGCGTATGCCTCGCTGACTGCGGCTTTTCGCGAAGGCCAGATCGTCCCGACGATTTTCGGGGTCGCGGAACATGACGCTGGCGTGCGCCGACTTTTGAAGATGTTGCGTCACGAAGTGGCGTCGCCCGAGGTCGTCGCCGCGCGGGTCGGGGTGTCGGGCGATGCGCCGGTGGCCCAGGTCCTCAAGACCTTTCAGACGCCGAGTTTCGGCAAGCTATCGGTGGCGCGGGTTTGGCAGGGTACCTTCAAGGACGGCGATTCTGCGAACGGCGAACGCATCGCCAGTCTGTTTCATATGCTGGGCGAAAAGACCGACAAGGTCATTGCGGCTGGGCCCGGCGACATCGTGGCGTTCGGTCGCCTCGACGCGGTCGCGACCGGCGATACGCTGACCACCAACGGCACGGTCGACGCTTTGCCGCGCATTGACCCTATGCCGCCGGTCTACGCAATGACCATCGCGCCCAAAAAACGGGAAGATGAGGTCAAGCTGTCGAGCTCGTTGGCCAAGATCTTGGACGAGGATCCGTCTCTTCAACTCGATCACAACCAAGAAACCAACGAAACGGTTCTCTCCGGGCAAGGCGAAATCCATTTACGGGTGGCGACCGAAAAGATGAAGAACCGGTTCAAAATCGAAATCGAGACCGGGCGCCCCCGGGTGCCCTACAGAGAGGCCATCCGTAAACCGGTGTCTCAGCATGCGCGGTTCAAGCGTCAGTCCGGCGGGCATGGCCAGTTCGGCGACATCCACATCGACGTCAAACCGTTGCCGCGCGGCAGTGGGTTCCAATTCGAGGACAAGGTCGTCGGTGGCTCGGTGCCGCGCCAATACATCCCGGCGGTTGAAGCCGGCGTACGCGAATACCTCTCCCGCGGGCCGCTAGGGTTCCAGGTCGTCGATCTTTGCGTGACGCTAACCGACGGTCAGCATCATGCCGTCGACTCGTCGGCCATGGCCTTCAAAACCGTGGGGGGCATGGCGATGAAAGAGGCCATGCCCAAATGTGACCCGATCCTTCTCGAACCCGTTCTTCTCGTCGAATTGACGGTGCCATCCGAAGCCACGACCAAGGTCAACGCCTTGGTCAGCGGGCGGCGCGAGCAAATCCTAGGCTTTGACGGTCGCGAAGGTTGGCCCGGATGGGACGTGGTAAAGGTGAACCTACCGCAATCGGAGATCCACGACTTGATCATCGAGTTGCGGTCGCTGTCGCAAGGAGCGGGCACCTACACCTGGCAATTTGACCACCTTCAGGAACTTCAGGGTCGGTTGGCCGACGAGGTGGTGCAAGCCTACGGCACCGGGACGGCCGAGGCCGCGCAGTAGCCGAGATTTGCTGAATTGGGCGATTTGGGAGACTTTCGTGAGAAGTCTCACCGACACTTGAGTTGTGGCCAGGAGCCGCAGCCAGTACTTCCAAGAGACGCAATCGCGGAGATTAGCATGCTCATCAAGAACCCCAAGGGTTGGACCCTTCCCGAGTCGGCCGCCACGTCCGAATCGGCGTATCTCAACCGCCGCCAATTGATGAAGGGGGCGGCCGCCGGCGCGATTCTCGCGGCTGCCGGTCCGGTCCTCGGCAACGTGGCGCAAGCGGCGACCGAAGACGACCCCTCCGCGCATCTCTACCCCTTCGAACAGAATCCGCGCTACGTGCTCGACCGGCCGCTCACACCGGAAAAGATCAACGCGACCTATAACAACTTCTATGAGTTCGGGTCGCACAAAGAAATTTGGCGCGCGTCCCAACGCCTCCCTATCAGACCTTGGACGCTCCGGGTCGACGGCATGGTCGAGAACGAGATGGAGATTGGCATCGACGATCTGCTCGCCAAAATGCCGTTGGAAGAACGTCTGTATCGCCACCGCTGCGTCGAAGCCTGGTCGATGACGATTCCGTGGAGCGGGTTCGAACTCAGCCATCTCATCAAGATGGTGCAGCCCCTGGCGTCGGCGAAATACGTCGAGTTCCGCAGCTTTGTGGACAAGAGCTTTGCCTCGGGGCAACGCCAGTTTTGGTACCCCTGGCCCTACGTCGAGGGGCTGACGATCGAAGAGGCGATGAACGAGCTCACCTTCATGGTCACTGGCACCTACGGCCATCCCGCGCCGCCGCAACATGGTGCGCCGCTGCGCATTGCGCTGCCGTGGAAGTACGGCTTCAAGTCGGCGAAATCGATCGTCAGCATCACGTTTACCGACAAACGCCCGCTCAGTTTCTGGGAAGAAGTCCAAGCCGCGGAATACGGATTTTGGGCGAATGTGAACCCCGAGTTCGACCATCCCCGCTGGACCCAAAAGACTGAACGCGTTTTGGGCACCAACGAACGTGTCCCGACCTTGCTGTACAACGGTTATGGCGAGTTCGTGGCCGACCTCTACAAAGACATGCCGCAGGATCGCAAGCTGTTCATGTAACTCTTGGGCAGCAAAACTGTTGGAAAAGGCCGGCACATGACGCCGGCCTTTTCGATTCTAGCGACCTTTAGCGCGGGGTCCCTTTGTCGCTTCTTTGATCATCTTCCCGAACGCGCGATTCTTGGCGCGCCGCTCGGCGATGCTCTGGGTGTTGTGGGCCTCTTCCGCAACAAGTTTTCGCCAACGTCCGAGTCGGGCCGGGTCCAGATCTCCTGCCTTGATCGCGGCTTGAACGCCACAACCCGGTTCGGTCTCATGCTGGCAATCGCCGAAACGACACGACTCAGCGGCCGCGAGTACGTCAGCGAAGACATCGTCGAGCCCGGACCGCACGTCGGTGAGTTGCAGCGCGCGCATCCCCGGCGTGTCCAGTACCCAGCCATTGCTCGGAAGGCGATGCAGCGTGCGCATGGTCGTCGTGTGGCGGCCCTTGTCGTCGTCTTCGCGCGCAGTTTGCGTTGCCAACGCGTCGTCGCCCATCATCGTATTGATCAGCGTTGACTTGCCAACGCCGGACGACCCCACGAGTGCCACGGTCTGTCCTGCCCCAAACCAAGGAGCGAGATCGGCGACATTTTCGGGGTCACGGGCGTCGACGATTTCGACCATGAGCCCTGGCAGCAGCCCGGCAGCGGTGCGCACGAAGGTTTCGGGGGTGTCCGTGGTATCGGCCTTCGTCAACACGATGACCGGGGTGACATCGGCGTCGCGCGCCAGGGCAAGATAGCGCTCCAACCGGGCCGGATTGAAGTCGGCATTGCACGCTGTCACTACAAAGAGCGTATCGACATTGGCGGCGATCAGCTGAACGCGACTATCGGTCCCCGCCGCGCGGCGTTTGAACAGGCTCTTGCGGTCGAGGCGTCGATGAATGGAGACGGTGTTTTGATTCAACAGAATCCAGTCGCCGACCGTCGCGGCCGCCTCGGCGTCATCCGCCTCTTTTTGAGTCAGTTGGATGCGGTGTTGGAAGCCGTCCCCGGCAACGTCGAGGCCGCCGCGATGGACGGCGAGAACGCGTGCCGGTTTGAAGTCGGTTTGCTCGTCGACGGTAAGTTGGGAGTCGAAGAAGGCGATCCAACCGAGCGCCGCGAGGTCGTCTTGTTGTGACGTCATTGCTTTTTTCCACTTGGGGCGCCGCAAGGGCGGCGCACAGAACCCACTTTTGCGCACCAGGGTGGGGCGCAGTGCCGTCAGTGGATCGGTCGGGACGCCGAGCTTTGTACCATCGTCAATACGACGTCTGGTCTGGTCAGGTCCGGCGTTTGGCTCCAACCAACCGCGGGCTGGCAACGAGAATCACAAATCCTCCTCTCGTCTGGGAGGAGTTCACCTTAATCGAGCCTGGTGATTAATCAACGCGCGGGTTTGAGCCGCTCAGAAGAAAGGCGAAGAGCCGTGCGGCAAAAAAAAATGCCGGGCCCGAAGGCCCGGCAAGTCTAACAGGGAGGCTTAACGTCCGGGAGACGTGCAGACCCCAATACGAGGTTCAACGAGGTCTACCATCCGACACCGCAATGCCGCGCCGGATTTGTATTGATAATTAGGGTGCGGACTGGGCGACGACTACCCCTGCCTTCTGCAAACCAGCCATGCATCACATGCATGGGTTTGACGGGACCGTTTAGAAGCTCCAGCCCGCGACTTTGGCGAGCAAAAAGTCCCTGAATACAGAGATTTTTTTCGTTTCCCGCAATTCGTCCGGGTAGACCAGATAGGTGTCGAACGAGGGTGCCGCTACGTCAGGCAAGACCCGGATAAACTTGGGGTGCTCGGCAATCATGTAGTCCGGCAGCGAAGCAATGCCGACATCGTTTTCTACCGCCAGCACCAAACCATAGATGTTGTTGACGGTCAGTACCGGGTTTAACTCGATGCCTTGGACGCGGCCGGCTTTCTGCAACCAATTGATCTCCGTGACCGGCGGCGGCGTGTCTTCGCCATAGGTGATGAGTTTATGGTCCTGTAGGTCCGCGAGATTGCGCGGCGTTCCATGGCGTTTGAGGTAGGTCGGGGAGGCATAGAGATGGTTGTGCACCGTCAGCAAGCGACGCTGGACAAGATCGGCCTGGGTCGGCGGTTGCATGCGAATCGCGATATCCGCTTCGCGCATGCTGAGATCCAGCAGCCGATCGTCGAGCACTAGATCGACATTCACCTCGGGGTAAAGTTCGAGAAACTCGCCGATCCGCGGGGTCAGCCAGGTCGACCCGAACCCTACAGTGGTAGTGATCTTGAGTTTGCCGGTCGGGCGTTCGCGCGCCTCGCCTAGAATCGCCTCGGTCATGGCCAGCTTAGCCGAGACCTCGTGGGCGGTGCGGTAAAGCGACTCGCCCTGTTCGGTCAAACTCAAGCCGCGCGCGTGGCGGTGGAACAACGGCGTGCCGAGTTCGTTCTCAAGTGCGCTGATCTGGCGACTGATCGCCGATTGGCTCAGGTTCAGTGCTTCGCCCGCGTGGGTGAAACTCCCGGCCTCGGCGACAGCGTGAAAGACCTTTAATCGGTTCCAATCCATCGCGGGATCCGCTACTCCGCCGCCGCGGCTGTGGGCGCTTCGTTCTCGGCCAGGAACTTTTCGGCTTCGAGGGCCGCCATGCAGCCGGTTCCGGCCGCCGTCACGGCTTGGCGAAAAATGTTGTCCTGAACGTCGCCCGCCGCATACACGCCGGCAATGTTGGTTTGGGTCGAATCCGGTTTGGTCAATAGGTAGCCTTCGTTGTCCATGTCGAGGGCACCTTTGAACAATTCGGTATTGGGCGTGTGGCCGATCGCAACGAAAACGCCGTCGACCGGCAGGGTCTCGGTCTCGCCGGTCTTTGTATTCCGTAGCGTAGCGCCGGTCACGCCAAGCGGGTCGTCGGCGCCCACGACCTCTTCAAGCACGCTGTCCCAACGCACCTCGACCTTGGGGTTCTTGAACAACCGGTCCTGCAATATCTTTTCCGACCGCAGCGTATCGCGCCGATGCACCAACGTGACCTTGGAGGCGTGATTGGTCAGGTACAAGGCTTCTTCGACGGCCGTATTGCCGCCCCCGATCACCGCGACTTGTCGGTCTCGGAAAAAGAACCCGTCGCACGTTGCGCAAGCCGACACGCCGAACCCTTTGAACTTTTCTTCGCTCGGGAGACCCAGCCATTTGGCCTGCGCCCCGGTTGCGATGATCAGCGCGTCCGCGGTGTAGGTGTCGCCCGAATCCCCCACCGCGCGGAACGGCCGGCGCGACAAGTCGACCTCGGTGATGGTGTCGGCAACCATTTTTGTGCCGACCGCTTCGGCTTGCTTTTGCATCTCTTCCATCAACCAAGGTCCTTGGATCACCTCGGCAAAGCCGGGGTAATTCTCGACATCGGTCGTGATGGTCATTTGGCCACCGGGCTGAATGCCGTGGACCAGTGTCGGTTCGAGGCTGGCGCGCGCGGTGTAAATGGCGGCTGTCAGGCCGGCCGGTCCGGAGCCCAGAATGAGAACGCGTTGATGGTGTTGCGACATGGGACCTCCGCCGGGCTATCGGGACGAGCCATGCATGAAACGCATGACGCCTAAAAAGTAGGGGTTTGCGCCGCCTTTGCAAGCGGCCAGGGGCCACAAATCCGTGGATTTCGTTTTGACCCTAAGGGGCCTACGGCAACGCGAGCCGTCGTCTGATCTCGGCCGCGACCCGGGCCGTTTCCTGGAGGGGCGGGTAAGACCAGGTCTGCCACACCCCTTCGAAAGGGCGGCTGATGCCGCGCTGCTGCAGGGCTTGGTGAAAGCGTGCGAACTTGTTGCTGTGTCCCTCCATCTTGGCGACAAACAGCGGTTTGCCGGTTGCGGCCGCTTCGCAGGCCATGGTGACCGAATCTTCGGTCACCACGATCCCCTCGGCGGTGGCGAGCATGGCGAGGTAAGGGTTGTCGCCGCTGCCGTCCCAGAAATCGACCGGCAGGTCGCTCAAGGTCTCGCGCAGCACGGCTTGGCTCGCGGCATCGGTCCGGCGGGAGGCGGTGATCATCAGACCACCGCCGCTCGTCTCGCACAGCGTTCGAAGGTGGGCGCCGAATGCGCGGGCCACCGTAGGCGTCATGCGATGGTGCTTGCTGGTGCCGCCGACCAGAACGGCGATGCGGGGCGGCGGCAACGCGGCAAAGCGCGTAGCACCGTCGCCCGCGGCCAATTTGGCGGGCGTCACGCGATGCAACGCCCCGACGGTCGGCAGCACGTTGGGGCCGGTCACACCGTCATGTTCGGGCGGAACCACGAGATCGAAATGGGTCGGCGCGATACGCGGGTCCTGGAGTTGGATCACGAACATCGACCCCTGGGCGGCGCGCCGCAGGGCAAGGGCTGGGCCCACGCTCGGCCGTCCGGCAGCGATGAGTAGTTTCGGCCAAGGTGGGCGCAGGTCGGGCGCGGTGGCGGCGAGGGTTCGGGCCAATGTCCCGGTGGTGGCCCAGAAACCGGCCGGCAACCAATCGGTCATGGGGCGCCGTCGCATTCGATGCACCTCGAAGGGCACGCCCAAGGCCTCGGCGAGGCCCAGGCATTGGTTTTCGGTGCCGGCCTTGCCGTCCGACAGCACCCAACACACCGGCCGCTCGTCTGTCATGCGCAACAATCTTTCACGAACGCGAAACTTTATTATAATGCCTCCCCGCGACGCGGGAGGGCGTATGGCGAGAACCAAAATCGACGATATCGACCAGAGAATTCTGGCTGATCTGCAGGCCGACGGTCGCATGACCAATGTCGACCTCGCAAGGCGCGCCGGCATTTCCGCGCCGCCCTGCCTGCGCCGGGTCAGAGCGCTCGAACGCGACGGCTATATTCGCGGCTATCACGCCGACCTCGACGCGAAATCGCTCGGCTTCGATGTCACCGTATTTGCCATGGTCGGTTTGGACTCGCAGGCCGAGAACGATCTGGTCGCCTTTGAGGAACGCTGCGCCGATTGGCCGATGGTCCGCGAATGCCACATGCTCGCGGGCGAGGTGGATTTCCTGCTGAAAATCGTGGCGCGCGACTGGGATGCCTATCAAAGCTTTCTCACCGGCGAACTCACCGCCGCGCCCAACGTGGCGCATGTCAAAAGCTCGCTCGCCATTCGCGCCAGCAAGGTGCAGCCCGGCGTCCCATTAGAGGTCGCCTAGGTCATCGCGCGATCGTCTTATTCGTATTTAAGCGCGAGAATTTCGTAGGAGCGCGGCCCCTTGGGGGTCTTTACGTCGACCGAATCGCCCACGGATTTGGCGATCAAGGCGCGCGCCAGGGGGGCCGCGACCGACAAGAGGCCTTGTTTGATGTCGGCCTCTTCGGTGCCGACGATTTGGTAGGTCGATTCTTCGTCGGTGTCCTCATCGACGACCGTCACGGTGGCGCCGAACATCACGGTGTCGCCGGAGAGGCTGGACGGATCGATGACTTCGGCGCGGCTCACCTTACCTTCGATCTCTTCGAGGCGACCTTCAATCCACGCCTGACGCTCTTTCGCGGCGTGATATTCGGCATTCTCGGACAGATCGCCATGGGCGCGCGCTTCCTCGATCGCTTTGATCACGGCGGGGCGTTCTTCGCTCTTGAGGCGGCGCAATTCTTCTTCGAGCCGGCTGAAGCCGGCTGCTGTCATCGGTTCCTTATCCATCGGATAACCTTAGCAGTTCCTTCGACGGCGTTGCATCCGAGGGATGCCCGCCGGATCAATTTTCCGCGTCAGAAATAGGATTGCAATGGGGCGACATCAAGACTGCCTTCGCGCAATCGGGCGATCGCCATCACGGCAGCCCGCGCCCCGGCGGCCGTCGTGTAATAGGGGATGTCGTTGGTTAACGCGGCCCGGCGTAGCGTAAAGCTGTCGGCCACGGCCTGGGTCCCGTCCGTCGTGTTGA
>Ga0181585_10001782_pt1 | contig 19020 bp, 18 predicted proteins | sample 071ome_29_FD_132469 | JGI IMG/M metagenome (GOLD analysis project Ga0181585, IMG submission 132469) | Coastal salt marsh microbial communities from the Groves Creek Marsh, Skidaway Island, Georgia - 071407BT metaG (megahit assembly) | ecosystem: Environmental > Aquatic > Marine > Intertidal...
GACCTCTCGAGTGAACCAGATAGACAGAGAGCCCCCATCAGCTTACAATCTCAAACCATCACTTCCTCGCTGCTACATTTTGCTTATTTTATGCCGGCGTGCTATTTACTCGTATGTAGATAGCCAACGGAGAAAGCCGTTATGATATCACCCGACAAAATGTATCCTCTCACAGCGCACGAAAAACAGCACTACGCGAAGCACGGATATACATTGGTCAAAGCTGTTTTCAGTAAAGACGAAGCAGCATACTTCCGCAAAGAGGTACACGATATCGCCCAGCGTCTGCTAGCAAACCAAGCCGATGACGTCGTCAATCAGGGCTGGAGCAGTGGGGCAAAGGTCACTGACCTACCGCGCGAATTGCTGCACTGTCATAACGTGCAGTTTCACTCTTCAGCGCTCGCACGTTTACTCGTCGACCCAAGACTAACGGATCGCGCCGCAGACATTATAGGCGACAACGTGCAGCTTCATCACACCAAGATGTTTATCAAACCTCCGGAAAAAGGTGCGCCCTTCCCCATGCACCAAGATGCCCCTTATTTTCCACACGAAAACCATTCGATGATCGCTGCCATTATTCACTTTGACGATGCACCCATCGAGAAAGGATGCGTGCGCGTCGTGCCCGGTTCACACAGAGCGGGCATGCGCGAGCATCTAAGCGACGGAGGACACCACTTGCCACCCGAAGAATTCCCAGTAGCCGATGCAACGCCCTGTCCAGCCGAAGCGGGCGATGTCCTCTTTTTTAGCTACCTAACAATTCACGGTTCGGGGCTCAATACCAGCCAAGAGGCCCGCACTACGCTGCTGGTACAAATGCGGGATCCCGAAGATTTACCCCTCGTGGAAACCCACGTTTCGCGCGGACAAGGACACATGCTGCGCGGCGTAGACCCACTTGCCAACTCCGGCCCTTCTGTTCCCTCTCCGGTGCGCCTCAAAGCCGTCACAGACCGAGTCTAACGTGAGTAAAAACGCACTCTATCGCCTGCACGAACTGCAGGTAGACGAACCCTCTCAACCCCTCTTTGCACTCCTAGCAGAAAAACTCCCGGATCTAAGCCGCACTATGGCACGGAAAGCCGTGCAAGCTGCGCTGGTTTCAATCGATGGATCGGTCAGTAAAGATCCTGCGCAAGTACCCGCATTGGGGGCCGCTATCTGCTGTGATTTTCGCCAGGGCATAGACAAGCAGTATCAGTTGACACGCTTTGCGCCGCCCGAAGAGGAGTTGCCCTTCAGCGTTCTATACTGCGACGAAGATATTGTAGTAATAGACAAAAAGGCCGGCGTGCTTTCAGCGCCTACCCAGCAGGGAGAGCGGGGAGCTGTCAGCGAATATCTGCGCCGCTGGCTCCGCGCACAGGGAGACAAACGTCCATTCACTGGCTATATACACCGACTCGATAAAGAGACCAGCGGTTGCCTGTGTTTCTCGCGCAGTCGCCGCGCACAGAAGATGCTCGCCGTGCAATTTGCCAAACACGGCGCGCGTCGCCGCTATCGCTGTATCGTGGTGGGTGGACCGCTGCAGGATCGAGATACGCTGACGGGGCGCATTGGTCGAGGGGCAGATGGCCGTCGAGCAGTCGTTGCCGATCACGTAGCGGGAAAAAAAGCGATTACTCATTTTGAAGTCGTTCAGCGCTTTGCTCACGCAAGTGAGCTTAAGGTGCGCTTAGAAACCGGTCGCACGCACCAGATACGCATCCATATGGCGCATATTGGCTGCCCAATTATCGGTGAACCCGTCTATGGAGAACCGCACGCCAAAGCCCAGCGAGCACCGCGTATGATGCTTCACGCCAATCAGCTCAACCTCGAACATCCCACAACCGGCAAGCACATGCATTTCACGGCCGATCTACCGGAAGAATTCGTCGCCTTTCGCTCCAGCCTGAGCACGCGCTCAACGAGCTAATCGCACGTGCACTGCACCAGAGTTCGTCCTATATCGAAGCGAGCATGCGGCGAAATGCGTTTGCATACTGCGCCATAACACCCTCCGAGTCCCCTCCGGCTCCCACTTTATGTATGACTTCCACAGAAAAGTAACCGGCAAATTCCATCTTTCCTAGCAGTTGTAGCGGAGTCTGATGATCGATTGCACCTTCGCCAAGGGCTCCGACCTGCATTTTCCCATCTACGTATTGTCCATCGTGCGCATGCAAATGGGCGACGTGCTCTGCAAATATGGAGAAGCTTTCACCCGGTCTTTCCAGCACGCGCTGCGTATGCATAAAATCCCACAGTATTTTTAAATGCGCGTGTCCCACCTGTTCGACAACCGCTCGCACTGGCGGCGAACTACACCAATCATCATGCGTTTCCATTAAGACGACGACGCCCCGCTCCTCTGCCCAATCAACCACCTGCGCATAGCCCTCTACAACGTAGTCTACGACATACTGCCATTCTCGATCACGGTCGCGCTGACCGCCAAATGTGCGCACTAAGCCACAGCCCAAATCGGCGGCAAGGTCGATATACCGCTTCAAATCTTCTACGTGCTGGGCGCGTTTCTCCCTATCGACCTCAGCCATGCGCACGCCCGTTGCAATACAGCATATGTCTAGGCCTTCACCCTCCATTTGCCGCCGGATTGCCCTTCGTTCGTCTCCGCTCAGGTCGGCTTCTATACCGCAGGCATGTCCCCACTCTACTCGCGGCTCCAATCCCTTATATCCATGGCGTTTCATCCCGCCAATAATCTCACTCAGATTCCAGTCGGGGCACAGACTACTCATAGTTGCAAGTTCTATCATACCCTTTTCCTTTCGCAATCTTATAATTTCACAAGTTCTGTATCTTTAATATCTTTAGTATAGCTATGATAGATTACACACGCGACTCGAACTCCCGTTGGCGCCAGCGCCTGCACGAAGTCATCTTTGAGGCAGACACCGCTGGCGGCAAAGCATTTGACCTAACGCTCATAGTTTGCATAGCACTGAGCATTATCGTCGTGATGCTCGATAGCATTCAGGAGCTACACGACCAGTACGGGTCTCTACTGTACGTTGCAGAATGGGTTTTTACGCTTTTGTTCACCGCTGAGTATTTACTGCGACTGCTCAGCGTTGGACGCCCTCTACGCTACGCACTTAGCTTTTACGGCATCGTCGATTTTCTGTCGATCGTTCCAACGTACTTGAGCATTTTTGTCCCAGGCACGCAGTATCTACTGGTTATTCGCTCTCTCCGGGTTCTCCGTATATTTCGCATCTTTAAGCTCTCTCAATATGTCGGCGAAGCGCGTCAACTCACGCGCGCACTGCACTCTAGTCGCAGAAAAATCATGATTTTCTATTTCACAGTGATTCACATAGTCGTCATAGTCGGCGCTATGATGTATCTCATAGAAGGAAGAGAGAACGGTTTCACCAGCATACCACGCAGCATTTACTGGGCGATCGTTACAATAACGACGGTAGGATACGGTGATATCGCACCACAGACCAACGTGGGCCAAGCCGTGGCTGCCTTTCTCATGATTACTGGGTATGCCATACTCGCCGTGCCAACGGGCATCGTAACGGCTGAGTGGGCCATGCAAAACAGGCAGCGCATTATTTCGACACAGAGCTGTCCCCAATGTAGCAGTGAGGGGCACGATGCCGATGCTAAATTCTGTAAACATTGTGGCGCAAATATGTAAATCACGCGTAAAACAGGTACCGCGGCACAGTGGTCTATTTGACCGTATTTCAATCTATATTTTCAATTAAATTGTCCGCTCTTTGAACAGACTTCGGACTGCGTTGCAAACCAGCGCGGCGCACCCTAAAAACGACACTACTTAGGAGCATATTTCCGTGCAACGCCGCACTCCCTACCCTCAGCATTATATCCCCGGTCGCCTCGCATTTCACATGGACGTTCATTTCGAAACCCTTACGGGAGAACGCATAGACGCACTCAATCAACCGCTCATTGCCGGCACGCGCGGCACGTGGACCTTACACATATCAAACCAAGAAGCTGACCTAAAGGCGGGATCAGCGCTCGTGCTTATACGCTTTGACGCACAGATTGCCTTCGCACTACAGACTCACAGCCCACGCGGCCGCGACTACTGCACAATCAGCAGCAGCGGCGGTGCCCAATTAGAGCTGAGCGTCGGCCAAAGCGCAGTTAACTTGTTGACCATCCACGTCGTTTCTGGCGTGCTGCGCCGAGGTGAAGACATCACCCTGCACCTCGGTGATCGCAGCAGGGGCAGCGTTGGAAGCGAAGTATTCTGGTCGGCGACAGAGGGTCAGTTACTCTTAGCTATTTCCGAGCCCGAACAGGAGTTTTCCGTTGGCGCACTCGGCAATCCACACTCTCTCCACATCGTTCACCATCCCATCGTGCAATACGCGCGCCTGCTCGGGCCGACCGTCGTGGCTCCCGGCGAACCCTTCGCACTCCACTTCGGGGTATTCGACCGCAACCGCAACCTAGTTGAGGACTATGGAGGCACCGTCGACTTTATCCCCCCAGAAGGGGTTGGAGGTATGCCAGATAGCCACGCATTTTCATCCTCTGATAGAGGGCTGAAAATATTTGACAAGGTGCATATAGAGACTCCTGGCGTCTACCGAATACTGGGCACGAGCGAAGCGGGGGCGTTTCACAGCAACCCCATAATTGTGCAGGAAAACCCGCGCACGCGCGTGTTTTGGGGAGACGTGCACGCACACGGCTGGGGAGACTCGACCATGCATCTGATGCATTTATCTTCTCCTAAGCTGACGCCGCTGGATCGACATCGCCAGGCGCGTGATATAGGTCGCTTTGATTTTTCTTGTCCAGCATCTATGTCTATGGACCCGGACCGCCGCGACGCCATTTGGCGTCCCTATCGTGAAGCGTGTGAAGAAATGGACGAACCGGGGCGCTACGTCCCTTTTTTAGCCTATGAAGCGCATCCGCAAGAGGGCGACAGACAGGTCATTTTCAAGCACTATGAAGAGCCTACGCCACCATCAATGCGCCTACCTCTGGCCCAGTTAGAGTCGCTCTACGGCGAACGCGATGACGTCATGTTTGAAGTCCATATCGGCGGTGATCCACCGCGTTGGGATCTACATCGCACTCGACGAGAGCGTCTATTGGAAGTGAGTTCGGGCTTTGGCAATGCTGAATGGTTGCTCCAAAAGGCACTCAACCTAGGATATCGACCCGCACTGTGTGGCGCATCTGACTTACACCTAGGCCTGATGGGAGGCCCGCGCGCAGTCGAAACATTCCGCGGACGTTTTGGTCAGAAATATCCCATGCAGCAGCGCGACGCGGCCTACGGAACGGGCCCACTCACGGCCATCTGCTCTTCGGAACTATCGCGCGACTATTTGTGGCATGCGCTAGAGACCCGACGCACATATGCCACATCCGGTGCGCGCATCTATCTCGAAGCCACGGCAAATGGTCAACCCATGGGCACACAGATTCCCGTTCGGGACACGCTGCGCATCGCGTATTCTGCCCACGCATGTGAGTCCATCGAACGCGTAGACTTGATATGTGGAAACTACCGGCTGCGCAGTTGGCAACCGGGCGCACTCGACTTCTCTACCGAGTTTGATATGCATCCAGAAGAGCTACCTGGCACCTGGCTCTACTTCCGATTACAGCAGGTCGACGGTGAATATGGTTGGACCACACCCTTCTATTTGGAGCACGTAGACGAGCCACCGCAAGCAGAGAGGCTCCCTCTCTGGAACGACGATGGTCCGCTGAAACTACGGCCAGGCACAGGCAGCGCTGCGGCAACGCATCAGCCTCAGCTCGAGCGCTATTTACAGCGCGAAGAGAGCGACGCACTTTTTGCCGACCTGACTCCCATAAGCGTCTTGGACACACCTCCAGGACGCTGTGCCTTATTTTTCTGCTACTGGGGAGAGGAGCGCTTGCCCATGAGCATTCGATGGTTCTTCGAATTTGAGATTCCCAAGATACGCTACGACTTGGGCTGGCGGGACTACGGTACACTAGACGAGCTAGAATGGGGCCCTAAACTAATGGAAAAAGTGCACAATGAGTCATAGAGAAAAGATCTCATCAGAAGAGACTGAACTTGCAGCTTTGCTACCGAGCCCAGAAGACGTAGAGCGCTATCGTCAGACGGGCTACTACATTTCCAAGAAGCTCTATTCAACAGACGAGTTAGATTCGGCCATCGCCGCAAGCGAACGCTACTATGCAGGGTTGACGAAGAGAGAAATAGCGCTGCCCAACAATCGAACCTATTCTCTAGCCTGGTATCCAGGGGATGGCGTTGATTGCTTGCGTAAGAATGATTTCTCAACCCTCGTCGTACCCGAACTAGACGCTCTCCTACGCAAACCGATTCTCGGTCTCATCGCCGCGCTTCTATGCGGCGATGACGTGCGTCTCTGGCATGACCAACTCCTTTACAAGCCACCCTCAAATGACGACGCGCCGCAAAGCGTCGGATGGCATACCGACTATGGTTATTGGCGCACGTGCAGCTCCGACAGCATGCTCACGGCGTGGGTACCCTTTACCGACATGGACAAATCCATTGGTACAATCACGTTCGTGGAAGGCAGTATGCACTGGCCGGAAAACAACCATTTGAACTTTTTCTCTTCCGACCTGAGCGGCCTCGAAAAGCAGTTTAACAGTGGTGGAGCACCCGTCGTTAAGGTTCCAGCCATTTTACAGCGCGGCCAAGTGACGTTCCACCACTCCAAGACTATACACGGCAGCGGCCCCAATTACACGCAAAATCCAAGACGCTCGATAGCTCTTCACCTGCAGCCTGCGAGCAATCAGTATCGAGAAATTTACGATAATGACCAATTGGTCTCCCATCCAAACGATGGACTCACGGCCGATAAGCAAGGCCACCCCAACTATGCAGACCCCACTTATTGCCCGGTCGTCGGCCGCATTGGAGATGCGCGAGATCTGCAGTGAAAATCGCAGGGGTTTCAATTTCATCGTTTGAGCTACCGACCAATACGGCCATCTGCAATATGGTCGAAGTGCCTTATGGACACCGACGGCGCTGGCAGCAGCAGAAATACAGCAATCAGCCCGACGTTATTCACGTGCTGCACGTTTTGACGGACGAAGGCATTGAAGGAATGTGCACCGTCGGCGATGCACGCTATACGTCTATGCGTGCGCGCGACCTCGAACACTTACGGGCATTGGTCATTGGCGAAGATCCGCTGCACAGAGAGCGGTTAGATAGCAAACTGCGCGCCGCCACGCGTCATATGTTTACTCTTCCAGGCTGGCATGGTGCATTCGACAACTGCCTGTGGGACATTGCCGGTAAGGCTGCTCAACTACCCATTTGCGACCTTATAGGTCGCGCAAGATCGAGCTGCCCTGCCTATTACAACTTCGACTCTTCGCGGATTGAACACGCCCTAGATGATGCTCGTAAAGCCGTAGACATGGGCTTTAGCGCACTCAAAGATCACTGGAGCTCAACCGCAGAGGAAAACGTTTCCAACGCTCGAGCTATCCGTCATACCTTTGGTGATACCCCTCTATTCCACGATGCTGCCAGTGCACCCTACACGTATGAGGAAGCGCTTTACGTCGGCCGTGCCTTACAAGAACTTCAGTTTGAATGGTTTGAGGAACCGTTACCCGATCGAAATATCGATCAGCTCCAGGCGCTGTGCTCGTCGTTAGACATTCCCATTTTAGCACCGGAAACGCTCATGCACGAATGGGAACTCAGCGCTCTTTGGCTTCGCCTAGGCGCCACAGATCTGCTGCGCGCCAATGCGCGCCACGGAACGACCGCTACGCTAAAATTAGCCCACTGCGCTCAGATGCAGGACAGCACAATAGAATTGAACGGCCCCGGAGGCTTGTTTGGACTGGTGCACGTCCACCTGGTCTGCGCCATTGGAAATACGCGCTACTACGAGTATTTTCCCGGCGGCACGCGCGATGAGATAGGCCGAGAAATTGGTCTACTAAATCCTCCCCTGCCCGCCAATGGCTGCGTCCACCCTCCAGAAGGTTCGGGCTGGGGCGCAGAATGGGACCGGGCCTATTTTGAGAAAAAGCGTATTGCTCTACTATGAGTCATATGCATATTACGTAGGATACCTACGTTCTTCTAACTGGAATGATTAATGAGCAGCGCAGATTTACAGCCATGAATAAACACGCACAGGATACCACAGACGGAGTAAAGAAGGTCGGCATTATTGGTGGAGGACGTGGCGGAACGGCGCTCCTGCAGACGCTGGGTCGCCTTCCTCAAGTTACTGTAGTTGGCATCTGTGATATTAACCCGCAGGCACCGGCCTTGGATCTGGCTAAAGCGTCGGGCATAGCAACCTATGCAGAGATGGAACAATTAGTCGATGCTCAACCAGTAGACTGGCTTATTAACGCAACGAATCGCTCTGTATCACAGCGACATATACTAAGTCACCAGTTCAGCAATGCGACCCTAATAGACGGCCATATTGCCGAACTCATCTGGCAGATCCTACTCGACTTTGAAAGGGCGCTAGAAAGTGGCATTGACGAGACCAGCCTCAATGGGCTGAAGTGGACGCTCATACAGCGCATCGTAGACACGGCGCAGCCGGTTCAGCGCGAACTCGAATATATTGCTTTTCACGATCCGCTCACGGATCTGTATAGCCGCCAAATGCTGCTCGAGTTTTCCGAACGAGAAATCAGTTCAGCCTATCGACACGAACGCCATCTTTCAATGGTCGTCGTCGACATCGACCACTTCAAACGCGTAAATGATACCTTTGGCCACGATGCAGGTGACGTCGTCTTAAAAGAGCTAGCCGACTTACTCAATGGTTCGTGTCGCCGAAGTGATATGGCCGCGCGCTACGGAGGGGAAGAGTTTGTAGTCATACTACCCAATACCGACCTTCCCTCCGCGACCACATGGGCCGAACGCATGCGCAAGAAAATCGCACGTTCATTGCAGACGCCCGATGGCACGCGCGTAACCATTAGCCTAGGCGTTGCCGGCCTTGAGTTTGCAGACGAAACGCTGCCAGAAGGCACCACGCCTCTTTCTTTCGAAGCTTTCTTTAAGCAAGCTGACCAAATGCTATACGAAGCAAAAAACACCGGACGCAACCGCGTTGCAAGCACCCGCATAACGGTACGACATCGGGCGAACTCGGCTCCTCCTCCAACGCATTAAACGGAGAAATAACTCATGGCAAAGAACAGTCGTCTGGTCTATTCAAGTGACCGCGGACGCATTGTAGAGAAGAAAAAAGAGAGCGTCCAGCCCAGCAGCGGAGACGGTATCGCCCGCGTGCGCCGAGAGAAAAAAGGACGAGGAGGAAAAACCGTTACCACCATCAGCGGTTTAGATTTGGGGACAGCTCAAATGAAAGAGTTAGCGTCGGAGCTCAAACAGCTTTGTGGAACGGGCGGTTCAATCAAAAATGGCGTTATAGAAATACAGGGGGATAACGCAGACAAAATCGTCCAAGCATTAGACGAACGAGGCTATAAGGCAAAACGGGCTGGCGGATAAACATCGACGCCTCACCCCTTATCGTCAGATAGAGGTATGCGTTTACCCTGTGGATCCATCGACTGATCCACTTCTGCACCCAGTTCAGCGGCCAACTGACGGCCGATAAAATGTTCTACTGCATCTGCTGGACCGTGCACTCTATTTTCCGGCAGCCCCAATCCACTTAAATACGTCTCCCACAGGCGGTGGTTGCGCAGGAGGCGCAGCGCCTCTTGTTTCCCTCCAGCAGCCAATGCCCAGCCTTGGCTGTCATGTACAACCAACCGACTCTTTTCGAGAGACCGCAAGGCTAATCGCGACACCAGATGAGAGACCGAAGCCGCTTGCAGCAGTTCTTCACGGCTAGAGCGGTGTGTTTCGTCTACTTCAAAGCGCCGCACGAGCGCCAAGAGCATATGGTCTTGAGCTACCTGTACGGAAAGAGCAGCGCGCTGCCACAAACGCGCTATGACGCCTTGATTGGGTGAAAAGAGCAGCGAGAGTAGAAAGATAGCTCCTGCGACGGTGACGATCGCTCCTGCAATAGAGCTGTCCCAGATCCCGGCGATCCAATATCCAACCCAGGCAGAAAGCACGCCAAACAGTACGGCAAGGCAAAGAATTGTGACCAAGCGATCGCTCCACAAATAGGCCGATGCACCGGGTACGATAAACATGGCAACAACGAGAATAGCACCCACAGACTCAAAAGCTGCGACTGTGGTCAGCGAGACCATCCCCATCAGTAGATAGTGAATGAGCGTAGCGTTGACACCCACTGCCATAGCCATAGCAGAATCAAAAGAAGCGATTTTCAGTTCTTTATAGAGCGTGCAGACAAAAAGTATATTGAGTATGAAGACTACCCCTAGTATCCATACGGGGCGAGGGCCCACATCGACCCCATTCCAAATCAGCGTATCCCATGGCGTATAGGCGATTTCTCCATACAGCACGCATTCTTGATCGAGATCGACCTGTCCAGCATAGGCGGTCACCAGGACCACGCCCAGCGCAAAGAGGGCAGTAAAAACGATGCCAATTGAAGCATCTTCCTGCACGTTCCACTTGCGGTGAAAGGCCTCAATTAGAAGCGTGGTCAACAGACCACACAGTGCAGCACCAACAAACATCGGAAAGATTGCCCGACTGTCTGATAGCAAAAAGGCAATGGCAATACCCGGCAGCACGGCATGACTTAGGGCATCGCCGAGCAGCGACATTTTTCGCAGGACGAGAAACGTGCCTAGCAGCGCACAGGACGCCGAGGCAAGCGAACCCGTTAGGATAATCCAGAACGCACTATCGAGCTCCATTACTCGCGCCCCCCTCGGCGATAGTGACTGAGCGTTCCGTGTATATTGACGACTTCGTCCGGATCAATACCGCGTTCCTCGGCCAGAATCTGCTCTAAGTCCGCAATAATTTCCGGCGTAAGTAGGTGCTCAACTTCGTCAGCTGGTCGGTCCACGTGGTCTGCATCTAAAATCGAACGATAGTATAAATAGTGCTCCCAAAGACGGTGCGACTTAACTATAAAAATCCCTTCTTCAACACCTGCATCCGTAAGATACCACTCTCCGTCACTGCGTCGGGCGTATCCCTGCCGCGCCAGCTTGTGTCCAAGCCGCTCGACGCGCGACACTTTCCATCCCAGCTCTACGGCCAGCGAAGAAGCGGGCAGCGTATTGCGAGATTCCTTGTTTGATAGCTCGATAAAAGCGCGTAAGAAGTGATGGCGGCGTTCTCGTTCGGCATTGTGTCGATGGCGACGCCAGCGCGCTAGCATGCCCCGGCGCGGCGCGCAGAGCGCCGATACAACAAAGAACAGAGTCGCCACAAGCACCATCACTGGCCCCGTCGGAATACGCGGAGCTAGCGAGCTGACAAACGTGCCGACGACACCCGAAACCCCGCCAAATGCAGTAGATATAACAACCATAGTACCGAGGCGCTCAGACCAAAAGCGAGCGGCCACTGCAGGCGTTATTAACATAGCCGCAATCAACACTACGCCGACGGCTTGCAGGCCAACCATAACCGTCAGCACAATAAGCCCCATAAGCATAGCATCTACCTTACGGGCAGAAAATCCCAATGTGCTGAGAAAACCCGCATCGAATATCAGCGCTTTAAATTCTTTGTATAGAGCAAGTACGGCTACGATGATAACCGCCGTAAGCACCGTCATTACGCGTAGATCATCACCGACCATAGATGCGGCTTGGCCAAAAAGAAACTTGTCTAAACCGCTTTGATTGCCCCCGCCGGCGCGCTGTATGTGCGTCAGAAGCACGATTCCGATACCGAAAAAGACGGACAGCACAATACCGATTGCGGAATCGGCTTTTACGCGCGTATACTGAGTGATGAATTGAATCAATAAGACGCCCAGAACACCGGCGACCGTAGCCCCAAAGAGTAAAACAGGCAGCGATTTACTCCCCGTAGCGAGATAGGCCAACGCGACGCCTGGCAAAGCGGCATGCGCAAGTGCATCGCCTAGCAAGCTGCGTCGACGCAGGACGGCAAAGCTACCCAACATGCCCCCGGTGGCGCCAATCAGCAGTGAGCCGAGCAGCACAAAACGGACATTGGCATCGGCTAAACTGAGAAAACGCAGTGCGTTATCTAGCATTAGTTTCCTCTGCGGTGATCGGCCATCGCCTGAGCAGCTTGGCTCAGAACCGTTAGACGTCCGCCATACGTCTTTTGCAGGTTTTCATCCGTAAATACCTCGTTCGTCGGACCCGCTGCGACTACGCGCATATTTAGCATAATGACCCAATCAAAATAGGCGGTTACGGTCTGTAAGTCGTGATGAACAACCAGAATGGTCTTACCCTGGCTGCGCAGTTCAATCAAGATATCAATAATTGCGCGCTCAGTTGCCGCATCTACGCCGGCGAAGGGTTCGTCCATCATGTAAATCCGCGCATCTTGGGCGAGCGCGCGCGCCAAAAATACGCGCTGCTGCTGTCCGCCCGATAGCTGGCTGATCTGCCGTTGAGCAAACTCGGCCATACCCACTTTCTCTAACGCTTCTGCGGCTATGCGGCGGTCTTCGCTGCTGGGCCTGCGCAGCCAGCCCACGTGCCCATACCGCCCCATCAGAACCACATCTAGTGCATTCACGGGAAAGTCCCAATCAACCGACTCTCGCTGTGGTACATACCCGATCGCACTGCGCATCTGATCATACGGGCGATCGTATATTTTCACCCAACCCGACGCCTTGGGAATCAAATCCATCACGGCCTTGATCATCGTGCTCTTACCCGCTCCATTCGGACCAATAATTCCAACGAGAACGCCTTCTGGCACGTCGAGATCGACATCCCACAGGACGGGCTTTTTGTGATAGGCAATGGTCATATCATGTATCTGAATGGGTGGCACTGCCTCCGTCGGATGCACTGGATCACTCATCGCAGCGCTCCCACGACAGTTTCGACGTTGCTCTTGACCATACCCACATACGTATCTGCGCCGCTTCCCTGGCCACCCATGGCATCCGAGTAGAGCGTGCCGCCAATAGACACGGTATGGCCGCGCTCTAGACAACCCTGTCGGACCGCCTCAATCGAGCGCTCCGGCACGCTGCTCTCGACAAATATCGCGCGGATTTTGCGTTCGGATATAAAATCGACCAATCCGGTTACGTCGTTGACGCCATACTCCGCAACCGTCGAGATACCCTGTAATCCCATAACTTCAATTCCGTAAGCTCGTCCAAAGTAGCCGAACGCATCGTGTGCGGTGATCAGCACGCGCTGTCCGCTGGGAATCTGCTCAACCTGCTCAATTACCCACGCGTCGAGCGCGGCTAGCTCTTCTCGATAGGCATCGCCGTTGCGCTGATAGGTCTCCGCGCCCTCCAAATCGATTTCGGCCAGAGCGCGCACAACGGAATCGACGGTTTTACTCCACAGAGCAACGTCAAACCAAATATGCGGGTCGTAATGACCTTCGAGTTCAGCAGGCTGCAGAAGATCGGACTTGTCAATAGCGTCAGCGACCGCGACAATGCGCTTGGCACGAGCCATCTTTCCAAAAATGTCCTGCATTTTCCCTTCGAGTAGTAGCCCGTTGTATAAGATCAGGTCCGCGCGCTCGAGTTTGGCCAAATCGCCCTGTGATGCCTTGTAGTAATGCGGATCGACTCCTGGTCCCATAAGGCCCATAACGCGAACGCGATCACCGCCTATGCGCTGCGCTAAATCGGCGACCATACCCGTAGTGCACACCACTACAACGTGTCCCCCATCATCCAACTCTTCTGTGGAATTTTCCGCGCATCCCAGTAGGAAGACCAGAAAAAAGTAGGTCGCGTAGCGGCATAACATAATGACTCGTTTCTCGTTTGTTTAAGTGCGACTGGCAGGTAAATTTAGTCTTGACTAAAATAAAGTCAAGGCCGTTACTAATACTACATGTGAGACAATATATGCCGTACGGGCTCCTCTTAAAAGGGAATTATGCTCAGCCAATCCATTGAGGACTATCTCAAGACAATCTACAAGCTGCAACACGGGAGCGATGCACCCACCCAAGTAACCACTTCGCTTCTGGCCGAGCGCATGGGCGTAACGGCCGCTTCCGCAACCAATATGATCAAAAAGTTGGCGGAGATGAACCTGCTCGAATACGCGCCGTATAAGGGCGTAGCGCTGAGAGAAGCGGGGGAAAAAATCGCGCTGGAGACGATCCGCCATCATCGCCTAATCGAACTTTATCTTTCCGAGGCACTAGGGTATTCATGGGACGCGGTCGATGCAGAAGCCGAACGACTCGAACACGCTATATCAGAGGAGTTTGAAGAGCGTATAGACAGAATGTTGGGCTATCCGACTATCGGTGCCCACGGCGAACCCATCCCCGACAAGAACGGGCAGATTGAAGAGCAAACCTACGCGCGTCTATCCGATATCGAGCTCGGTCAGCGAGCCGTAGTTAAGCGCGTTAGCGATCGCGACGCGGCAATGCTGCGCTATATGAATGATATGGGATTACGGTTGGGGACCGTGGTCAAAGTGTGCGAAAAGGCTCCGTTTAAAGGCCCTCTCACGCTGCTGATCGAAGCAGATCAACCCCGAACACTCGGTTTGGAAGTCGCCCACCACATTTTTGTCGACCCCGTTCGATAGAGCGCATCTTCTAGGCTGGCTCTAGTGGTCTTTCGAGTGTCCGTTGGACTGAATCTTTACGCGCTCGGCACGACGGCTTTCCAGGTTCGGAATGAGCTCATCGAAATGGCTGCAGAGAAATAGCAGGCGCTCATTCTCTCGGGTCATCTGCAACATTTCCTGCTTGCCTTCTATGGGTAACGCAGCCGACTGGGCAATCTGAAAAGCGGTCTGTGGCACAACGCTCTCGAAACGATCTCCCGACTCCTCCTGTGCCAGTTCCAACAGGCGCGTATAGCCTTGTTGGGCACGCTGAAGAAGCGCGACATCCAGAGGCTCTTCTTCGTCTTCAATAAAGGATGCCTCGACCATTAGATAAGAGCGTTCACGCGAAATTTCGCCGACGGCAAAGCGCTGGTATCCAACGCAAATAATATCGGCACGACCATCACCATACTCGTTGAGCACCTTCTCAAGCAGCACGGCACAGCCCACCGGAGCGCTGACATCACTGTCCTCACCCAAACATATACCAATAGGCGCAACCTCACCTAAATCCTGCGCCGCGCGCACATCGGCTAGCATCTGACGATAGCGCGGTTCGAAAATGTGAAGCGGCAGCGCCTGTTCGGGAAAAACGACTAACGGCAGTGGAAATAGAGGAATTGTTTGATTCATTTGATATGTACCCATTGCACCAATAAAAATTCAACGCTAAACTACGTGTATGGTCGAAGACTACTTTCTACCCGCATCCGAAGATCACATAAATAGAGAGAAAAGCAAAGCCCGTCAGCTACGCCGTTCCCAGTGGTGGAAGAATCGACGGGCCAACGGGCGCTGTCATTACTGCCAAGAGGATTTCCCTCCTGCTGAATTGACAATGGATCACATCGTACCAATAAGCCGCGGAGGATGTACGGTAAAGTCTAACGTCGCTCCCTGCTGCAAAGAGTGCAATAACCAAAAAAAGTACTTATTGCCTTTAGAGTGGCAGGCTTATCTGGACCAGCTCGACAGTCGAGCAGAGCAGGCCTGATATTAGTGGTATTTCATCAACGGCTCGACAGCAGCAGCGACTTCACTGGCCACATCCGCAGGAACGCGCGGATTAAAAGGCCCTCCATCACCACCGTCAATCGCATCGCTTCCAACCAAATGCATCGCCTCAACTACGGCTGAGTAGTTGTACATACGCCCGTCGCGGAAACGAATATCTTCAAACGCAGCAATTTCGTCTTCAACCCGCTGTGAGGTTTCCAAATCACCGCTGCGCTGCGCGTTGTTGATCGCATCTGATGCGCGAACAAAGACGACGTTAATACCGGAAGTATGACCAAGTGTACCCAAACCTGCTGGTCCGGTAGATCGGTCTCCGACCCCCCATATAACAATGCCCGCTCCGGCGTTGACGCCTTCGACAATCGCCGTAACGTCGCCCACATCGGTTCCTATCTTCAGACCGATAAAATGCTCTGACTCATTGAGTAGTCGAACTGCGGTCTCCCGTTCGGCTTTGTTCCTCAAATAGTACAAAAACCGAGCACCGGTCTCTCGCCCTAGTCGCTCTGCCATATCCAAGTGGTTGCGGAAAATGCCCTCGGCGTTTCCCACGCCCGTTAGCGGCATCACAAGATAGCAATCGGGCGGCACGGGCAGAGACGCTTGGCGCCGAATCAACTCTTCTGCATCGGCTATCGGATTGGGAGCAATCCCAGACATAAGAACGCCTTTGCCACCCATCTGCTCTCCGGTAAATCCCATAAGACGAACCTGCTCCTCCCGGCCGATGTGATGAATTAGGCTCGTACCCGCAATGCCGATGACGCGTCGACGTTCACCCTCTAAATGATTGTTATCCATCAGATAACGAATATTTTTAGCGTGGGCATCATAGTCAATTGTTCCCTTGCGGAAGGGGACTACGGGTATTGAAGTAACTGAATTGAGCGAATCTACAAGCTCGCCGGTATCTATGGTCATAATGTGACCTCCCTGACGGTTTAATAAACGTGACACGTGAAAAGAAAGTAATCTGAGCGCTCGCTTCAAACTCGACGGGCTTTATATATCCAACTGCACTCATCGCTCAGGGACAAAAGGCTGCATATCTCGACCCGGCTGCCCCTCGAGTATCCAACGCGTGATAACCTGGCCCGTAAGCGGCCCCATCAATACGCCGTTCTTGTAGTGTCCAGTGGCAATAAATACGCGCGGATGCTCATTGAGTGGACCAATCATCGGGCGCCCGGCTTTGGGCTTGGCGCGCAGTCCAGCCCACTGCGAACGCAGAGGACCTGGCGCAGCGAGTAGCCGAGTGTGCACCGCACGCAGCGCACGCTGTCCCGCTTGCGTGATCTCGGTGCTAAAACCGGCCTCTTCTGCGGTAGCACCGACCATGGTCCCTCGCGCACTGGGAATGATCTGATGTCCGCCATGACGCAGCACGTGACGCAGTTCCGCCCCTCCGAAACAGCCGTGCTCTCCGCGCACTGGACGCACGGGCACTTGAGCGTCCACAGATGCTGCAAGCGGAGCAGTCCACGCTCCAGAAGCAAGCACAACGTGGTCTGCGCTCCGCCGCCCCTTCGACGTTTCGACAACCACTCCGCCTTCACCGCTCTCAGCGATGCACAGCAGGCGCTCACCGTATTCTATCTGAGCACCGTGCGCAAGGGCTCCCTCGAGTAGGGCCTGTCCCAGTTTCATCGGCGATACGCGCTGATCTTCGGGAAAATAAAGCCCCCAGCGCACCTCGTTAGCAAGGGAAGGCTCTATTCGACGAACGTCCGCCCCGCTGAGCCGTTCAACCGGCACTCCACGCACCCGTCCCTGATCCCACTGTGCTTCTACAAGCGCCTCGTCTTCTCTATCGACTACGAGATCAAGGCCTCCCAGAGAACGCCATCCAACGTCGATTCCCGTTTCTTCAAACAGCTCGTCGGCCAGCGGCCCATGCACCGCGTGACTATCTCGTATAAACAGGCCATAGACGCTCTGACCACCGCTAAAATGAGTCAGCACACCCAGCGAAGCACGGCTGGCATCAGAAGGCCCCTCACGGGCCTCAATGAGAAGGGGGCGAGCACCGGCACGAGATAGGTAGTAGGCGATGGAACGACCTACAATGCCAGCCCCTACAACTAGAACGCGAGCGCCGGTTGCAGGTGTCAACGACCTACAATAGGCGGCAGGTTTGTGACGGGACAGGCGCGGGCACCGCGCACGGCGTAGCCCATATCACTCAGGACACACCCTATCTGAGACTCGAGCTTGAGAAGATATTCCTGTTCACCATCACTTGCAGACGTGCGAGCAGGCCCTACGTCGAAACCGCGAACAGCTACGCCCGTCTTAAATCCCTCGGGAAAATTCACGCCTAAGAGCATGAGGTTGATCAAGTCCAAGATGCGGTACTGCAGAGTTCGCGCTCTATCGATATTATTTGCCATAGCCTGATTATACAGTTCTACAATTACCTCTGGCACAATACCCGACGTGGCGATGGTACCACCGCTGGCTCCCATCATAACCGATGGGAAGAGAATCTCTTCACAGCCAACCAGCACCACATAGTCGGGGCGCTGAGCACGCAGACGATGCATTGTATTTATCAGGCGCGGTAAGTCTCGGCTAGAGTCTTTCGTGCCAAAGATACGCTCGTACGGCAGTAGGCGTTCCATCAGTTCCAAGGGTAATTCTTGAGTAAACTGCGGAATGTTGTAGAGAAGAATATCGAGCGGTGACTGTTCGGCAATTTCGGCAAAGTACTCGAAGAGGCTCTCGTCTGAGATCTTATAGTAGTACGGTGGAACAAGCGAAATCGCATCTACATCAATGGATGCATAAAACTCGGCCATTTTTAGCACGTCTCGCGTATTGGCTTCACTCGCCCCAGCCAAGATCGGCACGCGGCCATTGTTTACTTCGGCAATGAGACGCACGACATCCTGACGCTCTTCCCAGGAGAGGCGCACAAATTCACCCGTGCTTCCGTTCGGATATAAACCGTGTATGCCCGCGTCGATCAGCCAGTTCACATAGCGTTCCATCTCGCTGTAGTTAATCTTACCATTGGCGTCAAAGATCACGATGTTAGGACAGAAGATACCTTTGAAATCTCGTCGCTCGCCCGAAGCCGGAGCAAGAGATGACCCAACGCCAGTGTTACCAGTAGAGCCGGCTTCTCGACGCACAATCTCAATGCCGCGTTCGCGTAAGAGGTCGAGCGCCGAAGGGGTTAACTTTGCCCGAGGACACAGTTCTACTGCGCGCTCAGAGCCCAATCTATCCTGTAGCACCTGTGCTGTAACGACGGAATCATCTATGCGAATCATGTTCGTGCTCCCTCTGCAATTGGCATCTCTTTCACGCACCATGCATCATTTTTTTAACGATGTAGCA
>Ga0181585_10001791_pt1 | contig 18962 bp, 15 predicted proteins | sample 071ome_29_FD_132469 | JGI IMG/M metagenome (GOLD analysis project Ga0181585, IMG submission 132469) | Coastal salt marsh microbial communities from the Groves Creek Marsh, Skidaway Island, Georgia - 071407BT metaG (megahit assembly) | ecosystem: Environmental > Aquatic > Marine > Intertidal...
GAGGAGTTTGGAGTTATTATGTGCTAGGGGAACGGGGGTATTTAAGTTAGTGCAGGGTTTGTTACCTTGTCGTTTAACGAGGGGTCTTATTTCACAGCGAGTCATTTCAGAGGGTAGTGTATTAGTGGGAGGGGAGGAGTTTTCGTGGTCTAACGGCGAGGTGATATTGGGAGAGGGGTTGGGAAAGGTTTGGTCGAGTGGTCATGTTGAGATTTACGGGGATTTGGACAGTAGTTATGAGTCTTATGGTTTAGTGAGAGGGGGATTAGGTACGGGTATTTATTTGGGTTTGAGATCTCGAAGTGTGAACGCATTTCGGGTTTTATCAGATGAGTTAGTGGGGGAGTTGAGTGGGGGGTCAACGTATTCGTTTTTGGATTTCGTACCGAGGACGGATTTCGTATTGGGGGATTATTCTTATGGGGGGGGTAATTTCTTTAAGGCGGGTGGTGTTTTGGTGGAGGGCAGGGACGTGGTGTATGAGTTTGGGGACAGGGCATCTCCGAAGATAGGTTGGGTATCTCCGTCAGCTATTTCGGGGGAGTTAAGGGAGTCTACGGGGATATTACCCTTGGGTAATGGTTTGGTATTGGGGACGACTTCAATCAAGTTATCGAGGGGGCTTATTTCGGAGGATTTGGTAGAGGGGTTGGACTACGACTTACCTTTTGAGGGTCAGGGGGGTTATGCGCGATTGATTTCAAACTTAAGTCGTTTAATTTCATCGGGCAGGAAGTCGGAGTTGATTGAGGGTGGCGTGAGGTTATTAGACGGAGACGAGGGGGTTATTTCAGAGGGTTATTATTTCGTCTCACAGCGGGACGGGTTTTATCGTAGGGTGACGGGGGTATCGGGAGTCGAGTTAACTTTGAGTAGTGTAGAGGGTTTAGAGGCGGGTTCTTGGGTGATTTACGAGGGGCAGGAGGAGGATTTAGATTTATCGAGGGCGAATGACGAGTGTTTCTTGGATTTTGCTTTGACGGACGAGCCCCCTGTGAGGTTATTTCACATTTATAATTGGGGGGGTCTTACGACTTTGGGCAGGGCAGTTGGGGGGGGTTCTTTATTTCTGAGGGACTTGGTTTCGGGGGACGAGATCGCAGTAGTGAGATTAGAGAGGGAAGTCTTATTAGACAGGGTGTTACCTTTGGCTTCGGAGCATTATATTTCGGGTTCATTTCGGATTTTGGTCGATGGGATAGAGAACAATGCTTGGGTAGAGGGAGAGGGGGGCTTATTGGAGTTTGACCCTGCGATAGAGGCATCTTCAGTTGTAGTCTTTGAGCCGATTCCGATGTCAGTAGGGGGTAGGGCGGAGTATATTTCGGGAGAGATCGCCTATCCCCCTTTATTTGAGGCGGGTTTTTTGGTGGAGGAGGTTTTTGGTTTTAATCTCACGCCTTCAACGGGGGTGATTACATTTCAGAGTCCTTTAGGAGAGGGTGTTGGTGTAGAGGTGATTTACACACCTGAAGGAGAGACGAGTGCGGTAAGGGAGACGCAGCTTTTTGTAGTGCCCTTTGAGCAGGCAGTTGGTTCGGGCAGGGAGTACAGCTTTAGTACGGGAGCTTATTTAGAGGTTGCCCCTACGGTATTCGTAGGGCCTGAAATAGTTTCTGAGGGTTATGAGGTATTTCCATCGGGGTTAATAAGATTCAGCCAAGAGGTGACTCTTGGCGTGGGTATTTCATATGCTAGGTTGGGTTCTTTGGGTGGTGAATACCAAGTCAAGACAGGCAGTCCTATTTCGTATCCCGAACTAAGAGTGGAAGAGGGTGCAACGGAGATCACTTTTGAGGGGCGTAGTGATTTATCGGAGTTAGAGGTGGGTCATGTTTTGGACATGGGAGATCATAGTTTCTTGGTGACGGGGACTTCGGGGAACGTAGTGAGTATTTCACCACCTGCGCGTTTTGGTTTAAACGTGGGGGGGGTGACGAGGACAAACAAGGCGGGTTTATTTACTTCGGTGAGCGGTGCGGATTTAGAGTCAAAGCCTAAGTCATCTCAGATTTTTATTTCGGGAGACTTTAGGAGCGTGATCTTCAGCAAGAGTGTTTTAGTAATCGAGGGTTCACCTTTTAGGGTGAAGAAGATCGACTTTTTGGAGGATCAGAAGAAGACTTCGGTGGAGGTGTATGGCTATACGGGCGGCTATGAGGGGATAACCTCATTTCAGGTATCTGCGCGACCTGTTTTGGATGAGGGAGACACGGAGTTAAAGCCTCTAGGTCAAGTAGCTACGGATTTAGAATATGTTCTAGTGAGAGAGGAAGGGGGTTTGGGGGTAGCTCTTGTGGATGGTCAGGATTATTCGTTAGACGGACTAACGGGTCAGGTGACACTCCGAAATGGTTATGGGGTAGCAGATGGGGTTAGGTACACATTAAGGCACACGGCGATAGCGGTCGTGAGTCCTGATTATGACGAGAGCGGCTCATTGATTTACCCTAGCTATTCAGCGAGCTTCTTATTGAGAGGGGATGCGGGTTCTTATGTAGCCTTCCCGCTTCTTGCGAAATGCGTCATAGAGACAAGAGATGTCTTTAAGATCCCTGTCGTGAATGAGGATGAGTATGCGGAGCAGGTGTATTCTTACCTTTTACAGAGTTCTTCACAGACTCAGGGCAAGAGAGAAGGAAATGAGGTTCTCCAAGGTCAAGACGGGGCTTCTTTGGGATTATATGAGCCTTTAGCGAGAGACGTTGTAGCTAGAAACAAGATCAGCCATTACAACGCGCTTGTGGGCTCAGTAGATGAGCTAGTGAGTAGTTCTACAGGCAAGGCTGTAGGCGACGGCGATGGAGTATTTAGATTTGAAATCGAGCAGGGAGATGTCAGCTACGTCGCTCCTGGTCTCGAAGACCCTGTGACGAGGGAAATAGAGCCTAGATATGTGGCTTTAGATTATCTCTCCTCTCAAGGCATTTCACTTGATGCGGGTAGTGAATACACGGGTTTATCTGCGACTCAGATAAAGGGGGTGTATGAGGGTCAGAAGGTCTATGTAGAGAACGACATAGACGATTTTGTTCTCACGGGATTAAAGACGAGGAGAGTTCGTAATCTTTTGCCACCTTTTACTTCGGTGGCTTTGATCCCGACCTATGAGCGTATTTACAAGCCAAGTCTTATTTCGAGACTTTATCCTGAGAATGTAAAGGCATACACGAAGCTCTTTGATGGAGATTTCTTTTCAGCGGGTCGAGAAGTGGGGTTGGATTTCATTTCAACTAGAGGTTCAACAATAGGTCAAGTTGAGAATCTAGTTTTAGGTGAAATAGGAAACATCACAAGTATGCCTTCGCTAGAGAAGCGAGGAGCTCGCTTTAGGGTGTATGATTATTCGGCTACGGGTTTCGCAGACATAGCGCCTTTAAGTGCGAACAAGCCGAGCCTAATTCTCAGCGTAGTGGACTTAGATGAGTTCCCTGTGGTCGGGGGGGTTGTTGATACTACGAGGTTCATCACATCAGCGAACCCGAATGGAGATTTACCTTCTGTGGAGACGGGAAATGCGGAGCTTGCTTTTGACGGGCTTTCTGTAGGCTCTGTCTTGGAGTTTGGGAAGCCCAACTCAAGCATGAGAGAAGTAGTCAACACCTCAAGCATTTCAGAAGTCTTAGCGGGAGGTTTTGATTTCTTGACAGACGCTCTCCGCGCCCCGAAATATGTGAAGGTCGAGGCGATTTACGAGGGTTGCGTTGTTGTCTTAGAGGGCAAAGCGGGTCAACTGAAGTACAAGGGCTCCGAGGACACCTTTATCACCGACCCCCCTGTGATGGGAGACACGGTATTGGAGTCTTTTAAGCAGGACATTGGAGAGCTGCTCCCTGCGAATCATTTCTATCGAGTCGGTGTAGATATCGGTTTAAGAAATAAAACGGGGGAGCTGATTGATATTTCACTTCCTTCCATTGAGGACTTGGCTTTTCCTTGGATGGAGATCAATGAGCAGAATGTCCCGCCCCCTTCTTTGTCTGTAGAAGCTCAAGTTCAGATCTCGAACACGAGAGTAGAGGTAGCTCCATTTCCTGCGCTCTTAGGGGAAGCGCGTAATGATGATGGAGAAAACACGTTGCCTTTTATTTCAAGTCTCTCAGAGAGGGTCTTGTTGAAGGACGCAGAAGAGACGATCAACAGTATTTTAAGTCTGAGCTATCAAGACGGGTTGGACACTTACTATCTCTATCCTGATGAGATCACAACAGAGAGTGGTGACGTTGGGGTGACACAGAGGGGCGCGGTCTATGTGGGTCAGAGTCTAACTCCCTATACAGATGGGGAGTTGGCAACAGACGATGTAAAGGCAGGGGACATTGTTCTTATTTCACCCGATGCCGAACATTCCTATCGTGGTTTCATGCAAGTCGCGAGGGTCGGAGATCAAAGGTTCTATGTGCCGAGATTCAAGCACCCTGTCCCCCAAGGGAAGATCCGTTATCGACTTGATACCTATTTCTCCTCAGACTTAGCCAACTCAGGGATCGGCTTATCTATCGACACCGAGTATCTCGCTAATACGAGTGAATACCTCACTAAGTTCTCTTTAGATAAAGATGGCGTGGGGGGCTCAGTCCCAACATTTGATAATCTGATCACATTCGTCACAACAGCTTCCTCTAATCTCTATAAGAACAGCTTTGAAATGACGTTCTATGACTCTAATTGGACTCCTTTCTTATTTCGGTTCTTTTATGACGGCACTACCTCTAACTGGTATCTTGAAGATGGGGATGGGACGCACGTTGCGATTTCCTCTGTTGCTAAATTAGGGACGAATGACGGAGCCCCTTCTGATTATGGCTTTGAGCTAAAGTCTGTGAACAGACCGATTAGTATTTCAAAGTTCTCCGACATTAATAGCTCGAATATTGGTTTAAACCCCAACAATTCAGCTTCATACCAATACGGATTTGTCTCTGCGGCTGAATACAAGATCGACATGGTATTCAATGACAGCTATTTCAATGGGGTCATACAAGGTTCGACAGGGGCTAGTGCTACGGCAGAGATCTTAGAAGACCGTCTTACCTTTAAAGAGAACACTCATGCCTTTAGTGGAGTTAAGATTCTAGGTGGTGGGACTCCGGGAGCACTCACAGTTAATGATTGTGTGATGGTAGATGCCCTTGAAAGAACAGATGGAGCTCTCTCTGACTACCAATCCTTCGAGAATAGCTCCGTATCTCTAAATGACGGGCAACCCTTCTACTTCTATGAGGTAGAAGGGTCTGAAATGAGAGTAGATTCTTTGGTGAAGTCAGGGAACTCTAGTATTTCAGAGTCCGATTTAACGATGTCCATTATGGCAGGCTCACGAGTACAAGAAGACGGCTTCATCTTCGAGGGAGCTGCGCTAATTGAGAATTATAGAGCCGCCGTAGGGATCCCTGAAAACCTCTCCCCCAACTTTATTTCAGTTTCGGGGGACATTTCAAAGGTCGTTGCGGGGGACATAGTTTACGTCAAGGACTCCACAAGAGCAGGTGTTTATCGTATAAGCCAAGTCTCTCCCAACGCTCTTGATGGAGAGAGCGTCTCTTATCGAGTAGGAGGATTACCCCTCGTGACCTCTATTGAGGACAATGGGGATGGTAGCTTTGATATAACCTTTAGTAAATCACTCTTAAACTACGCACAAGATGCGGTGAATGACGGGGTTTATCTCCTTATCTCAGAGGAGGGGGCTAAGAGTGTTGCTGATTATGCGACTTCGGGGGTGCTCGTAGATGTATCTGCGATCTCGGCAGATGGGTTGACGATCACGACAGACTCCGCAACTGACCCCTTAAACCTTAATAATGTTGCCTACACAGAGACATACGAAGAGCTTGTTTTTGAGGGTATGTCTCTTATGGGAGTGGACAAGATACCCTTAACAAGTGTGACTTTAGGTATTTCAGACCTTCCTATTTCATTTACGGTAGATAACTTAGTACACGAGGTGACTGCCGAGGGCGCTGAAGGGGCTCCTTCTGTGGCTACTTATGACGTGCTAAGAGATGCAGGGGGGGTCATTTCCCATATCACTCTAGACCCTAGCCTAGACCCCTTGGTCTTGCCGTATGATACACTCATCTTTGAAGTTTCAGTCTTAAAGGGACTACAAATAGACACTACCTTCCCTAACTTGTCTCAAGACTACGGCGGGACTGAGATTAACTATTTCGGGACAGCGCAAGCCTATGGAATGAAGAACTTACTTCCTAGAGGGAGCTTTGCTGTTGGCGAGGAGTATTCTGAGAGATGTACTATTTCAGTTAGGCGATTGAGGAGATTCTCAGACCTGAGTACGAAGTTGAACGGAGCTCTTTATAATCTCTCTAAGATTTATGACGTTCGTAGAGGGGTTGTTGACACCCTAGTTGAAAATGGTCTTGAGTACACCTTAACAGCAATCCCTGTGGACTCCTTAGGAAATGAAGACGTGACGGGTTATGACACACCTTTAGGCGCGTTCTCTGATTGTGTTAAGGAAGGAGACAAGGTGAGCGTCTATCACTCAGACGGCTCTCTTGCTCTAAGACTGAAGGTCGTCTCAGTCGATACAGACTTGACCTGCACTTATATTTCAGGGGCTCTGCCTGTAGGGGATGCCACTTTTGAAATAGAGACGCGAACAGGGATTATCCCACAAGAGCAATCTTTTAATAAGTTCCTCAAGGGGGCGTTGACTCTCAAGTATGAGGGAACACAAGGGTTTGTAGAGGCAGAGAATGTTCTCAAAGACCGAGAGGGAGTAGATCTCTCTACTCTAGGCATTGAGGCAAATGACTATATCCTGATAGACGCTTATGGAGTCTTGAACCCGAACCTAAATCCCCCCGAATACGGAGCTTCTCGCAGAGGAGACACAGGTAAGAATGGGACAACAGGGTATGTTGCGGGGGTGATTAACCCTTTAGATGATAACAGGGGGGTCTATAAAGTCCTAGAGGTTACGTCAGATGAAATAAACGTAGAGCCTGTCTATACCGCAGAGGGTCTCGCGCCTGCTGAGTATCTTTTAACACCGAGCTTAGATGGCGTGGAGAGTAGACCTCTAAGGGTTACGGCTGAAATGGATGGGAGCGGTTCTTATTTGAGCTCAGACGCTTCTGTAGATGGCTTCAAGTGGTCAGTCTATCGGAAGAAAGATGAAGTGGGATTGGAAATAACAGACACCATGTTATTTCTGAGAGAGCGCACTTTGTCTTGGGCTGAGAAAATCCGTTCTCTTGGGGGGGTGAGAGAAATGACGTGGGTCACTTACGAGGAAGAGAACCTAGTAAGATTCTTAGGCTACGATGACATCTCTTACTTCTCTAACGATGAGATACTGGGGTTGCTTGGAAATGTAGGGGTTTATCCTTTAGACATTCCTTTTGTCACAAGCAACGATGGGTTGAGCATCTTAGACAGGAGATTCTTAGTTGAGAGTCCTCAGCTCTTGCTAGAAGGCTACCTTGATTTAGGCTTTGGATTGCCGACTCTTTTGGAAGGTGGTATTTCATTTATGGAAGCCCGTGAAAAGAGGATTTCTTGGATTAACGTCAGAGTAGGTCTTTTAAGGGGTACGTTGCCGACTGTAGAGAGAGTGGATCTCACAAACCCTAACCTTAAAGCGTTAGAGGACATAAGATGACACAGAAGAATGAAATGGATGATCTCCTAGAGAAATTAAAATCTTTGAAGGGTCTTTTTGAACAGCAACTCTCTTTAGAGGAGGCTAGGAAAAGACAAGCTCAAGCTGAACTCGCTCGCTTAAAAGCGCAACAAAACTTGAGGCGTAAACATGGCTGATATTCCCTCGCCCGTATGGGTCAACCTCGCCACTACGGATAAGATAGATGACGAGCTGACTAAGCTCACTCAAGACCTCAAAAAGCAGGTAGATGGCTTTTATGAGCCAATTGTCGAGATCTTAAGCTTGGCATCACAAGCTTTAGACTTTGCCGCTTCCTTTATTTCAGAGTTTGCCAACCCAATCAAGCTTCTGCTTGATGGCGTGATTCAAACCATACGGGCGATCATCTCTGATATGAGAAATGTTGGGGTTTATCTTACATACTCAGACTCGTTAAAGAAGAACCCTTCTAGTATAGAGCCCTTCAAGGGAAATGGTTGGGTGTCTGCCGAAGCAGAAATTATACAGAAGCTTAGTGACTCCCAAGATAGTACAAGACCTGTCGCGTCCCCTTTAACAAGCGTGATTACCCTAACCGCTTTCGGCGGGGTTGGAGCAGATGACATCGAGACGCTCCTCAAGATTATTAAGAGTATGATGCGATTTATTCGTCTCCTCTCTGCCAAGGGAGTCTCTCTTTACAGACCCCCTTTGATTACAGAAATAGCCGAAGTAAAAAATAACTTCGTTGATGGTGTAGCAGAGGAGCTACCAGCAGGGATTATTTCAACTAGATTCTTGCCTGATGCTTCTAAAATTAAATGGAAGGTCAATAAGCCAAGCTCTCCTGCGACAAAAGCTGACCTTCTTAACTCTATAGGGGTGGCAGCACCTACTTACTTGATCACCGTCTCCTCAAGAGCAATCCCCCTTCCTATCGTGATAAGTGATGAGAGGGGGGGTTATCTTCCTATTAAAGATAGAGAGGGTAAGTTCTTAGACACGAGAATGGCGCACCGAATCCGACCTGATGAGAGACTGCTTGTTCTTAATGAGAATAACAAAACCGCTCCTCTCTCTAATTTCACAAGTGAGACTAAGATATTTCAAGTGCGCCCTAACGTGATCAGAGTAGGCGGTCGAGATATTAAAAACAAAACGGGCGTGTCTTTTTTCTCTGAGGGCGAGTACAGCCTTATCGTTGAATATGAAGATCTGCCCCAAAAGACATGGGACTTCGATAAAGAGCAAGAGGTCAACTCTGACAATTCTTACTCTGTTTCAATTTCAGCGCATGATACAGACATCTTCTTAGGAGATGACATCACATGGTCTGAAATAAACTATAAGAAAGCCCCCGATGTGTATTTTGAGTTAGCTCAAAACACTACGATGATAAATGAAGCATCTCCTAAATTCTCTGAAATTAAAATATTTAATAGGGTTGATAATGAAACAGCCTCCTTCTTCTCTGCGCTCAGAGACTCCTTGTCTCTCTTCTTCATATATCCTGAAAAGACAGATGGACTTGATGTCGCAACGTATAACAGGATTAAATCATTATTAGACATAGATAAGGACTCTATATCTGAACCCGACCCTTCGGTCTTCTCGGCTCGGCTTGGGTATGCGGTGGAAAAGCTACTCGTTCGGAATAAAATCTCCTCAAAAGCTCTCCTCAAGTCCCTGAAAAAAGATGTAGATGCTATTAACAGCCACCCTCTTTCTGAGTATGGATATTCATACATGACCACAGAAGAGGATGCCTTTCAGGCTAAATTAGGCTGGGCAGGCTTGTTCTTCTATATAGACGATACTTTGATACGGAGGGGGGAGGTGAATGAATATTTTGATGAGAGGGGCGCTTATACTTCGCACCGAGACAAGATATTATCTGCTGTATTTCAGAAAAGAGTGAGTCGTGGAGAGGGGGCTTGGTTAAGCTACCGCTTCTTTGAAGATGGCATCCCCTACTTAGAGACTTTCTTTGAGGCGATTTTAGCCTCGGCAACAGTCTTATCTAAAGCTTTTGACGGGGCTGTGGCAAATATACTCGCGCTGATTGAAGGGATACAAAAGAGGATCGAGTTCATACAGCAATTTTTAGCACAGATTAAAGAGGCGATAGACTTTATCCTCAACTTTAGGCTGCCTTCTGATCTTTCTTATTTGATCACGAGCTCGGCAGGAACAGAGGGCTTTATTTCAGACTTGAGTTCCGCTCAAAACAAGCCTATTTCAGAGCCGAACACTTATGGGGTGTACTCCTCTTTTGTTTTTGTCGGGTTGCCCACTATCCTAACCAACTTCCTTATTTCAAAGATGGGGGGTCAAGATCACTTAAATAAGTGGCTGACGGGGTATGATGAAGAAGGAAATGCGATTGTTGGGATTGGTAATGTGGATAGGAGCTGATTTATGAGCTTTGGTTGGAACGTGATGTTCAGAACAGGTTCTTGGCTTGAGTTTAGACGCTTCGCGCTAACTCAACGAAAGAATATGACTTCGAGGCTCAGAGCGATTGACCTAGAAATGGCAAGAATTGGGAGCATCAAAGTCGTATTCGCCCCCTCTACAGAAATAGGTAAGGTGACTGAGGAGAGGGTAGGACTCGAAATACAAGCAGGTACAAGCTTAGGGAAATTATTAAGAGCTTACGTCGCGAGAGGGGGGAACTACTATGATATCTCCATGTTCCTTACGCCCGACTCTTATGAGTATGATGAAAATGGGGTCTATTCAGAGACTCAGCCCTTTGGGGGGGTGGTCTTCCCTGAAGCAAAAGATATGGAAGAAGATACCGCAGGACTTGCAGGAGCTCTGATCTTTTGGAAAGAGCCCAAGAGAAAGCAAGAGACTCAGAGCTCTATTTGGGATAGCGAGAGCACAGATGAGATAGGGGGGAAAGTCTTGGCTTCTCGTGAATGGATCTCTCAAGAGATTAAAGAACTCCGAAATGACTTGGAGGCGAGGATTCTTAAGCTCTGCGACTTGAGAGAACAACTGATGAAAGAGAGATCTGAAATTATAGTACGCGCTGTGGGGGGATCGGTTCCTAGTCTTGAGTATAATCCCGAACACGACTTTGTAGAGCATAACCTCTCTCAAATAGTGTCTGTCTTGGATAGAGACTTCTTTGAAATAGATTCAGAGGGCAAGGTGGACTTTTCAAAGCCGAGAGAGTTCATCACAAAAACATTCCCCACTCTGCTAGAAGATGCCCCCACAGGAGAAGAGAAGCACACCGCACTTTAATCTCTTTATTCTCTTGCACTCCTACTAAAATAGAAGGGTCTTGAAATGCGTCTTGATGATAACGAAATATTTATTCTTACTCTCTTAGATACCCACCACGGGATAGGGCTTAACTTATTTCTAAAGGTTCTCCGTAAGAAGGGTGTCATTTCTGCGGAGAGCTCCCTAACTAACCTAGAGGCAAAGGGCTATGTGGGGACGGAGCAAGCTTTAGACTTGATTTATCTGACACCTAAGGGGACTAAGGTGATTTAATTTCACTAAAAGTTCTTTTTTGTGTAGAAAAAGTTCGCATCACCTGTATATGTAAGTGGGTCTGTGGAGGCAGACTCGATGTTCCTTGATATTCTGCGCTTAATGAAACCTTTAAGCATCCGTAGCTCAGTTGGATAGAGCAGGGGCCTTCTAAGCCCAAGGTCACAGGTTCGAGCCCTGTCGGATGTGTTAGTCTTCTCTGAGACAAAATTTCTCTCTCTCTCTAGGGTTGAGCGATAGTCTGTTGGACAACAGAGAGGACTTCTAAGCTAGTGTAGCTCAATTGGTAGAGCTCCTGTCTTGTAAACAGGGGGTTGTAGGTTCAAGTCCTATCTCTAGCATTAGTCGTTGTGTTCTTGTGGTGAGGACACAACGATGGAGTATGCTTCCTTAGCTTTAGAGCTAAGTCTAGGCTCAATACCTAGAGGAAGCAACCCCTGTCATTTCTCTAGCCTTCTACGGCGACTTCGGTTCTTAAATCTGTACGACCTGGTGGCAACATGAACATGGGTTCATGGACAGTCAGGTAGGGCTAGAGAAATGACAATAGTGCTCAAGTGGTGGAATTGGTAGACACGCAGGATTTAGGTTCCTGTGCCGCGAGGCGTGAGGGTTCGATTCCCTCCTTGAGTATTATGTTTAGATATTTCTTAATGCGAGAATAACTCAATTGGTAGAGTATCTGCCTTCCAAGCAGAATGTTGCGGGTTCGAGTCCCGTTTCTCGCTTCACTAAAACTAAACTTGAAAAAAAGGGGGTTTAAATGGACAACCTCGAAGACTTAAGAGAATTGGTGAACCTTAGATCACATCTGAATGACCTGATAAACATGGTTCATCTATTTTGGTTTTGGCACTTAGTTATTTTCGCTCTCTTTCTTTTCTCGCGAGAGCCTACATTCTTAACCCTTGTAGTTAACCTACTCATTTCACTTTTTCTCTTTAACACGAAAACACATTTCAAACGCCTTCATGCCCAAGTGAGTATGAAGGCTCAGATGATGGTGTTTGAAAACAAAAAGGAGCTCCCATGAGCAGACATGAAATCGTAAGCATGATTGTCGCAGTACAGACATTCTTTATTCTTTGGTTGAGCCTTACCAACCACAACCCTCTTAATTTCACCACATTCTTAACCTTGACGATCATGTCTGTCTTGGTATACGGAGCTCTTTCTAGAGCCGCCTAGCTTGCCCTCTTTATTCGGGGGTGTCTTAATAAGGGCTTGTAGCTCAGTTGGTTAGAGCAACCGTCTCATAAACGGTCGGTCGTGGGTTCAATCCCCACCGAGCCCACCTTCAAGGTCCATTCGTCTAGTGGTCAGGACTCCGGCCTTTCACGCCGGCAACACGGGTTCAAATCCCGTATGGATCAATAGTGTCTTTATCTTACTTCTCTTCTAGGTTTGTCTATTAACATAGAATAAGACATAGGAGTCTTTTATGAGAAGAACAGCGAGTGAAGTCTTAAGAAGCCTCGAAATGAGGGTTGCAACCCTTGAGAAACAGTCAGCCTCTAAAGTTGGTGGTGTTCTCACAATCACTACCGAAAACTTTGAGGGAGATGTCTCTCACGAACATATTAGGCTATCTGGTATTCGTGAGATTCAGAAGGCGGTAAGAGAGCACAACTTAACGAGGGTATTAAGTGAGCCCTACAGAGATGATGAGATTCTTCTTGTTGGTGAGGAAGAAATGATAGGTACTGATGAGGTACGAAAGACACTCAAACTCTCTAAAGAAAGCATCGCTAGTAATTTCGTTGCCAAATTGGGTCTTAGGATGCCAAGGCTAACTGATAGCTAATTATATGAGTGGTCGCTACATCTGTAGAGTTTTTAATTATAAACTGTGTCGTATGATTAGGATTCAAGATCGTATGCGTAAATAAATGTCTTTGAAAGACAGGCTCTATGTCACCTTAGACATAGACCCTTCCTGATATGCCCCCTTTTGAGGACGACCCTCGTAGGGAATGGGTTGAGAACTTCTTAGCGTATAGCCCTAGTGAACTTGCTGAGATGTAATCCTCACACGGTCTAAGGAAGGAACTCAGAAAGTGGTTCCCCTGCGTTTTTTTATTCGTAGGGGAACCACTTTCTATTTAAGGGTTGTTAGCTCAATCGGTAGAGCACCGGACTTTTAATCCGTTGGTTGTGGGTTCGATTCCCACACGACCCATTAAACACGCCACCAAAAAAGAAAGGAGCACATTATATTTGAGAAATAAGACTCCCGCAGAACGAGCCCTAGAGGTGATCTGCGCTAAGGCAGGAGTTCCCTTTGACGAATTTCAAAGACTGCTTGAAAAATCTCAAGGGTTCAACGCCACAGAGCGCATCTTCCCACAAAATTCTTATATGATGGTGAAGGACAGCTATCTCAAGCAGTCTGAAATACCACAAGAAGAATGGGCTGAGTTATATCAGCACATCAAAAAACCTAAACGCAACTTCGGAAAGGGAGACTAAATGACCTTATCGTTGTTAATCACATTCCTAATCTGCTTCATGTCAGGTTCACTTTACCTTTCAAGCCATAAGATTGCTAAGTCCACATGGACTTGGTACTTCGCTGCGGTGGCTTGCTCAATCCCATCCTTCATCAAAGTCTTAGGGGGCTAAAATGGATTTAGAAATCGAAAACGGACACATGATCACCTTCACTACAAAGAGGGTTGGTAAGAAAGACCTTGTACGAGACGGCGGCACACATCGGGGTAGGCACACAGTCAAGGTGACTATGCTTGTCGGTTCAGATTATGCTGACATCGCAGGTCGAGACTTCTTTAAGCTCTACGAGAAAGAGCCTGATGACTATTATGAGAAGGTCAAAGAAAAGTCGGGGCTTGAGTTCGATAACCTGAGCTTTAGTGTGGCTTGGTTCAGTCGGAGTCTTTATGAAGGCTTGTATGAGAGTTCTCGCGGTGAAAACAAGAAGTCGAGGCATGATAAAGCCTACGAACCTCATCCGAGTGGAGTTAGAGGAATCTTAGTCCATAAAGAAACAGGCGATCTCTATATTATGGGTGTTCTTATCAATGAGGAGATCATTGAGCGCGACCCGAATGGCGACGCTCGTAAGGTCGAAAAGAAGCCATCTACAGGGTCACAAAGTTTGATTGTAAAGGCAATCCAAAAGTACTTCCGATTAGTTTCGGGTAAGTGGAGGACTTATAAGTTGCCCGCAGGCACTACGATCAACGGCATCGACACTAAGATTGAAGATGCTGAACCAACTACCGAGAGTGAGGACTAAGAAATGGGTCTTGATCAAAGAGCGTTTGCTCGTAAAGAGGGCGAAGATGAAGAACACATCATGGATTGGAGAAAACACGCTGACTTAGAAGCGTGGATGCACGACCTTTATTATTCTAAGGGTGGCGAGGGTGAGTTTAACTGCGAAGAGCTTTCCCTCACAAAAGAGGACATACTCAGACTTCAAGAGGAGTACACGAAGCTTGAGGAGGGTTATGGGTTCTTTTGGGGTAAATCCAATGACTTTGATAAAGCGAACACCGCTCTGTTCATTATACAGGCTTTAGAATACCTTGAAGATGGATATGAGGTAGTATATACCTCTTGGTGGTGACTGTTTAAGGAGACTCCCGTGACTTCCGAGAAAAGAGATAAGATTCTCCCCTTAAATTACAAGGGGGCTGACAAACCGTTCTTTTCTGAGGAAGAGGTGCTCTCATGGGAGAAGAAATCATTAAGCGCAGAGAGAAAAAAAGACTCTTTAGAAGATAAGGGTAAAAAACCCCACGCTCCTTAAAGGACTTTAGCTTTCTCAAGCCCCCACTTGTCGTAAACAACACATATCTCATCTTCAATTGAAATAAGATATCGTATCTCGTCATCGGGGCGTACTCTTTTCAAGGTAGCTTGTAGCCCCCCGCCACCGTGGGTGACGACACGTTTTCTTTTCGCAAGAAATTGGTTGCGGAGCTTAGTACACGCATCGGGGTCTTTTAAGTCTAAGATCGCCCCATACCAATAATAGCTTCCATTGCTCTCCTCAAATATCTCGGATTCTAAGACTACAGATCCTCGAATCAAAGAGTTCTTTTTGGGGGCTTGTTCTCCCTCTTTGAACGTAAAGTCTGCGTGGTGCATAATCGCGGTTGCTTGTTCACTAGAAAGATCGGATGCCCCAAGTGTTGCCATAAATGCTCTTGGGGTAGTACCCACATTTCCTACGAAATACTTTCTTGTTCTAAGGAGCACCTCGTCCCAAGGCTGTCTCCAATCAATGGAAGCCATTTCATTTAGAGGGATATGGTGCATCTCAGCTTTTGGAAGAAAAGAAGAGAAGGACTTAGAGATCAGTAAGAGCTTTATTTTGTTCATCCACGATTCTCCTGTTTGTAGGACAAACAAAATAAACAAAAAATCAGAAAAGCCCTCTGCTTTCTTTTTTCTTCAGATTAAACGTAGTGCCTAGAAGCTTGCTTTTTTTGGGGTAGAAACCTGACTTGGGCTCTTTTTCGGTATCATTCTTAATGATAATACAGAAGAAACTTCTGCTTAACTCCATCAGTACTTGATCGGTTGTCATTTCAGTTACTTTTAATTCTCCGCCCCCCAAGGGAGTCTCTGAGTTCTTTGAAGTGTCTGCAAAGCAGGGGAGATAAAAAACCTTGCTCTCTGAATCTATTTCAAAATAAAGGCAAGCTACGAAGGTGTCCTTTTTTTTCTCAAGGCTTCTGCTAAAGCCCTCTATAAAGAAGTAGTTGTAACTAAAGAAATGGGCGCAGTATGCAGGGATATAAGCTCTGTCTATTTCAGGTATGCGGAGCTCAAGAGTGGTGATTCCTTTATCTGTGAGACATCTAAGTGCTCCTTCCTTCACAATACAGGAAAGCGCCTCGGATAACCCAATCTTAAAAAAGATTGCCCTTCCCTCTGAAATGTAAACTATAGAAATACCCATGATCGCCCACCTAGAAGTCTAGAGGGTTTTGGGGATAAAAACCCTAAAGGGGGGGAAGGACTCATGGATGCGTTGGAAGTATTCTCTTTGTGCGGTCTGTCTATTTCTATAGCTTTGCTAAGAGTGCTTTATGGGTATACCGACCCTAAAGCATACTTTATTATAGATATAGTCTTAGGACTACTCGCGTTTTTTATTGGCGCGACTCTTTTAAGGTGACAGCATGGAACAGCACATATTCCCAATCCCTATTTCAGTAGGGCGCTACCTCTTTGATGTTAACGGTCAATATGACCCCGTTTCTTGCTCCGACCTCAAAGATAGAATGTTCTCTATATCAGAGGGTCAGCAGATCGACATTAAGACAGTACACCCTGTGTTGGGTCTTGTTGATTACTCTTTTGTGGGTGTCACGGAAGAAGCGGCTACCCCAACATACCTGACTGAAATAGCTCCCTCTCCAATTTACTCTTACTCCACCGCGCTAGAGGCACGAAGCTACAAATACACTTATGAGGGTATCCCTTTATCTGTCACGCAAGTCCCCCCTAAGTCTATCCTCTATGTCTTGGAGTCTAAGAATATTAGGTCTTGCCCTTATGGGGGCTACACCATCTGTCGTGAGCAGACCTATGAGATTGAGGGGGAGATTGCTACGGCAAAAGAAGTATTATTTATCACTAAGAGCGCCCTCTATTCTTACAATCTTTTATGCAACAAAGCGCTCCTCTATTTCAGTTCATAGCTCTCGTTAGACGCTCCCCATCCTCATAATAGCCTGATTGGTAAGAGGACTCGTCTGACTTGATAATCATAGGTACATTCATAGAGATGTACTCTCTGAGCGTCTTTGCGTCACAAGGGTCAAAGACTCGAACCGCCCTTTCTATTTCAGAGAGGGTGATCTGCTTATAATCTACTATAAGATTTTTTGATGCTATTTTCACTTTCCCGTCCCAAGAAATATTGAAGTACCTCACCACGACATCGGAAGCTTTTAATTTTGAGGGGTGCTTTTGTGTCGAATTGATTAAATAGAGACGGTCGAAATCATCAAGTGTTAAATTTTTGTAGAGAAGCCCAAGAGCACGTTGCTTATCTTTTATGAGGACATGGAAGTCTTTGAGGATAGGGGTTAATCGAGTAGCTCCGCCCCCAACCTTCTTCCCTACCCTTTCTAAATCTTCTTGCAACGTGGGGGTCACGTCCCATTTCACGCAACACACCATGTCGGCTAATTCCATCTCGTATATTTCAAAGCCACGCTCATCATCTACAACTAAGATTCTAGTTTTCATAACAGCCTCTGCACACGAGCTAAAACAGATTGCAAACAGCCGAGGGAAGCCTTTTTCTGTGCTTTGATCAAGAACGAATCCAAGTCGAAGTCTAGCTTCGTCTTTCCCTCTAGGACACAGGACTCAAGACTGTCTAGCATCTCACCTCTAGAGAGGAAACTGAGGATTACTTGTGGGTTAATATAAGAGTTCTTAGTCGTTGTGCTGCTCTCATGGGATAAGGCAACTTGAGCTTTCTCATGCGCCCTCTCAAGCATTTCAGTTATGTCGTTTAATATCTTTTGGTGGGCTATTTCAACCTCGTCTTGGGCGTACCCTCTTATTTTCTTGTAGAGTGCCTTTTGCTCAGCTTTAAGGGCATCAAAGACCTCTCTTGTTGCTCTGAGCTTTCGGAAGTCTGTTATATTCAAGTCTCCAAATTTCTCGGTGAAATACTTGCTCAAGTCGTCATAATCAAGCGAGCCAAAAAGATAGCTACCCGCGCTTTTCTGTTTCAGCTTCTTCAACTCTGAAATGAGAACCTCGTCTTTGACAAGAGCTTGGTTCTGAGTCCCTTTCTTGCCCTTAAAAGACAAGACTACATGATCCCCTTTAAATGACACATGATTACCCTTGAGGGAGACAGCTCCAAAGGTTTTCACCTCTCTGCCCCCCTCTACTGCTCGGTTTTTCTTATTTCCTGGTCGAATCCCTGTTTCCATGATGATCGCTGTCGCTAAGGCAGCACATCTCTCCCACTCATCATTAGAAGATAAGTCTTTATATATCTTCTTCTTTATTTCACCCAAGTCTTTAAGGATTTGCTTCTGCGCTTCTATCTTGCGCTCTAAGTTGTAGCTCTCATTATCAAAAATATCTGAAATGCGTTTAATAAATCCGTCTTTGTCTACATCTATTGTGATTTTAGGGGGTAAGAAATTCCTTATCTCTTTGGGTATCACTTCTTTTAGCGATCTTTGAGCTCTTTGCACTCTCTTATTTACATAATGCTTGAGATAGAGCTTTTCTGACTTTTCTATAGCTTCTCGAAGTCCAAGCTCTTTTGTGATGTACTTTAAAAGAAGTCGGATTGTAGCGTTACGAGTGTGTCGCACCGAGTCATTTCCCTCTTGAGTGCCGATTTGGTCATCTAAGAATTTCAGGACTCGTGGGTGTTCCTTCAGAGCTTTTTTTATTTCCGAAGGATCACCTTTCATGGCACTAAGAGATTTCGCTAGATGTCTGAACTTTTTACTCGCTTCTCTAGCGTATCTTTCTTGTGTAGGCATGATTCTCTCTCTTGTTCGGTACTTCTATTGACATCAAATAAAACAAAAAAAGGGGGCTATATGAAGCTGTCTCGGAATTTCCACAATTTCGATGAGTACCTAAAGTACCACAGCGCAAACTATAGTGAATATTGTTTTGGTGGGGCAGACCTTCAGGCTAATGAGTCGATAAGAATGTTCGTCTTCTCAGGGGTCTCCTGTGTTGTAAAAGAGGAAGGGTTTATTTCCTTTCCCGACGAGGGAGTTTACACAAGAGGAGTTTACATTTCAGACCCCCTCAGAGTAGAAAAGACGGCTCTAAGAGTTTCTGAAAATCACCGCCCTCAGTTCTTTCTCCATTGGTCAGA
>Ga0181585_10001795_pt1 | contig 18948 bp, 18 predicted proteins | sample 071ome_29_FD_132469 | JGI IMG/M metagenome (GOLD analysis project Ga0181585, IMG submission 132469) | Coastal salt marsh microbial communities from the Groves Creek Marsh, Skidaway Island, Georgia - 071407BT metaG (megahit assembly) | ecosystem: Environmental > Aquatic > Marine > Intertidal...
ATCTGCTAATTCATTTTCAAAAGCATCAACATTTGGTCCTAATGGAGCAATCCAATTTGAATCAAATGCATCTTTTACAAAAATTTCCTCAGATTCACCAATGTCTGGTGTTGAAAGTAAAATTTGTTTATCTATTTCCTTTCTTAGAAAAAAATCAACGACAATTTTATTTTTATTTAGCACTGGAATATGATCAATATAATATTGATTCATTAATCTTAATGCATGAGAAGGGCTACAATTTTCTTCAACGGTTACAGAGTTTATATGTGGAAGTTCGTGAAGATTAGATGATAGATTTTTGCCACTTAATATATATCTTCTTAAATCTCCATCAGTAATAGTTCTTTCAAAAATAAAATCTTTATTTACTAATACAATCAAACCAAAAGCGTTTTCTTGAATTTTTTTTAAGGCTTCGTCAATTGAAGAATTCCTAAATATAAATAAATCTTGTATTTTCATTTATTTCAATAACTCTAATAAGTGTTAATTTTATTCAAAATATTTTTTTCAATATTTAATGATTCCAATAACTTTGTTATTTTTAAGGATGTATTAACTTTGTAATAAATATTATTCGTTTTTAATTTTTTTTGGTTTAATAATTTTATAACTAGCTTTTCAAGTTCCGCATCTTTAAATTTATCTGAAAGATCATAAACATTTCTATTTCGTGCTCGTAAATTTTGCCTTAATCCAATATTAATAACTGGCAAATCAAATGATGCAGCCTCAATAATTCCTGAACTTGAATTACCAATCATGAATTTTGAATGCTTCATAAAAGATAAAAAGATTTTTCTATCTAAATTAGTATTAAATCTCACAAGTTTATTTTCTTTATAATAATCAAGGTATTTTTTAACCATCAAAGATCCTGCATCTGAATTTGGATAGAGTACGATTATTTGTATTTTTAATTTTAAAAGTACTTTAAATATATTATTTATAACTATAAAATTTAAATTATTAGTATATTCTGGTACTGGATGATATATAAATAGAGCAATTTCGAGGTTTGATTGAAGTTTAAATAAGGAATATAAAGAACTCATACTTAATAAATTTTTCTTAATATTTACTAAACCAGGTGCCCCAACATTGTAAATATTGCTTGTTTTTTCTCCCATTTTTTCTAATCTATTTTTAGAATCAGCATTAGAAACAAAATGATAATGAGATAATTTTGATATTGCATGCCTAACTGATTCATCTATAGTGCCAGATCGCTCACCGCCATGAATGTGAACTATGTTAATACCTTGATGAATCGCCGCGATAGCTCCACCCAGCATTTCACCTCTATCTCCTAAGAGCACAAGAATATCTGGCTTATTTTTTTTAAAAAAAGTTGAAAGCTCATGAATAATTTTTGCTATATTTTTAGGAGTTATCTGCGCATCATTGGTTCTCTGATTTTCAACATATATCTTTTTACATATTTTAATTTTACTAGCATAGATATCTTTTACAGTATAAGAAAATTCTTTACTGAGATGTGTTCCGGTTACTATGATTGATAAATCAATATATTTTGATGAATTAATTACTTGTAAAGTTTCAGCCATTAATCCGAAATCAGCTCTAGTGCCAGTTATATAAAAAACTTTTCTTGTCAAAATAAAGTAAATCTCAGAAATTAAAGTGCATAGTAAAATTCAAAAAAATTATATTGTGCTATTCATAATTTAATAACCTGATCAATTTCAAAGTCTTGATTAGCCCTCTTACCAATTAAATTTTTCCATTTCATTGGATTTATTCCACCTCCAGATCTCTTTGTTGTTAAATTCTGATTTGTAAATATATCGCCTTTATAAATTTTTTTTAATGCAACAATATATTTTCTGGCAAATTTAATATTTTTCCTCTCAGTTTTGGTGGGTTTTTTTTTGTCACTTCCAATTGCTAATTCAATATTTCGTATTTCAGCTACCATTTTTTTAAATTCAACTGGATTTAAACTGGCTTTATGATCTGGGCCTTTCATATCTTTATCTAATGTTAAATGTTTTTCAATTATTTTTGCTCCTAAACCTACAGCTGCAATAGGTACAGATATTCCATTAGTATGATCGGAGTAGCCAAAATTTAATTTAAATTTTTTGTGTAAGGCTACCATTGATAATAAATTAACTTCATTATATGGACATGGATATGCTGATGTTGCGTGCAATATTGATAAGTTATTTTTTGTTGTACCATTTTTTAAAATTAGATTAACTGCTGATTTTATTTCATCTAAATAAGACATACCTGTCGATAAAATAATTTTCTTTTTAAGTTTTGCTATTTTTAAAAGTAATGGATAGTTTGTTATGTCTCCACTTGAAATTTTATAAATATTCAAGCCAAGATTATCAAGGAAATCAACGCTGTCCTCATCAAAAGGGGTTGATAAAAATTTTATTTTTTTAAAACAACAATAATCAAAAATTTGAATGTGTTGACTTTTAGTTAACTCAAGTGACTTTAACATTTCATATTGAGTTTGATTTTTTAATGAGTTTTTATTTTGATATGGCGCCTTTTTTGTATTTTTACAAACTATATTTTCTGTAACAAAGGTTTGAAATTTAATAGCATCAGCATCACAGTCCTTAGCTGCATCAATTAATTTTTTTGCAATAACTAAAGAACCATTATGATTTACTCCTGCTTCAGCAATTATGAAAGTTTTCTTCATCTTTTTGTGTAATAAATTGATCCTGCTTTAATAAATGAATTATTAGGTAATACTGAAGCATTTACTAAAGTAGCATTACTTCCAATAAAAGATCCTTCTCCAACTTTACAATTACCATTTATTATGGATCCAGTTGATATATGGCAATTATTTCCAACATAAGAATCATGCTCAATCACTGAATTAGTATTAACAATACAATTTTTACCGATAATAGCATTAGAATTAATAATAGCGCCGTGCATCACAATTGAACCATCACCAAGTTTTGAGTTTTTTGAAACATAAGCTTTTGGTGAGATAATTGAGGGGATGATAAAACCTAATTCATGCAATAAACCAAATGTCTCAATTCGCTCTGCTATAGTTTTTATCTGTCCAAATGTAATAAATGCATACTTATAATATTTTATTAATTCGTCAAGATTTGAGTAACCCCCAAGAAATTTATAGCCTTGTACATTACTAATTTCATTTAAATCAACAACACCCGCAATATTAAATTTATTTTCTTGTTCAATTACATCAATGCATGAAATGCAATGACCTCCTCCGCCAATTAAAATTATATCTTCTTTCATAATTGTTTTAAAAATTATAGAGAAAAACCATCGTCAATGACTAGATTTTGTCCTGTTATAAATTCTGAAGTATCAGATAGTAAAAATATTAATAAATTTGAAATATCCTGTGGATCCAGCAAACCTTTTTTTGAACAAAAAGAATTGTAGGACCTTATAAATTTTTTTGGTTGATTGTTAAAAATACCGCCAGGACTTATAGAATTGACACGAATATTATATTTCTTAAAGTACTGCGCGAAATATTTTGTTATATGATTAATTGATGATTTAATTGCTGCATATTCGATAGGCATGTTCATGTTCGTGTTTTTATATATTTCAAATCTTGGAACTAAGTCGCCATAGATTGAACTTAAATTGATAATATTCCCAACTTTTCTTTTTTTAAAATAATTACCAAATTGTTGAGAGGTTAAAAAATACCCTCCCACATGCATCCCTAACATTTTAGTAAAATCATTAAACGTAATTTCCTCAACTTTCTTTTTTCCATAATTTTTAGTTTTTGGATATGCATTATTTACAATAGCATCTATATAGCCATACTTTCTAACAACTTTATTAATTAGTAATTGAATAGATACTTTTTTTGTTATGTCCATTTTTGAAAAATAAAAATTATCTTTGTAATCAGTACTCATTTGCCCTATAAAATCATTATTTTTTGTCAAACTTATATCTGTTAGGATGGCAATACCATCATTTCTAAGTATATTTTCAATAAATGATTTACCAAGAAGCCCAAGGCCTCCGGTAACAACAATAACTTTATTTTTTATGGTCAATATTTATCCTAAAATTCTTTTAAAATAACTAATTGTTTCTTTCAAACCATCATCAAGAGTTATTTTTGGTTTCCAATTTATTTTTTCTTTGGCATAAGTTATGTCAGGCTGACGCTGTCTTGGATCGTCTGATGGTAAAGGTAAAAATATCAGTTTAGATTTTGAGCCTGTTAATTTAAGAACCTTTTCTGCAAGTTCAATAATTGTAAATTCAGCATTATTGCCTAGATTTATTGGTCCATTAGTATGACTATCTGAATCCATAAAGCTAACAATACCTTCAATGAGGTCATCAACATAGCAAAAACTTCTTGTTTGCTTACCCTCTCCATATATTGTAATGTCATTTCCAGAAATTGCCTGAACGATAAAGTTACTTACAACTCTCCCATCAAATGGATTCATTTTTGGTCCATAAGTATTAAAAATACGCGCCACTTTTATATCAATATTGTATTGTCTATGATAATCAAAGAATAATGTTTCGGCACAACGCTTACCTTCATCATAGCAACTTCGAATACCAATTGGATTGACTCGACCCCAATATTCCTCATTTTGTGGGTGGACCTCAGGATCACCATAAACTTCAGAAGTTGATGCTTGAAAAATTTTTGCTTTGACCCTTTTTGCAAGTCCCAGCATATTAATTGCTCCATGAACGCAAGTTTTTATTGTTTGAGTAGGATCCTTCTGGTAATGGACTGGACTTGCTGGACAAGCTAAGTTAAATATTTGGTTAACCTCTGAGTAAAAAGGTAATGTAATCTCATGCCTTATGGCCTCAAATGATGGATTTTTAAGAAATTCAAAAATATTTTCTTTTGATCCAGTTGAATAATTATCGATACACAAAACATCATATTTTTTTTTTAAAAGAGCTTCACATAGATGTGAGCCTAAAAAACCAGCGCCTCCGGTAACTAAAACTTTATTTTTCATAAAATTACTATCTCTATTTAAATTTATATTGTTCTAATTTATCTTCTTTTGTTAATTTATATGCATCAAGACCAATGGTCTTCTCTCCAGGTCTTGGAAATACAAATGATACAACCTCATTAAGAAAACCCATCTTAGCACCTGAATGATATATTCTTTGAACCAGATCGATATCCCAAACCTTATTCCAATCCTTGCGCCAGCAATTTAGATTATATTTCATAGTCTTCAAATATGATCGGTATAGCCAGGTAGATACACCTCCAATCTTTACACTGTTAACGCTTCTCTTTCTAGTATAATGTTCGTCTAATGCCATTTTGGGTTCAACAATTTTTCTAACTCCAAATCTTTCCTCCTCATAAAGAGCAGACACAAACTCATAATTACCCTCTATGGCGAAATTTAATAACTTTTCAATATGATCAATTGTCCAGGTATCATCATCATCTAAACGAGCGATCCAAGACCCTGTTGCAAGCTCCATGGCTTTATTTGCAGGCGCTGCACCACCGACAAACCAATGATTTTCAACAGTTTGAGGGTAATGTCTTTTCCTTTTTTTCATGTTATAGAATTTCAATCGAGGATCTTTGACTTTGGATAGCAAAATCTCAGTATTATCTGTACAACAATCGCCTACAACGATGATTTCAATATTTTTATAAGATTGCGACAAGGCTGATTTTATAGCCCGCTCAATCAAGATCGGACCTCTATTAAAAGTAGGTATACATATACTAACCAATGGTTTTTTGATTTTATTTGCATATTGATTACGATACATAAAACGGCCATATATCACAATCAAAGGCTCTAATATCAAAAATCTAAATTTATTGAAATTAGTTATTAGCTTATCAATAATTGTTCTTTGGTAACTCATTCCAGTTTTAAAAGTTAACGTAAATATTCACCACCATTGATGTCAATACATGACCCATTTAAATGCCTCCAGTGATCTTGGCAAATGTCAAAAATTATTTTAGATAAATCATTAATATCAAGAAATTCTCGGGAATGTATAGCGGAAAGATGTATTTTTTTTACTTCATCATTCATTGCATTTGTCATAGTGCTATTATTGATAGGTCCAGGTGCAATTGCATTTATTGTGGAGCCTGCTGGAAGGCTGCGAAGTACCGATTTTACAAATGATAGAAGCGCACCTTTTGAAGCAGCATATATTGGATCAAAACTCCCTTTTTGCGCAGCTATTGAAGACAAAAAAATTAATCTAGATTGATCTGTTAATAAGGGTAGAATTTTTTTTATTAATTTTACCTGGCCAATAAAATTTACTTTAAAAACTAAATCAATATCATTGTCACAATAACCTGTAAGATTTTTTCCACCAATGTTACCTGCCAAGGAAACCATGGCATCAATCTTAATATTATTTTTAAATAAAAATTCACAAAAATTAGCAATACTGGAATTATCATTTAAATCTAGATGATGAAATTTGATATTTCCTAGGGGCTCAATATTCTTATTGTTGGAAAAATATGTCGCATAAATTTTATATCCATTCTGCATAAAAATTTTATATACGCTATTCCCAAGACTTGAGGTCCCTCCTAGAAGAATTAAATTTTTCATATTGTTACCTTAGTGTCTTTCCTTCAGAATTAACTCCAATTATATCCAAAGACTTACCATTAAAAGTTTTACCAATATTTATTTTTATCCACTTTAAAATTTCAGATGCATATCTTGGTGCACATATAATTAATAAAGATGCAGACAAGAGTTCCTCTTTACAATTTATTGGTTGTTTTACAGGTAAATTATTTAAAATTAAGTCATCTTTTCTTCTTGGATCAGAGTCTAAGATAATAATATTTTTTCTCACATTAAAATTTCTTAAAAGAGATCTCATTAAATCAGTTACGCCCCATAAAACAATTTTTTGTCCATTTTCAGAAAGTTTATTAACTTTTTTTGTTAATAATTTTAAAAATTTATTATTTTTTTCTATTTGTTTTAAACCACCCAGAATATATTTCTTTGAATCACTATATTCATTTTTATCTTCAGATTTTAATTTTTGAACATTCTTGTTTTTTTTAAAAATTGCAACAAAACCATAAGGTCTACTAGCATTATTATCAAACTCAATTAAATGAAAGCCTACTTGAAATGCAATTCTTGATAAAGATAATATTGTAAAATGATTTACATGTTCCGCCTCTAAGAGTAATAAGTTTTTTGGGTAAAGCGCGAGATTTGGAACTTCGCAAATCATAACGCCATCACTTTTTAAAGCTTTATAACAATTATTTAAAAATCCTTTAATATCAATTACATGCTCTAATACATCATAATGAGCTATTACATCTACAGAATCATTAAATTTTTCAATATTATTTGATTTATTTTTTAATTCTTTTGAGACTTCAATTGAATAATGGTCTTTAAAAAAATCATTACATTTATTATGAAACTCAAGAGGGGCATCTCCACCAATCTCTATAAATAGTCCATCTTCGACCTTATATTTTTCTAAAATGCGAAGCCTTTCGTCAATTGAATATGGAAGACTAATCTCTTTATAACCTATATTCCCATCCTCATAATATTGCTTCAATTGCTTCTTATTTGGAGCTGGAGAACAAAAACAGAAACCACAATTTCGACAAATTGAAACATTATTTTTAATAATCCAAATGTAATTTCTTCTTTTAATTGTCGTTTTATTTTCCCAAATTAAATCAAAATCATTGGTACCACAAGATTCACAGAATCTTGATTCAACATCGAATATAATGCTTTTTATTTTTTGCAAAAAAGATCTCTTTTTCTATAGATAAATTAAAAAAATATATTTAAGCTAGATAAATAGTTTAACTGGCAATAATTAACAAATATTAATAAATTACTAGATGTGTTTTACCTTTTTTTTTTGATTATTTCATCATAAGATCCTGATCTATTAATCTTTCCATCATCAACCTCAATAATCAATGAACAATACTTTAATGTAGTCAATCTGTGAGAAATTAATATTAATGTTATATTCGGGTCAATATTAAAGATACTATCTATCACTTTTGCTTCAGTATAGTCGTCGAGAGCACTAGTTGCCTCATCAAATATAATTAAATTTGATTTTTTGTACAAAGCTCTTGCTATACCAATTCGTTGTTTTTGTCCTCCTGAGAGTCGAATGCCTCTCTCACCAACTATTGTGTCATATTTATTTGGCCATGAATTAATTGTATCTTCAATTTGAGCACTCTCAGCACAACGATATGCCAATTCATAATCAATTTCTTTTTTTGGTACGCCAAGAGCTATATTTTCTATGATTGATGAATCTGTTAAAAAAATATTTTGTGGCACATGGGCAATGTGAAGCTGCCAAGATCTATAGGATCTTGGGTGAATTATTTTATTATCGATTAAAATTTTACCTCTTTGAGGAACTAACAAACCCATAATAATATCAATTAAAGTACTTTTACCACTTCCAGTTTTGCCAATTATTCCGACCCTGTCACCCTTTTTAATTGTGCAAGATAAATCTTTTATTATCTCTTCACCATTATCTGTATATTTAAAATGTAAATTCTTTAATGTGATATTTTTAAGGAAATTTATGGGCTTAGGTTTTGGTAATTTATAGTAATCTGGAATTGATTGATTAAGAAAATATAAGATATCCTTCAAAATTTCACTACACCCTAAAATTGATGTCCAGCTTTGATAAATTTGTTGAAGAATCGGCAGTAATCTTTGTGCGGCTAATGCAAAAACTCCTAGTATTGGTATGGCAGCATTTATTCCATCTGGTCTCAATGAAAGATAATAAGCTAATGAAGTTAAAATTGTTATTCCTAATGCCTCAACAATAAATCTAGGGGTTTGCCCGATAATTGAAATTCCAGCTTCAGCTTTTCTTAATGGTAAATCTACTTCCCGAAAAATTTCACAATACGTTTCTTGATTACCATCAATAATCACATCTCTTATTCCACCGAGGCCTTCTTGTAATGACTGTATTAAAGCATTATGTTTATGGCTTACTTTTAAAGCATTAGAAATTAGTTTTTTTTTATTTAAATAAAATACAATTCCATAAATAGATGCAAAACCAAATAATGTGCTTAATGCAACAAGCGTATCAATAAATAACAAAGTAATTATGATTGCCAATAAAAGTATTGATGTGCTAAAAATTAGTAAAGCTGGCAGAATAACTTGTGTAACCACCATGCCAGTTTTATTTACAATTCCAGTAATAAATTCACTGGAATTTTTAGAAATAAGAGTTAAATAAGGTAAATGTATTATATGCCGATAACAAGCAATGCTAATATCTGCGCCTATTGCATAACTAAGGCGTGTTTGAGACCATACTAAAACCAAACGAACTAATCCGGAAAATATAACTGCAGTTATAAATAAAACTGTCATTGCAAAACGAAGGTCGTGAGAATTCTGGATATTAAATTGATTAAAAATTGGTAAAAGTAATTGGGATTCTAAAATTTTTTCAGGGGCAGTTAGTGCTCCTAAAAAAGGAATGACAGCTCCTAGACTTATAACCTCTACTAAAGAAACTAAAATAATTAATAAAATTAAACAAAAAATTTGGAATTTTCTACGACCATTTATATGATTCCAAAAATTTTTTAAAAGAAAAAAAATTGATTTGTTACCCAATTATCTTGATTCCAAAAATGCAAGACTCTTTTTGGCAACACGATCCCATGTAATTCTTTTTGTCCAGATTACCCCATCTTTAATAAGTCTTTTTCTTTCATGAGTCATATCCATCGCAATTTTTAAAGTTTTTGAAGTGCTGCTAATATTTTCTGGATTATTTATAATTAATCCATTACCACCAATAGTGTCCTTAAGCAATCTTGATGTAATTACCGGGGTACCAGACTGCATTGCTTCTTTTAACATTAATGTTTCCCCGTCAACAGTTGATGTACAAATATAAAAACGTGAAGCATGATAAATTGAAGGTAAGTCATTATCATCAATCCACGGAATATAAACAGCTCTCTTCTCTTTAATTAAATCTTTCATTAACCCCTCAATATCAATTTTTGGATTAGTACTATTTCTTCCAACAACGACTAAGGAAAAGGTTTTATAATCATCTTTTAATAAATTAAAAGATTTAATTATTACATCAACATTTCTTCTGTTATGTATAACGCCCATTGAAAGAATAAAATTACTTGGAAGATTATATTTTTTATTTACATCACGGATTTTTGTCATATCTAATGAAGTATTAAATCTTTTATCCGCAGCCAAAGCAACAGTACAAATTTTATTTAAAGGAACTAAATAATATTTTGCGATTTGTTCTGCATCAAATTTTGAACAAGTAATAACACCATTAGATTTAAGACATGCTTTTCTTGAAAAAAAACCGAGAGAAATCCTATGGATCCAATTATAGTGATCAGGATTTGTGGAATAAGAAATATCCCAAGCCGCAACAACAGTTTTAATCTTACCAATACTTAAAGGTGCGGAATACCATGTTGCAAAAAAAATATCTAACATATCCTTTTTAATCTGAAGTGGCATTAATATTTGTTCAGCCAAGATCCGATGTGAGCGAAGAAAAGAAGGTCCTTTTAGTAACCTTAATTCAAAAAAAGGATTTTTTAGAAAGGAATCATCTGGAATAAAGTTTTGAAAATATAAAATGAATTTATGTTCACTTGAAATATTTGGCCAAATTTTAAGCATATTAATTAGATAACGAGCAACCCCACCTCTACCCCATTCCAGACATCTAGCATCAACACCAATTCTCACAAATAAATTCCTAAAAAAAATACATTTTATGATAAATAAAAAACATATTGAAATCTCATATTAAAATATATGCAGAAGTTTAAAATTAATACATTAATTTAAGATTTTTTCAAAACAATATATTGAGTATAGTACCAACTTTTAATAAATTTATTTTTTACTAAATAACCAAAATCTGACGATACATACTTCCATAATTTTGAAGGGTAAGGATTAAAAGCGCCGGAATCAATATAACAAAAACCAATTTCCTTTAGCTCCCTTATAATTTCTTTTGTTGATTTTCTTTGAACATCCATTTTCATCTGTTTTCTCAAAGCAGAATAACCACCCCTGATTAACCAAGGGAGATAAACTGCTGAAAAAGGTCTATAGGTATGATGTGTTAAAAATAATAATGCATCAGGTTTTAAGGATTCATAAATTTTAGTAAAAATTTTAGTGAAATTTTTATTATCAACTAACTCTATAAGAGCAATTGCTATTGCATAGTCATAATAATTTGATTTAACTTTTAAAAAATCTTTACTATAAAGAAGTCCCTTGAATTCTGATGAATTAATAATAGCGTTTTCTTTTGAATAATAAAGACATTTTTTTGATGTATCGATACCAGTTATGTTTGATCCTGGAAATAAACCAAAAGACCATAATGAATTTCCACAACCCCAATCTAAAATATTTAGTTTTTTTTTTGGTCTATTATTTATATAGTTGAGAATAATTTTTTTCATAGTCAAGAAATTCAAAGATGAAATTTTTGTTCTATTAAAATAATCCTCAGCAAGAATTGGATACAGTTTTTCACCCAATTCTGCTGCAAATAGATTTTTATTATCTTTCATAATAATTTTTTTTGTTCATTTATATCAGCATCAATCATTAGTTTTATAAGATCTTTAAATTTAACTTTTGGATTAAAGCCAAATTTATTCTTAGCCTTAGAGCTATCACCGATAAGTTCACTTGTTTTAGTTGGCCTAATAAAATCGGAAGAGGTCTTTAAAAATTTTTTTGGATCTAAATTTAAATAATCAAATGCCACTTGAACAAATTCACTAACTGTATGGCCATGCCCAGAAGCTATAATATAATCATCGGCTTTATCCTGCTGCAGAATTGACCATGCTGCTTCCATGTATTCTTTTGCATACCCCCAATCAATCTTTGCACTAAGGTCTCCTAAAACTAATGAATTTTGTTTACCAAGATAGATTCTCGCAACGCCTTGAGTAATCTTTCTTGTAACATACTCAGGTGTTCTTCTTGGTGATTCATGATTATATAAAATTGCTGTTGAAGCATGAATTCCGAAAGCTTGGCGATAATATCGAGTAATATAATAAGCAAATGTTTTACCAACAGCATAGGGGCTTTGCGGATTAAATGTAGTCATTTCATTCTGAATTTTATTATCTGATATTCCAAACATATTAGATGTGCATGGTTGAAAATATCTAATCTTTGGATTTAATTGTTTTATTATTTCTAAAATACGTCCTACTGCAGCTCCAGTAATATCTGAAGAATATCCAACCATATCATAACTCCAACGAACATGATCTTGATCTGCTTCATTATATATTTCACTTGGATTTACTTCATTTATAATTCTATAAATTGAGGTCGGATCTAACAAATCACCGCGATGCAAAAAAAATCTTTTTTGAAAGACATCCTCATCATTTATAAGATGGTCAATATTTCTTGTATTTCCGGTAGCAGATTTACGATATAAGCCATGAACTTCATAGCCTTTTTCCAACAGAATGTCAGCTAAATAGCTTCCATCTTGCCCAGTAACCCCAAATATAAGTGCAGTATTTTTAGTATCGCTTTTCATTTTATTAACTCAATATAAAAATTTAATTTTGAATAATTAGTCTTTTTGGTAGGTGGTTAAACCATTTCCAGGAAGTGTGATCTGCATTTAGCTTAATATTTTTTTCAACATACACTTTGGAAATATTTGTTTCAAAAACAAGACTAATTGTATGATAAATTTTTTTTTCAAATGCATTTGTATCAAAACAATCCTCATAATAACCGACAAATTTAAGATCATTTATCTTTAAATTCGCCTCTTCGATAACTTTTCTTCTACAAGACTCTTCTATAGTTTGTCCTAGAAAGACTCTTCCACCAATAACCCACCATTGATTTTTTAAAGGTTCATTTTTTCTTGAAAGTAACAAGTAATTTTTATTTTCATTTTTTACAATGACATCAACGCACAATATTGGAATGTTACTGATAATTTGTTTGTAAAAATTTTGGGCAATCATCATACAACCCTAAATTCTGGGAGTGGTACAATAAATTTTCCTCCTTTTTTACGCCATTCACTTTCTCTTTCATAAAACTCATTAAAAAAAGCCCATGGTAAAACAAGAAAATAATCAGGCTGTAATTTTCTTGCTTCATCTTCAGAAATAATGGGTATTCCAGTCCCAATAGTATATTTTCCAACTTTCTCAGGACTTCTTTCTGCTGCTGCCGTAATTAAATTGGCATTTAACCCATAATATTGAAGGATTACATTTCCTTTAGTTGAGGCTCCATAAACATAAACTTTTTTGCCTTTGCTTACTTCATCCCTTATAAACTGTACACACTTTTGTCTATTATCATCGACTCTATACTTAAAATCATGGAGGTCATTTAAGGAACATTGCTCATTAAAACTTATGCTACCGTTTTTAAGATGACGTGCATAAATCCTATAACTTCCGCCATTTATATTATTTTCTTCTACTTTAAAAATCTCTAATTTATTTTTTTCAAACATATACTTTAACGATTCATAAGAGTAATACTCAATATGTTCATGACAAATATTACCTAAATCATTTTTATTTAGCATGGAAGCTAAGCACATCAATTGAGCAACAAATATTCCGTCTTGGGACAAAGTTTCTTTAATGTCATTGATAAATTTATTAGGATCATCCAAATCATAAAACATGCCTAAAGCGGTTATTACTTTAGCTTTGCCAATTTTCCACTCTCTAGCACACTTATCATATGCCTCGCTACTCCAAAAATCATGCATTACATATTTAGCATTTTTATTCAGCATATTAATCAAATTATTTGCTGGCTCACATCCAACAGTAATAATATCTTTGTTTATAAAGGAAGAAAGTAAAGTGCCATCGTTTGCACCAATGTCTAAAACTACATCATCTTTTTTTAACTCAACCATTCTTTCAATATTTTCAGCTACATCGCGTAAGCCATCTCTCATGGTTTGTGTTACCCCTGAACGATACCAATAATGCCGAGTATATAAAATTTCTTGCGGCGCTGTATGTCGCAGCTGAATCAATGAACAATCCCTACACATAACAAGATCTAATGGTGCTTTTATGCCAGATTTAATTTTATCTTTATCAACAAAATCATTTATGTATTGCTCTCCGAGTGAAAATGCTTCTTCAAGATTATTTGAAGAACATAAACGACAAACATTATGCTCGATGATTTCCAAATTCTTATCAAAATTCACTATATTTCCCTCTCTAAAATTTTTTTTACATGATCAACTACAAATTTAATATCTTTTTTTCTTAAATTTAAACTTGATGGTAAATATAAACCTTGTTTTGAGGATTTTGTAGTTACAGGGAATTTTTCACCTTTATACCAACCTTTTTCTCTAAGTGCTGGTTGCGCATGAAGGCCCACAAAAAAAGGTCGTGTTCCAATACCAAAACTTGAAAGTCTCTCCATTAATTTTTTTGCATTCAATCCAGTTTTTTCATCAAGTTCAATTGCATACATCCAGTAAACCATTCTTGCCCATGGCATCTCTATTTGTGACTTAATACCAGGTACTTTTGAAAAATAATCTTGATAAATAGCGCCATTTTTTCTCTTTATTTCAACAAAATCATGAATTTTTTCTAACTGAGCAATTCCAAGTGCCGCTTGAATATTAGTCATCCTTAAATTATTTCCTATTTCAGTATGAAAAAATCGACGATTTTTTTTAAAACATAAATTTCTATAACTTCGAGCTCGTTCAGCGTATTTATTGTTGGAGCTTAAAACCATCCCACCTTCCCCAGTAGTTAAAATTTTATTTGCATAAAAAGAAAAGGTTGAGATATGTCCAATACTTCCGCACTTTCTATTTTTAAAGAGTGCTCCATGAACTTGGGAAGCATCCTCTATAATTACTAAATTATACTTTTTAGCTAAATATAAAATCGAATCCATATTACAAGGATGGCCATACATATGAACGGCCATAATTGCTTTCGTTTTTTTTGTTATCTTCTCTTCAATTAAATTGGTATTAATGTTCCATGTTAATGGCTCAATATCAATTAATATTGGTTTTGCACCAAAGCGTAAGGCAGCTATTGCACAGGAAATTATTGTAAAAGATGGCATTATAATTTCATCTCCATGTTTTACTCCAATTGCAAAAAGAGCAGCTTCAAGAGCTGCTGTACCATTAGTGACGGCTACTGCATTCTTCATGCCAATAAAATCAGCAAAAGAATCTTCAAATTGACTTACAAAAGGACCATCAGATGAAATCCAACCCGAATCAATACATTGATTTAGTAAATCTTTTTCGCGTGCGCCTAACTGCGGAACATTAACAGGAATCATTATTTTTTTTATGTTTTTATTGGGTCAAATCTAAACTTATCTTGGTCGCCAGCATAAGGACCTTGTTTAATTTCATATAAAATCGCAGGCTTTAGAATTTCAAAGCCATGGCCCCCAGCAAACAAAATTAGCCAATCTCCTCCATTCAATTCTTTGCTTTTAACAAAAGTTTTTTCATTATAATAAAAATCTACCTTTACTTTTCCAGACTTAACAAAAAGTATCTCTTGAGTATTTTTGGTAACCCTTTTAATTTGAAGATGCTTATGAGGTTTAATAATGTGCCCTGAAGGATGTTTCATGTATGCCATCTCAAGATTTTGTTTACCATCAGTAAAAAAATGTATCCCATCAGCTTTAAAATTTTTAAAAATTATCATTCCCAATAAAAGATTTTTATAACAGATTTTTTCTATCAACTTAAATATTCCAGTTTAAAATAATGCTATTCAAGAAATTAATTTTCCTTTATTTGAGGCAATTTCACAAGCTAGATCCCCTATTCTTTTACCCCCTAAACCATCATTTTTATAAATCCATTCATGAATCAAAGATTGACGTGATTTTTTAAGTTTTGAAGATAAAAATTTAGTGTTTAATAATGAAATTTTCTTAAAAATCTGATCAATCTGTTTTATTGAAGTTGCTGAAAGAACTGCTTTGGTGTCTGTATAAGTATTACTCCATACCCATCCAGGAAAATTAGGGCAAATAACTAGCTTATCTAAAAGAATTGCATCTATTGTAGCGGTAGAGCCAAAGGATACGAAACAGTCGCATGCCATAATTAGTGATCTTATATCTTCTTTTTTAGAAACGAATAAAATTCTTGGATTTTTTGGTGCTAATAATTTTGTTTCTTTATCATTTTCTGAAGGATGTGGTTTAACTATAAGATACAAATTATTAAATTTATTAATTGAATTAAAAATAGAACTTTTCATTTGTTTTAAAATATTAGTGTCGTTATTAAGATTGTTGTAACTTGGCAGAGAAAAGGTTGAAGCAAGTAATATTAATTTTGAATTTTTTGGAATACCAAGCTTTTTTTTTGTTTTATTAAAATTTGTTTTTTTTTGGGATAAATAAATATCATTTCTTGGGGATCCTGTCATAAAAATTTTCTTAGATTGAATTCCATGTAAAGCAAGGATTTCTTTTGATTTCTTTCCCCATACAGCAACATAATCAGCTGGTAAAAAACGCCACTCTATAGAGCCGTTATTTACTAAACCATTTTGAAGTGCCAAACATGGTATGTGATAATTTTTACTAAGTAGCATTAGTATCCTAGTTCGCGGATCATTAATGTCGCTTGCAATAATTATTGATGGTTTTATTTTTTTTAGAATAGTATTGGCAACTACTCCCTGCCTTACCAATCCGCTGATTTCGGCAATGAATAACCTATTTAATGCTATTTTAATATTTTTTTTTACATAGGGCTTTTCAGCAAATAAAACTTTATCCAAATAATCTGAGTTTAAATATTTTTTATAAATTTCTTTAAATTCCTTAATTATTTTTTTAGTTTTTACTGTTAACTCATTTGACCAATAACTCCAGATAATCTCACTGAAGTCACTATAATTTTCACTTAAATTATCATCGCTCCAATAACAATCTTTAATTGAAATAGTTTGTTTTTTCTTAGATTTAACATACTTGATTATTGGCTGTATAATGTCGCGGCTTTGTTGTGGTGTATAATCTAGAAATAAAAAAGCTCCTAGAGGCATTGCATTGGTTGATTTATTTCGATATTTAAAAATCCTAAAAAAATCTCTGCAGTGATATTTAATTCTTACCAAATAAGGCTTAAATAAATCATATGCTTTATTTGTTAATTTTTTTTTTGATAATGATGCTGGAATGTAGGATCTTGCAAGCTCTGTGGCAAAGACATCCCAATAAGATATCCCATCAATTCTAAGCGACTCATTTAAATTCTTTCCATTTGGAAGTATCATAGAGCCCATATTCTTAATTAAATTAGCTGAAAAATGAAGGTCATCAACTATGTTTTTCATGATTTTTTTCTATCTAAATACATTTTTTTATAATCTAACTGAATTTAACTAATCTCAAATTTTCATTTTTCATAATTTTAAAGAGGGTCAAAAAAACTAATCTTTTTAATTCAGCCTATTTTTTTGAAAAGAGAAAAACTGAAAGCTACTCCGCCTATAATAGATTTTTTACATTACTATACTTTTAGAATAATTAACTCTATCATTAATTTAAACCTGCTACAATTGAGTTCAAAGAGATATTGATTTGATAAATATTAAACATTATAAATAATAATAAAATCAATTTAAAAATTACACAGATATGATTATAAAGAACATTATTAAAGCAATTTTACCCAATACTTATTACAAAAATTTATCAGCCTTTTACAGAAAATTTTTTAAGCGTAAAATTCCAGTGCATATTAAGGATGCTATGGGTTTTGATTTGTATCAAAATGTAAATGATATTATTGATTATTCCCCTTTTGCTGGATGCTCTCTAAAAAAACTTCCTAATAATGTTGATACTAGAATCTTTCAAACAATTAATAAGTATGTAACTCAAGGGTCAGTAGCAATTGATATTGGGGCAAATATAGGCTTAATGTCGCTTGCAATGTCAAAGTGTGTTGGTTTTAATGGCAGAGTTCTCTCTTTTGAACCAGGTCCTGTAAGCTATGGCTTATTGAGGAGAAACGTTTATACAAATAATGAAATTGGAAACATTATTATTTCTGATCAAGCTGTATCAGATACTGATGGAAATGCGCCATTATTTATAAATCCAAATGGTGAAAGTGATAACCAAATTCATAAAAATCAAACAGAGTATATATTTAAAAATGAACAAAAAAGATCAAAATTTGATGTTGAAACAATTACTATCGATAGTATATTGAAAAATAATTCTATTGATTTTACCAATGTTTCATTTGTTAAAATTGATACTCAAGGGCATGACCTTGAGGTTATGAGAGGTGGTAAATACCTTTTTAAAAATTCCAAAAAAATAGCAGTTTTATGTGAATTTGCTCCATATCTTAAAGCTTGGGAAAATATTTCTATTGATGAATTTTATGACACAATAAAATCTTACGATTTTGATATATATGATGATAGCAATATTGATGAGGGTATTGTTACACTTGAATATTTAAAAAAGAATTATGGATTTGATAAGATTAGTAAATATACTGACTTACTTTTACTTAAAGGTTTAAGCATTTAGCATAAAAAGTCATAAAATGCTAATTTTGAGTAGCTAGTTTGTGAAAATTTAAAATTAAAATTTTATGATTTTTTAAAAATTACTTTTTCTTATTAGTTCTTCTCTTTCAAGGATCTTCATATCCTCATCTATCATCTCACCTATAAGCTCAGAAAAACTAATCTTTGGCTTCCATCCAAGCTTTTCTTTTGCTTTGGAAGAATCAGCAAGTAATGTTTCTACTTCAGTTGGTCGAAAAAATTTAGGGTCAACTGCAACTATACAATTACCTAATTCATCAAAACCTTTCTCA